>JACCDS010279275.1_pt1 | contig 11527 bp, 10 predicted proteins | sample 7446441 | NCBI WGS metagenome assembly JACCDS01 (sample SAMN15323445, study PRJNA562643) | freshwater metagenome | isolation source: river surface water | place: USA:Blue River Watershed | collected 2017-08-17 | reverse complement strand
ACCCCGAGTTTGAACGTCGAATCCGATTTTGGCCGTTCATTCCCGCGCTTTTATATTCGCGGTCTGGGCAATACCGATTTCGACTTGAATGCTTCGCAGCCAGTCGGTCTGGTATACGACGAAGTGGTGCAAGAAAACCCAACCATCAAGGGCTTCCCGGTGTTTGACGTGGAGCAAATTGAAATCTTGCGCGGCCCGCAAGGTACCTTGTTTGGCCGCAATTCCCCGGCCGGTGTGATCAAGTTTGAATCGGTCAAACCAAGCCAAAAATTGGAAGGTTATGCGAGTTTTGGTTTCGCCCGGTTCGGTGGCGTCAACATCGAAACCGCGCTGAACGTGCCTATTAACAAGGAATGGGCAGCCCGTGTGTCGATTCAATCGCAACACCGTGACGACCGCGTCTTCAATCCAAACCCGGCCCCAACCCGCGCCTTTGAAGGCTATGACGACATTGCTGCCCGGGTGCAAGTGTTGTACAAACCCAACGCAAAATTCAGCGCGTTGTTTAATATCCACGGTCGCGACATGAATGGTAGCGCCACTCTATTTCGCGCTAACATTATCAAAAGAGGAACGAACGATCTGGTAGACAATTTTGACTACCGGAACTATCCGACCGACGGTGGCAATGTTCAGAAGCTGGAAACCCAGGGCGGCAGCGCACGTTTGAAATGGGAACTGGACGGCCTTACCCTGCATTCGATTACTGGCTACGAAAAAGCCCGCTTCTTTAGCCGGGGTGACGTTGACGGTGGGGTTGGTGCTGCACCCACCTCATTCCCTGGCTTCATTCCGTTCACCGCTGAAACGGCTGACGGGGTGCCAGATCACCACCAATTCTCGCAAGAATTCCGGATTGAATCGAACACCAAGAGCAAGCTGCAATGGATCGGTGGTTTTTACTACTTCGATGAAGACCTGAAAGTAGACAGCTTTAACTACGATACCCTGAACAACAACCGGCAACAGGGCTATGCGGTGCAAACCCAGAGCAGCAAGGCATGGGCGGTGTTTGGTTCGGCCAACTATGCGCTGACCGAAAAATTCAAGGTCCGCGCCGGTTTGCGCTACACCGATGACAAGAAAGATTTCTTTGCCCGTCGTACGGTAGACCCGTTCACTGGTGGCGCTTCGGCCCTGCCAATCCGTACTGCCAATCCGGAATCGACCAATTGGAGCTGGGATTTGTCCGGCACCTATGAACTGAACAAGGATACAACCCTGTTCAGTCGCGTCGCAACTGGTTATCGTGCCCCATCGATTCAGGGCCGTATCCTGTTTGGCCCGAATATTTCGGTAGCCGAGCAAGAGAAAAACCTCTCTGCCGAATTCGGGATCAAACAAGACCTGTTTAACCGCCGCGCCCGCCTGTCGGCCAGCGTATTCAAATACCGGATTAAAGATCTCCAGTTGACCGCAGGCAGTGGTGCAGTCAATCAAAACCGCTTGCTTAACGCTGACAAGGCAGAAGGCCACGGCTTTGAATTTGACCTGCAAGCCAACCTGAATGAAAACTGGCGCGTAACGTTTGGCACCAGCTACAACGATACCGAAATCAAGGATGCAAACTTGTCGGTAGGTGCTTGCGGCAATGGCGAATGTACGCTGACCAACCCCTTTGTTTCGGTGCCGAATGCTTTTGGTGGTGTTGACCGGGTCGCTTTCATCAACGGCAACCCGCTGCCACGCGCACCAAAATGGGTCGGTAACCTGACCCTGCGCTACAGCCACCCAGTCGGTAATGACGGTGACTTCTACGTGCTGACCGACTGGAGTTTCCGTGACACCTACAACTTCTTCCTGTACGAAGCACGGGAATACCGGGGCAAGCGTTTGACCGAAGGCGGCTTGCGCGTAGGTTACAAGTGGAATGATGGCCGTTATGAACTGGCTGGCTATGCACGTAACATCACCAATCGCCAGCAGTTGATTGGTGCGATTGACTTTAACAACCTGACCGGTATCGTTAATGAGCCGCGTAACATTGGCGTGCAATTCAGAGCCAATTTCTAAGCTTGGTTTGATGTAAAAAAAACGGGGTGCCATGGCACCCCGTTTTTTTTGCTATCGACTTTCTGCCAGTAACTGGACTGGGTGATTGCGGCAAAACGCGCTGCCGTAACCGTCTGCTACCCCATGGCAGCTCGCGCCATTTCAAAACAGTGCCGTTGGCAAATGTTTGCCAACATACCCAATTTCAACCAGTCTGGTTTTGGGTTCAACACGAAAATGCACCCTGTAGTCACCTAAATTACAATGCAGATAATAGGTTTGCGGTTCCCCCTGCTCCCCCCTGAATTGCCGCGCTTTAGCTAATTTCTCGTTTTGTTGCACCGTTTTTGACTCTGAACGGACAAACAGCGACCAAATCGGCTCGGCACCACTTTGCCATTGCGCTGCATCCTGATTCAGGCAAACCAGCTTGTCTATTAGACTGCCAAATAATCGGGTGCCCAAGACTGCAATGTGTCGCTCTACATCCCGCCCAAATCGCAGCGCAGGAAAGCACACCGCCTTGTTTTCCCAAAAACTTTCCAGTGTGAGGCTTTGCACTGCCTGTCCCCGTAACGCTTCCACAATGCCATTCGCGTGTGGCACGCCACTGACATTATCAATTTCACAATCACGTAGCGTAATGTCACCATCTTCTTGAAGTGCTTGAAACGAAAACGGCAGACGCGCCTTCTCCCAATAGGCCGACACCGGGATACTCAACGTCAATGCCCGCAGCCAATAACACAACAATAATTCCTCTGCCCCCTGCCCGCTGCCTGGATCACAATCCTGAAGTTGTGCGCCAACCTCGGCAGGCACCTCAAATTCCAATGGATATTTTTGCAACAAACCCAATAAAAATGAACTCTCTTCCCGCTTGCTTTTTCTCAATATTAATATTTGCTGAAGCAATGTCGCACCACTATGCAAACGCATCTGGCTAAAATCAGTACGACAGCGAATGGCCTTCTGAACCACTCTGTTCTGCACCAGTATGGCGGCCGCACGACTTAGCTCACATAATCCGGCATCGAGTTTCGTTGGCACCGCACTCTTTATCGTATGTTCGACCAAAATCATCTCACGCATGGCTTAACCCGGTTTCTTGGGTGCCACTAACTGGGCCAAATTTTCATCATGCTGGTCAAAGAAACCTGATGGCCACTGATCCAGCCTGCCGTCGAGGTCAATTTTTGGACTCACTGCGCGGGCTTCGCTGCCATCCCGCTCAAAATAATGAAATGCGGTTTTCTCCGGTTTTAACACGCCTTCGCGCACGCAGATACGTGCCCCGTCCAATACGTGATCACTGTGGGTTTCGAGCGGCACCTGCACCCCGGCAGCCGCAGCGCGTGCCGCCAACTCTCCCAGCCGGGTTTGCCCGCGCGGGTGTAGGTGGGCTTCCGGATTTTCCAGTAATACCAATCCGGCTGTCGGCGTTGCCAGTAACATCAATAAAACGGGTAAAACATAACTCAGGCCAAAGCCAACATTGGTGGCCCGGAACGGTCGCGTATTCACATCACCTTTGCGCTCGAATTCAAAACCGCCCAGAATCGAGTCGGCGCGTAACACTGGCTCTAGGTAGATGTGGCTACCGGGACTAATTTCCTGCAACCAGGCATCGACTTGTTCATACAATAATCGACCGCGCCCTGGGTAGAAACGAGGATCGGATTTCTCCAGTTCCAGCTTATGGCCATATTCAAACAAGAAATGCAAAGCATATTCGCCATGCGCGCCCATGTTCTTTTCCCTAACATGGGATTCAGACAGCGGCAACATTTTGCGCGGCCCCCAACGCTCGGCACAAATATAGTGAAAATTATCGCCGAACAAGGGCATGCCCGCCTGTTCCGCAATTCGCAGGAACTCACGCACCCCGCTCGAACTCCCATGCGCCTGCAATTGGTTCGCTTTGAGGTCGTAATCAAATACAAAATCGCATTGCTTTTCGGATTTATTTTTAAACCGGAGATTAATGCCAACACAAATCTGATCCTTGTCGGCATTGTCTTGCAACACATCCTGCCCATTGCCCAATTCGACCAGGTCGCCGTTAAGCAACAGCCGTTCCTGCTGCAAATCTCCCGCACGCCATGATTGCCGCAGCAACAGCAGGCTTTGCAAGACAGTACTTTTGCCCATCCCGTTCAACCCCGCAAGCAGGGTGAAGCGCGCCAGCCGCAAATCCAATTGTCGGAAACACTTGATATTGCGCAACCTCAGTTCAGTCAGCATGGAGTACCTCGTCAATCAGTTTTTTAATTTGGGTCAGGCGATATTGAACCTTTGCTGGCATGCCCGTGCCATAGGAAATCGCTTGCTGAAACTCATCTTTTTTGAGCAAAGCGCGAAACTTTTTTTGCACCAGGCTTTTTTGGGCAAGCAGCAACGCTATCTGCTTCTCGTTGCAACGCGCCAGATTTGCACCCCACGCCTCAAACAGGGGCCTGTTAAGTGCATTCCTTTTTGCGCCTTTCGGCGCAGGCTTGCGAAATGCATTCGGGCCAAACAAGGCGGTTGCCGCCACCATACTTTTACAAAAATCCCTACGCAAACTGTTTAATTTTTTAGATGAGAGTGCGTCCAATTCGGCCATCATCCCGCTGATATACCCCTCCAGGCCGCCGTCTGCCTTGGCGTATTCCGCCCACGGTCGATGAGCGAACGCAATACAGCGCAAGACCAACTCCTGCGCACCAAACCGTTCATCATTGACACTGCCAGTTGCGTCCTTAAACACGGGTTCGGCAATCAACGCCTGTAAAAATTCACGCGCCTTACCCGAGTGCAATGCATTGCGAATTTCTTGCGAGTTCAGCATGATGCCACCGGTATTGATACGTTTGAAAATATTCAACATCACCAATTCCGGCGTGCCATATTCAATTACATTGACGGTCAATTGGGTTTCATCAATTCGGCGTTGTAAGTGACGCGGCAACCCAGCATAGGATTTGCCTTCCAAATCCAGTAGATATTCCAAACCACTTAGGGCAAAGCCAACACCTTCTCCCTGCCCGGCATACGGTGGTTGCGGCACAATAAAATCAAACAAGGTCGTTAGCCTCTGTATCCCATCCACCACGCGCCAGTTGTCTTTTTCATCACTTGCGACATAAAAAACCGGCAGAGGAATCTTTAGCAACAGGGATTCGATCAAACGGCTGCGTTGCTCTTTACTCCACAGACGAGCACGGCGCTGAAATGAGGGTTCAAGATCAATTTCGTTGTTACTCCAGCGCTTGGCCAACAATTCAACCATGGTCTGCTTAATGCTGACCTTGATTGCAGCAGGATTGAAGGGATGGGTAATGGGCGAAACAGAATCACTGTCCTGATCATCAAACCCAGGCAACCCGTCATCCTGGTCATCGAGTGGGAGTTTTTTTCTCATTGCTAGCAACTTTGGGCAATCAATGCCGCATCTTAACACAACCGTTTTTGCAGTTGCAGCGACCATTTTATGCGCTGGCACCACATCGACACAAAATCAAACTTATGTAAGCGAGCAAAGTGGCCAACGACGGACAATCCTCCCCCCCGCAACAATCTTGCGTTGCGGGGCGACAAATTAACCGTTGGAGCTGATCTTGGCGTGATTGTCTGCCGCACGCGCCCGAAACTCGGCCTCGCGCACCCGGCCCGCCAGTTTGTCAAGCACACCATTGACGTACTTATGGCCATCGGTGCCACCAAACGATTTGGTCAGCTCGACCGCTTCATTAATCACCACCCGATACGGTATTTCCGGGTGATTAACCATTTCAAAGGCCCCGATGAGCAGCACCGCATGTTCTATCGGTGACAAATCCGGCAGTGGCCGATCCACCAGCGGCGCAATCTGCGCACGCAGCGCCGCCGCCTGGGCGATGGTGCCATAAATCAAGCCATCGAAATGGTCGACATCGGCCTTGTCAAACCCGTGCGCCGTGCGGATGTGCTCGGCCACCACTGCCGCATCTTCGTGGTTGAGCAGCCATTGGTACAGGCCCTGCAAGGCAAACTCACGCGAGCGATGGCGCGGCGTGCGGCTCTTGTTCGGGTTGGCGTGTTGATTTTTTTCACTCATGATTGACTCCCCATGACAAAACACCGGTCTTGCACCCTGCCGCAATGGCTGGCGCAAAACCGGATTGAAACCGGTTACACCACATCTGCACCGGGGCCGGGACGGGCCAGTTCATCAAGCGCAAACACCAGATTGGCCATTTCCACCGCCACGCGCGCCGCATCGCTGCCCTTCTCGGCCATGCGGGCTTCGGCTTGCTCATCGGTATCGGTAGTGAGCACGGCATTGGCCACCGGAATACCATAATCGAGTGCCACCCGGGTAATCCCGGCACCGCATTCGTTTGATACCAATTCAAAATGATAGGTCTCACCGCGAATCACGGCCCCAATCGCAATCAGGGCATCAAACTGGAGCGTTTCAGCCATTTTTTGCAGGGCCAGCGGAATTTCCAGCGCACCGGGCACGGTGACATGCAACACATCATGGTCCAGCACACCCAAATGCTTGAGTTCGCCCAGACAACTGGCCAACAAACCATGACACACATCTTCATTAAAGCGAGCCTGCACAATACCGATGCGCAAGCCATCGCTGCTGATATTCATATCATACGTTCCGACGGTCATGTTACTCCCCTGTTAAATTGCGATTGAATTGATTCGATGTCAGTTGATAGGCCGTGCAACGGTGGAGACGCCACGGATAATTCTCGTGGCGATCTGTATCATAGCTTATTTATCACGGCTTATTTATCACTGTTGATTGAGCACTGCTGATTGATCATTGCCTAATTGCCTGCCATATCCGGTGCGGCCTGAAAGCCGAGCACTTCCAGATTAAAGCCATGCATTGAGGGCATTTTGCGTGGATTGGCCAACAGCCGCATCTTGGCCACGCCCACATCCTTCAAAATCTGGGCGCCGATGCCATAGGTGCGCAAATCCATTTTATCGGTGCGCGCAATTGGCTCGGGCGGCAAATCGAGTGCCTCAATCTGTCCAGCCATATTGGTACCAGCCTGCTCACAGTTGAGCAACACCACCACACCGCGCTCAGCCGCCTTGATCGCCGCCATGGCATTGCCCAAGCTCCAGGAATGGCTGGTGGCACCGGTTTCGAGCAAATCGAGCAAGGACACCGGCTGATGTACGCGCACCAGGGTTTCCTGTTCCGGGTCAATCGTGCCATGCGACAACACCAGATGCGACGACTGGCTCAGTTTGTCGCGGTAGGCAATCATGTGAAATGCGCCATGTACGGTTTGCAGCATGCGCTCGCCGACCCGCTCGATCAGGCTTTCGTTGCGGTTGCGGTACTGGATCAAATCAGCGATGGTGCCAATTTTCAGGTTGTGGGTCTTGGCAAACTCAAACAAATCGGGCAGACGGGCCATGGTGCCATCGTCTTTCATGATTTCGCAAATGACCGAAGCGGGCGTCAAACCAGCCATTTCAGCCAGATCACAACCGGCTTCGGTATGTCCGGCGCGCATCAACACCCCGCCCCGGCGCGCCTTGATCGGGAAAATATGGCCCGGCTGCACGATGTCGCTCGGGCGGCTGTCCTTGCCAATCGCAACGGCCACCGTGCGCGCCCGGTCAGCGGCGGAAATGCCGGTGGTGACGCCTTCGGCCGCTTCAATCGAAACGGTAAAATTGGTGCCGTAGGCGGTGCCATTGCGTGCGCTCATCATCGGCAGGCCAAGGAACTCACAACGCTCCTCGGTCAGCGTCAAACAAATCAAGCCACGTGCATGCTTGGCCATGAAATTGATTGCCTCGGGCGTGACAAACTCGGCGGCCAGCACCAAATCGCCCTCGTTTTCCCGGTCTTCCTCATCGACCAAAATCACCATACGCCCAGCTTTCAACTCGGCCACGATTTCCGGTGTACTTGATAACGACATAGACAACCTCTCCTGACAAAATTGATTTGCAAACTGCGAACACGCCATTTTAAAGGATTTGCGCACCAAACCCGGCACGCACTGAAGAAATTGATTGGATCGGGTGGCCGATGCGTTGGTCGTGCCATTCCCGTGACTCAGGGTAGCATCATACCGATTGCAGCATGGAAGTTTTTATTTGAAAACAAATTCAAAATTCTATTGATTTTAAAATAACTTAGTGACTATACGTGCTAAAATTGGTTACTTCTTCGTATTGGTGAGAGAAAAATGATCAAAGTACATGTTTGGCTTCCTGCTGATGGACATGTCGGGCACTGCTCCTTAAGTTTGCGCGATGTTTACATCAGTTTCTGGCCCGATGGTGGCGCGACCAAGAAAGATCTCAAAATCAAGCGCAGTCAGCCGGGGAAATTAATTCAAAGTCTTGCCTTGGATGTCGCGAATGAAGGAAATCGCCAACCGATTACGATTGAACTATACAATTTGGATCAAGATCCCATTTTGGCATACATTGACGAACTGCAAAGAAATACCCCTCGGTATCAAATTGCTCGGCATAATTGTGCCCATGTTGTTGCCCAAACTTTGATGGCCGGCGCAAAACGTGGCCCAAGCTTCATCCCGCATGCGGGACACTATGGCCATATGGCGCGGATATTGGGATTGGGGATATGGACGCCGGATCAAGTATTAAAATTTGCCAAAGAATTAAGGTACATATGAAGATTATTTATCACCCCAGCTACAACATCGATTTCGGCATCCTGAACCGGCTACACCCGTTTGACGGCACAAAATACGCCAAGGTGTATGCTGCACTCAAGGATGTGCCCGCAATTGATATAGAAATAGTGGCAGCACCGATCACGCTTGAGGACGCGCGCGAGTTTGCCAATGACCTGCTCAAGCTGCTCTATGTCAACAAACGCTATATCTTAAACGCCTTAGCGTTGCCCTACATCCCTTTGTTACCATTTTCGCTAATAGATCGCAAAATCCTGCTGCCAATGCGCTGGGCAGTGGCTGGCACCATTTTGGCGGCGAAACACGCGCTCCAAGGCAACGATAGTTGGAATATGGCTGGCGGCTATCATCACGCTACGCGCGCCGGGTGCGAAGGTTTCTGTATTTACAACGATATCGGCATTACTGTACGACAATTGCGCCAGCAAAATCTGCTTGCTCCTGATGCGCGTATCCTGATTATTGATGTGGATGCCCACCATGGCAATGGCAATGCCTACGTTTTTATGGACGATGTGCACGTCACCTTGCTCGATATCTACAACAAGGATATCTACCCTCAGGGCATTGAGGGCGACTTTACTAAACGGCGCGTCAATATAAGCCTGCCGCTCTCCACCGGCACCGCTGGCAAGCAATATTTGCAACGGCTGGAACAGGGCCTTGCCCTGATTCAACCTGGCTACGCTCTGGCGTTTGTTGTAGCAGGCACCGATGTCCTGACCGGTGACCCGCTAGGTGGCTTGCACGTGAGTATCGACGAGTGCGTTGAGCGCGACGCCAAAATTCTGACGCGCCTGCGTGAGCTCGGTGTGCCAGCGGTATTTTTGGGCGGTGGCGGCTATTCAGCCAATAGTGCAAAACAGATTGCGACCAGTTTGCGCCACTTGGCGACCCGGCAGGATTAATAGCGCCGCCAGACAATTAATTGGCAACAATAATAGCTACCCAACTTGCAAAATGCAAACCAAACTTCTCATACTTGATTTGGATGAAACCCTGGTCTTTGCCACGGAAACACCACTGGCCCATCCGCCTGACTTCAGGGTTGCCCACTACTCATAACCTTGTACGTTTTCGGACAGGTGCGCCTGTGCAAATGCTCGTGTCCAAGTCTTTTGCCATGTGTGTCGGGCATCAGTCATTGAAACCGGGTTCGTCCAACCTTAATCGTTAGCCACGTGCTGCATAGAGAACGTCTGACCGCAGAACATACTTTGTACCGGAAACGACACTTTCACCCTCGTGCCAAGTGTCGTGAATGAAGAGCAAAGCCATGCCCGTAACAGGCTGGACAACGAATTCACGGAAGTCCGTGCGGCCGCCAGTAAATGCATGATTCAAGTAGATTAGGAACGACAATTTGCTTGTAAGGCCGCCTTCTTTCCAAGGGCCATCCTTGTGCATCTTAAATCTCTCGCCTGTGCTGTACTTGTAGAAGCGGAGATCTGCGGGCAAACCGACAGCCTCAAAATTTCCATCAAGTATAGGAAGACTTGCCGATGCAAGGCGAGTCCATATTCGCTCTTTCCACTCGGGCGCATTAAACATGGCGCGCTCGTTATTGCGCACCTTGGCCATCAATTGCGGGCCTGACGATGTGCGTACCGATGCAGCTTCGAATCCGTGAGCTTCGGCAAGAGCTATCAGCTCTTCGCACTCCGCTTGAGAAAGGAAGTCAGGAATGGTGAAAACACGTTCTGAATATCGATACATCGAGAGATGCCTCAAAGTGGCTAACGTAGAAATGAGCGGCCTGCTCGGCGGTAACTTTGCCACCGGCCGACTTTAGAAATTCCCTAATTGCTTGAGCCATCGTAGTCATGAAATACCCCTTTGGGCACGGGAGGATGAAGCCGCCGAACGTGTGAGTTAAATGGTTTGCGCGGCTTTTTGCGCAAGTCTGCTGGAATGGAAAGTTACCCGTGACGATAGCATAAAACAACCAGTCGTGGCACGTCGCAACACCAGCACCTGAAAAAATGCACTGGCAACTTGCGTTGCTGCGCGCCTGATGTTGCCGGGTTTGAGTGGAATACTGTGCATTTGGATGGCTGACCGATTTGTTACGCCGCAGTGCGTAGCTTAGCGCAGGCGTTGGCCAACGGAACAAGCTTGGACTAGTTTGGCAAGGCGTGCCGATCTCGTTTCTTGTCGCTTCGATGTGGTGACCCAGTGAAGTACAACCTTCTTGTAGCTGGGTGGGCATGCTTCAAAGAAGTTCCAGGCAGATGGCGTCTGTTTGAATGTTTCAACTTCTTGTGATGTCAACTCTGCGATGTGCTCTTGTTCGTAGGCGTAGATGGCTGACTTCTTTGCTGAACGTTGGGCGAAGGCTTGGTCGCCTGCGGGCGTCATTCGGCCTTCGCCGGTCAACTTTTCGTACTTTGCAATATTGACCGCACTCCATATGGACGTTGATTTGCGTGGTGTAAAGCGAATTGAGTAAGTGAATTCATCGATTCGCTTTCGAACACCATCAATCCAACCGAAGCAGAGTGCCTCATCAACCGACTCGGACCAAGACATGCAAGGAGACCCAGTGCCGACTTTGTGAAAGCCGACGAGCAACTCGGTTGCTGTAGCGGCGTTAGCACTCAGCCACGTACGAAACGCGATGTTGTCTTCAAAGAATGTAAGCGTCCAGCGCCACCACGTCAAAGAGGCAATGATTCCGCAGTAATCTTCCGCAACGGCAGCAGCTCATCAATCCGGCTATTGGGCCAGGTCGGCGGCTTTTCCAGCACATCGGCTAACCACGCAGCAGGATTCAATCCATTTATTTTGGCCGTAATCAGCAGCGATTGAATCGCCGCAGCCCGATGGCCAGCCCGCTCGGAGCCATAATGCAGCCAATTCTT
>JACCDS010725430.1_pt1 | contig 11529 bp, 9 predicted proteins | sample 7446441 | NCBI WGS metagenome assembly JACCDS01 (sample SAMN15323445, study PRJNA562643) | freshwater metagenome | isolation source: river surface water | place: USA:Blue River Watershed | collected 2017-08-17 | reverse complement strand
GGGAGCAACCGTGAGCAATGAGCAGGGTTTCAATGCGGTCAATTTGTTCCAGCGGCACGATGAATTTTCGTTCAAAGCGATGTTGCGTTTTGTACGCTTTCAAATCAAAGGGGTTCAACCAGTTGCGTAGTTTTTGAAGCAGTGTTTTGTTAGCCATGATTTATTGTATTCGCTTAATTAACCTTTTTTCGTGGCTCTGCCGAATTGTTTTCCATACAACATGGATTCAACATCTTTAACCAGCGCAATTTTGTTTCCTTTGTGACGAACTTTTGATTTTTTCTGAATCAAATAATGGGTTTTATTAATATCGAAATCAGCGGTGAATTGCGCTTGTCCGTATTCTGGTTTCTTTTGAAAAACGGCAATTTGTAGATCGTTTTGTCCCAAATGATTTTGATAAATATTTAGCTTTGATTGGTCTTTACTAACAAAGGCAATAGCTGAATGTTGGATCGAGTTTTTAAAGGCATCAAATGTGCTGCGTTCTCCACAAGAAATAGCTTTGTCATGTACTTGGGTGAATGAATTATCATGGATTTGCATGATGCTACCCGATCCATCCACGCCATCATTGCCGATTTCAACAAAACGATTGTTTCGCACTATCCCGTTAGAGAAATCAGAATCAAATGCATCACTCAAAACATGGTGAAAATGCGAATTTTCTATGACGAAATCTTTGCAATCGAAAATGTTAAGAATGTCATCGCCAACACGGTTGTTTGCGAATTCACAGTGGTCAATTCGCACTAATTTGGAGCGATGTATGGTCAAAGCAGCAGGAGTTCCATGAATTTGGTTCGATAAATTAGAAAATCCATCAAAATTGGTGTAAGTCAATCTACACTCATTCGGGGTTTCGAAAAACAACGAAGCGCGAGTTTTTATGTCAGCAATAAATTTTACTGGAGCAGTTACCGTTCCTTTTGAATCCAAATCCCCCCAAACATATAAAATTGAATTTGAACCCGTGAATTTGATGGTTGTTCCCGATTGGATGATGAGTTTCTTATTTCGAGGGATGGTCACGATGCCTCGAATAATTTTGGTACCACTCCAAATTTCAGTTGAAGTTTGGGGCATTACTTCGGTGGCAGTTGTTGGGGTTGAGTGTTTAAGGTTAACGAATAAATCAGCCCGCTTTTGTAAAACAGAAATAATCTGTTTTTGGTCAATGATTTGATTTTCCGTCATTCCTTCAAACGGAAGGGTAAGTTGAGGATCCTGTAATTTCTTGTGCAACCTAGAACTTACCAATTGCACGTTTTTGTCAATCTTTTCAAAAATGGACGGATCATTTTTCTCCAACCATTTCAAATATTGCCCAACGAAATTGTGTCGATTATGCGAAATCGTCTCGTTAAAGAATTGAATGTGATATTTATAGTGCTGCACTCGTTGGGCGTAGGTGTTGTTGCCTGGATTGAAATGGGCAGTAAGTCGATCGTCGGGCGCAATTTCGCGTAAAAGTGGTTCGAAAGTGTTGTTTACAGGATTGAAGTACCAGTGCAAGTTAATGTCTACCATGTGGTGCCATGATTTCATTACCACCCCAATGGAAAATATGCCCAGGAATTTTTCTTTGTCGATTTTGGGGAATAACTCGTCGTGTTTTTTATTGAATAATTCAGAGACATATTGGCCAATTTTAGCTGTTTTGGCTGAATCATCCAATTCTACATTGAATTCGAGGTCAATGTTTTGTTCTTCCAATCCAGGTAAATGCTTTAAAGGTCCGGCGAAGCCTTTTTCGAAAATGACGGATTCTCGTCGTTGGTTGCGCTCAATCAAGTATTTGCTAATGTCGTCTTCGCGGAGCAAGTACATGGGTTTTTGCTTTCGGAATTTCACTACCACTGGGGTATAGCGAATTTGAATCCCTTGAAAAAGTTCTTTGTAAAGTTGATTGGCCACCGGATCGATGATGTAATTTCGAGTTCCGGGTACGAGTAAATTAATGGCTTTTTCCCCGAACATTCGATTGTCTCCATTGAGTTTTAACTTCATGGAAAAGTAATCAAATCCACCATGGTGGTCGCTCCACATACCGGTCATGGAAATTTTGGACTTCATCCACTTGGATGATTCGCTGTTTACATGTTTAACTCTGCAAGCATATTTTTCTTTTTTCTCTGTCCAGGGAGAATTATCCAAATCGTGATTATTTCGAAATTGTTTATTCCATTCAGCTGACATTTCCGCATATCGGTTGGGTTGCATATCGATTTTTATCGTATCAATAGCAACCTGTGTTTCTATTTTGGAATGGTTGGAGAAATAGTCTTTTAGTAACCAGCCTTTGTGGAATAAATCGTGATTAAACCCTTTTTCAACTAATTGTGGGATATGCAGATTGTATCGGAGTAACGAAAATACTTCAAGCAATAAGCATCCCCCGAAAATTAAAAGTCCAGGAGTCCAAGCCGATAATTTTGAAGGGTTTTTTCTAAAATTCATTAAGCGTTGGTAGTGGAAATCTTCACCAAAGTATTTTGAACCTGTAGTTCTGAAAGGATTTTGTTTACTTCAGAAACCGTTTGGATATTGGCATCTTGTAATTTGAATAGTAAACGGTAATTTTCACGATTAGAAAACTCGTAATTAGATAATGCAGTAACCGATTGAATGGCAGAGATTTTAGAGATGCAAGATTCTGCTTTTTCGGTAGTGGATTCAGTAAATGAAACCAATAAGAAGTCTGAATGCAAACGCTCAGATTTTACGGCGCCTTTATATCGAAAAATAGAAATCAGAGCGAAAACGATTACGCAAAGAGTAGAAATAATAAATTGTTCAGCCGCCAGTGAAATAGAAATTGCGGTCAATCCCAAAAGAAAAATAATCTGTTCGGGTTCTTTTATAGCCGTTCTGAATCGAATAATTGAAAGTGCACCGACCAATCCTAAGCTCAATGCCAAGGATGATTTAATGGTGGTAATAATCAAGAAAATTGAGATCGAAAAGAACAAGAAATTAGAAGCAAATAAAGTTCTGTTGGAAGTTACTAAGGCATAATTTTTGAACAGAAATTGAAATACCAAAGTATAAATAATAAGCAATGTTAATCCTAAGCTAAAGTTCGCGTAGTTAACGGAACTAAGTAATTGTGTATTTTGAAATAACGGATCCATGTCGATTTAATTCGTCAAAAATAATTAAATCATCAAGATTATTTAATATTGTCATTAAATTAGTTTATTCTGAATTTTCTCAAAATACAGTTTTTTGATAATGGCATCTGCTAATCCTACTTTTGGAACCAATATGTCGCTGCAATTTGACCATTTCATTACACTTAAGTAAATATGCATTGCCGGAACTATCACATTGGCTCTGTCTTCGCGAATATTGAATTGGTGAATTCGTTCTTCAATAGGTAGATCAGCCATTTTGGTGTGCAATTGTTTAATGAAGTTACGACTTATTGGCTTGCCTTCTTTCTGTTTAGAAATAGAGAAGATCTTATTGATATTACCACCGCTACCTACTAACTGAAGTGGCACAAGGGTTTGAGTGTGAAATTTTACGAATTCTTTCATTTTTTGCCAAGCTTCGTCATAGTTTAGTTCATTCAAGATTCGAATGGTACCAACGTTAAATGACTGTTTTGCCAGAATGATTTGGTCGTTAAATAAGGTGAGTTCCGTACTTCCCCCGCCAACATCGATGAAAAGTTGGTGTCCAGAATTGAGTGTGTGGTTCTCAAGTAGAATTCCGGCTTCTTCATCTCCAGAAATAATTTCGACATCGATTTTGGTTTTTTTACGAATGGCTTTTTTGATTTTTGCCCCATTTTTTGCATCGCGCATGGCTGAAGTGGCACAAGCACGGTAATGTTCCACTTTGTATATTTCCATGAGATTTTTAAAAACCTGCATGGTTTGAATGAACATTTTTACTTTTTCGGGGGATATGATCCCAGTTTCAAATACGTCGAATCCCAATTGTAAAGGTATTCGAACTAGATTCAGTTTGGTGAAATCGGTATCGGTTCCACTGCCGTATGGATCGGCCTTCATAATGAGTAACCGTGCGGCATTGGAACCAATATCGATGCTAGCGAGTATCACAAATTAGGATGTTAAATTTTAGTACTCCAAAGTAACAGCATGTAAAGGATACTTCCGTGTTTTGTGATATTATTTTTTATGAACGTTGGAAATGAAATTTGGTTTTAATCGTAATTTTCAGATGAGTGAATTAAAATATCTCTGAAATGGAAGATGAAAATTGAAATGCATCTTGGATTTGATAGTAATTCTCAGGATCCACACAAGAAGAATATGCGTATTTCGCAAATTCAACGCGACTACTTTCGAAGCTAAACACCATGAGCATTTCACGGATTTGCCAGGAACTTAAACCATTATTACTGGCAATGTTTTTAGCTAAGATCAGACGGTCTGAATCGAAAGATGATGATCTCAAAATATTTAATGAAACATAGAAACGATCGTTGTCCATGATTCCGTTAGAACAATCGCGATGCCCGCTTTGGAAATTGCAAGAAATTCCAGGGCAGTTACGAATAGAAGCTGGTTTGCAGGGTTTTGCCGGACGATGGCCATTTCTCGGTGCGTTGCAGTGATTTTGTGAACAACCATGGCCATGATTGCAAGATGGGTGTTGGTTGTAGTGTCCGTTTTGTCGTTGTTGAGGATAACAAATCCGGCAAGATGAACCGACATTGCAAGAGCCTCTATGGTGATTTTGATGGCCCGCCTGAACATTTACTTGCACTCGAACTTTTGATGAAGATGAATGCCGATGACTTTGTGCTGATGCAATAGAAAAAGACATCAAAGAAATCATGCTGAGTAGAATTGAGTTTTTCATGGTGTAGCCTCCTTTTAATTTTTGTTTATGAGATTTGATTCGTTGAATTCAAAAAGCGTGCCATGAATTCTGTATAGCCTTTTATTTCCGTTCGTCGAAAAGATGAATCGACCAAATTAAAATATTTAATGAACTAATAAAATAGTTTAATTTTGTGTTCCAATATGCAAAAAATCCTAAACCAATACCGCTTTTTTATAGCTCTTTTGGGGCTTTTGGCGATGGGTTTTAGCTATATTCATTACTCCCAAAATCAGGATGTAATTTCAGTGTTTCAAACCGAGAAAGTAGAGTTTGAAGAAGCGGATTTAGAGGGGTTGGCGAATGAACAGACGAGTTTAGCCTTTATAGTAATTGGGGTACTGATTTTTGCTGTTTTAGACGCACCATTTAATCTCATTTTTCGAAGACTCAAAAGTCAGTTTATTGAACAAATTTCTAAAGCACTGCGATCGGTTGGGTTCTTTATCCGTTTTCATCAAATCAAAATTGGATATTAATTTGTGCGAGAATTCTTAGGAACTCTATAACGACCTTGATATAGTCGGCAGGATTTCCGTGTTCTCTCTTTTGACTCAAAAAGAGTGATTACTTCATGTGTTACTCGAAGAACACCAAGCACAATTTGATTTCCAATCAAATGAAAAACGAAAAAAAACATGTAAATAATATACTGCTCCCCGCCGATGGTATCGCTGGGTTGAAGCAAAATTTTAGTACCGATTTTATGTCGGGATTCTTCATATTCCTATTGGCATTACCCTTAAGTTTGGGTATTTCAAAGGCCAGTGATTTTCCACCCATTATGGGTTTGATAACTGCCATGATTGGTGGGGTTTTAGTTTCGTGGTTTGCTGGATCTCGACTTACTATTAAAGGTCCAGCAGCAGGATTGATAGTGATAGTAGCAGGCGCCGTCGCTGAATTTGGGAAAGGAGATGCAGTCTTAGGTTGGAAAATGGCTTTAGGAGCCATCTTTGTTGCAAGCATTATCCAAATTTTATTCGGATTAATTCGTTTGGGTTCGTTGGTAGATTTCTTTCCGCTGAGTGCTATTCACGGTATGTTGGCTGCCATAGGAATTATTATAATTAGCAAACAGGCCCATCAGATATTTGGCGTGGTACCCAAAGATAGTTTGGGGCATGTATTGTCGGAACCTATTGATTTGATTGCTGCCATCCCCAAAAGTTTAGCGAATGCCGATAAGAACTCACTTATTATCGGAGTGATCAGTTTGCTAATCGTGTTTTTATGGCCATTAGTAAAACACCCAGTATTGAAGAAAATACCCAGTCCTATTTTGGTATTGGGATTTGCCATACCTATGGCAAAAGGGATTCATTTAGATCCCAAATATCTCATTCATTTCGGAGACGATTTAATCCATACTCTTAAAATCAATATCCAATTTGGCGGAATTTCTGATGCTGCAGTTTTTGCAAAATATGTAGTGATGTTTGCTCTGGTGGGAAGTTTAGAGAGTCTGCTAACCGTAAAAGCGGTGGATGCTATGGATCCTTATCACCGAAAATCAAATGCAAACAAAGATTTAATCGCTGTTGGAATTGGTAATATGGTTAGTTCTATTTTCGGGGGATTACCCATGATTTCAGAAGTTGCTCGTAGTAGTGCCAATGTGAATAACGGTGCTAAAACCCGTTTTGCAAATTTTTGGCATGGGGCTTTGATGTTGTTGTTTTTACTGTTCGATTTGGAGTTTTCGGATTTAATTCCCCAAGGTGCATTAGCAGCATTATTAATTGGGGTAGGTGTGAAGCTGGCTAGTCCCAAAGAATTTGGAAGGATGGCTAAAATAGGTCCGGAGCAGTTAGTAGTTTTCATTACTACAATCTTATTTACTTTGATGACGGATTTGTTATTGGGGATTTTTGCTGGAATTGTAGTTAAAATTGTGTTGCAAACGATTTTGGGTGCCCCACTGAGCTCTGCTTTTAAATTGCAATTTGAACAACGTGGAAATGTGTTGTATGTGAAAAAAGCAGCGGTTTTTTCAAATTGGCTTAAGCTAAATAAGATCATTGCTGATTTTAATCAAAAAGACATTTATAAACTGGATTTTTCCCAATGCAGAATCATCGATCACACCGTTCAAGAAAATCTGCATCACTTGATGCGGGAATTTGAAAATAACGGTGGAGTGCTAGAGGTTACGGGAGTCGAGGGGATGAAGTACACTTCGAAGTCGAAACACCACATGTCAACTCGCTATCGTTCTCGTAAAGCGGTTTTGGGTAATTAAAAGGTGTAATTATGGGACATTTACATTTAGCTGAGCCAATTTATTTGGCTCAGCTCAGGCATTTTTTGCCAAGTCAAGCACCGTTGAAGGATTTTGTACATCACAACACCCTCCATCATTACCAGAACTTATCTTTCAAACAGGCTATTGAACGATATTTTGAAGATTTAGGAGTTAAGAATATTTTTGATATTCAAATTTATTTGGACCTCTATAAGCAAGGGGGAATTTCAAACGAAGCGATTGAATTTGTTTTAAGAGCGTATGATTTTGATTTGTTAGAAATACAACATGGATTGAAAAATGCCCAAGATTGGGTGGCTTTTTCTGAAAGTGAATTGAACAAAAGTCAGGAACAATTCAAATGGCATCCACGTGTGAAAACCCTCAAAGGCACTTGGAAACGAAAGTTGAATCTCGATGTCGACGCAGCTGTTTATCCTATTCTGTTTCGATGGATTTCCAATTACATGGATCAAGGGATTTCTGAACTTGAAAATATACGTTGGAATAAAGGTATATGGGATGATTTCAAAGAGATAAATCAAAACAGCTTTATTTCGGTGCTAAATCACAAAGAATCTAAAGCCATATTATCTCAATCTGAATCGGCTCAAGACGCATTTAATACTTTATTGAACCGATTAATTGGGGAAGATGAATCTCTTATTTTTGCTTATTTGAAGGAACAACAATTGATGCATCCAGGTTGGTCGGGTTTGGTGTCAGTTGTGGAACAGAATCCCGCGCATTTAATTCTTCCACGAAAAGTGAGTTTATTGGAATTCATTGCAGTGGAATTGCTTTTGGAATTCGATTTTTTAATTTCCAATATCCCTGCAGGAAGGTCGTTTCGACTTGTCGATTTGATAACTCCGGATTTTTTACAAACTGCAGTAACAGAGAAAGCCAATTTTACTATTGATTACGTTTGGCAATTAGCATTCGAATGGACATATTACGCATCGATAACCCAGCAAATACAATTTCGTTTCATGCAGAAAAATGGACTGAAACTGGGTTGCGAAAAACACCAAATTCAATTTCAAGCATTATTTTGTATCGATGACCGCGAAGGAAGCATTCGTTCACATATTGAGAATAGTTCTGGGAATAGCGTTCAAACATTTGGAATTCCGGGTTTCTTTGGGATTGAATTTTTTTACAAAGGATTAGAGATGGTACATGCTTCAAAAAGCTGTCCTGCACCCGTAAATCCCCATGTGTTGATTAAGGAGTATGCTGTACATACATCCCCCGAAAAGCCAAGAAAAGACCTGATTTTAAGTCGCAATACACATAAAACATTGCAAGGTTTTATGAGTTCAATTGGGCTTGGATTCGCTGCTGGGATAAAATTGGTTAAGCAGGTTATCCGTCCAGAAATGAATCAATATGTGGCAAGTTCGGTAGGTTTTATGAGTCCGAATTCGAAGTTGACCTTAATGCATCAAGGTGGTTTTGAAGATGGTTTTCAGATTGGGTTTACACTGGAAGAACTGTTGGTGCGAGCAGAGAATATGTTGCAAAGTATCGATTTGACGCATGATTTTGCTCGGTTAATTTATTTAGTTGGACATGGCGCGAGTTCAATCAATAATCCGCATTATGCTGCTTATGATTGCGGCGCGTGCAGTGGAAGACCAGGTTCTGTTAATGCTCGACTCATGGCCATGGTGTTGAATTTACCTGAGATTCGATTTGGGTTAAAGTTGAAAGGAATTGAGATACCCGAATCTACCCGATTTATTGGTGCGCTGCATGATACAACGCGTGATGAAGTGGTGTATTACGATTTGAATGTTCTGACATCGGATCAAATGTACCTGCATGGAGAATTTCAGCAATTCATGGACGATTCTTTACTATTTAATGCTGCAGAACGTATAAAAAAATTTACGAATGTTTCAAAGCGCGTTCAACAATTGAACCAGCAAGAGAAATCGGAAATAGAAGATGTACACAAAGAAGTGTTGCGCAGAAGTATGCGTTTGTTTGAAACTCGACCTGAATACAATCATGCAACCAATTCATTGTGCGTTATTGGTGAACGAGAATTAACTTCTTTAGTGGAATTGGATCGTAGAGCATTTCTACAATCTTATAATCCTAAAACTGATCCCCAGGGACGTGTTCTACATTCCATCATGAAAGCAGCGGTTCCAGTATGCGGCGGAATTAATTTGGAATATTATTTTTCCAAAGTTAGCCCAGATCAAATGGGAGCAGGTAGTAAATTGCCGCATAATGTAAATGGGTTGTTGGGGGTATCAAATGGAGTCGAAGGCGATTTAAGAACGGGTTTGCCTGCTCAAATGGTAGAAATTCATGATGCACTGCGATTGATGATGATTATTCAACAAACGCCTGAAATTCTACAGGAAATTTTGAAAAATGATCCTGTTCTGCTCGAATGGTTCCAAAATGAATGGATGCATTTGATGCTTATTCACCCAAATACAGGACAGTTTTATTACTTCAATAATCAGAAGTTTTTGTTGTACACTAATTGGATTCAAAATGGGGATTTTAAATAATTTTATCATTATTCCCATATTGGGATTGATTTTAAGTGTTTTATGGAAAAATAACCGTGAAAAGGCCATATCAAATACCGCAATTTTTACCTTAGTTCTGCAGTTAGTGGTATTCCCTTTTCTGTTATTTCGTTGGTGGCAAAATCCGGTAAAATTCATCAGCCTGTTTGATTTCACCATTTACAAATCTTACGATTACGTATTCAATTTTAGCTTGTATTTTGATAAAGTATCTGCTGTTTTCTCTTTGGTTGGGACGTTGTTGAGCTTGCTGGTTGTTTATTACACGTCGAGATATTTGCATCGTGAACCCGGTTACAAACGCTTTTTTAACACCATTCAAATGTTTTTTGTGGGTTACAATTTTGTCATTTTCGGGGGGAACTATGAAACGGTATTTATTGGGTGGGAAATACTGGGAATCAGCTCTTTTTTACTCATTGCATTTTACCGCGAACGGTATTTGCCTGTGAAAAATGCCGTACGTGTTTTTTTCGTTTATCGCATTGGGGATATTGGTTTTATCTTAGCTATGTGGTTGAGTCACCATGCTTGGCATAGTAATATTAACTTCGCTACTCTGAATCAATTGGATTTTGTTCGTGATCATTTAGCAGAAAGTGGGGGCGTGGGAATTGCCGTTGGATTATTGTTCTTTTTGGTGGCGATGGGTAAAAGTGCTTTGTTCCCCTTTTCTAGTTGGTTGCCTCGCGCCATGGAAGGGCCAACCCCATCTTCCGCAATTTTTTATGGTTCCTTATCGGTACACTTGGGTGCGTTTTTAATGTTGAGAACCATGCCCATAATACTTCAAGAGCCCTTGGTTCAATGCGTAATTGTTTTTGTGGGATTGTTTACATCATTTGTAGGACATTATACAGCCAAATATCAATCCACCATTAAATCGCAAATTGCATATGGTTCATTAACTCAAATAGGATTGATTTTTGTTGAAATTGCATTGGGTTGGAGCAACTTAGCGCTGTTGCACTTTTCAGGGAATGCCATTTTGAGAACCTATCAATTGCTGGTAAGCCCTTCGTCGGTGGTTTATTTGATACGCAAACAATATCGTTCAGAATTACCTGAAGAGCAACATTCAAAAAATATGAGTCGTTGGAATTCAACATTGTATGTGTTGAGTTTAAAGGAATTTTACATGGAGCAAATACAATATGGATTGTTGTGGTATCCGTTTAAACAAGGCGGTCGATTGTTGAACAAGGTAAAGCGGGAGTATTTTATAGCAACGGGAATGGTTTTAATTGCCTTGTTTTCTATGAGTTATGCCGGTTTGGGGGGAAGTGTATTTAGTCCTATTTATCAGCAATTATCACTCATTTTAGCGATATTTGCACTCTGTTTAGTTCTCTTTGCCTTTGGGAACTACAAAAACTCACTGTTCTCTTGGTTCTCCATTGCTTTAAGTCACGTTTTCGTAGCGTTGAGTGTTTTGCACAAATCCCAAGGTTTTCTTTTGGATGTTGAAATTTATCTCAGTGGCATTTTTGTGGCAGCAATTTTAGGCGGAATCATATTGACACAAATTCAAAAGAAACACGATATTCGATTGAATCATCATTGGGGATTGTTTCAGTTTTATCCTCGATTGTCAGTACTTTTCTTTGTTGTTTCACTAATGATGACAGGGTTTCCTATTACACCTACTTTTTTAGGGGAAGATTTAATGTTTACCCATCTTCAAGAGGGAGAGCCGTTGTTGGCCACGCTGATCGCCATAACATTAATTATCGATGGACTGGTAGTTGTTCGTATGTATTCCAGATTGTTTTTTGTAATTACCCGAGATGAAAACAATCGAAATAAATTTTATAAAAATGCTTAAAGAAATAAAGAGTGCAGGCCGATTGTTCTGCGTATTTGGTTTGG
>JACCDS010583099.1_pt1 | contig 11530 bp, 11 predicted proteins | sample 7446441 | NCBI WGS metagenome assembly JACCDS01 (sample SAMN15323445, study PRJNA562643) | freshwater metagenome | isolation source: river surface water | place: USA:Blue River Watershed | collected 2017-08-17 | reverse complement strand
ACCTCCTCCATTAATTTTAGCGGCTGAGCCAGCCTCATATTCAACAGAATTGCAGGTTACTCCTAATCCTTCCTCTCAAATTATTCGGGTGAAATTAAGAGTAGGTTCTTCAGATGAGCCAATAAAAGCTGGGATATTAAATGGCTCAGGGCAGTGGGTTCAGCAAGAAACCATCCAGGTGAAAGGCGGAATAGTAGATAAGCTATTTGACATTTCTATGCTACCGGCTGGAATGTATTTTGTTCAGGTAATTGCCAATGGAAGTGTATATAATAAGCGAATTATTGTGGTACGCTAAGGCCTAGCAAAGCTTTTTACTTATCTTTGTAGTCTTAATCATTAAAATTAGCCCTATGTCTTGGTTTTCAAGAAAAGAAAAAGGAATTGTTACCCCCACGGCTTCTAAGTTAGATGCTCCGGATGGTTTGTGGTACCAGTGTCCTTCTTGCAAAAAAGCGATTCATACGCGCGAACACCGACTGTTTGCTTATACTTGTTCTGGTTGTAATTACCACGAAAAGATAGGATCACAAGACTATTTCGAGTTGTTATTTGATAATTCTCTTTATACCGAATTGGATCCTATGATGGGTTCTGGTGATCCATTGGAGTTTACGGATACAAAAAAATACACAGATCGAATTAAAGCCACAGAATACAACACCGGCTTGAAAGATGCTGTTCGAACAGCCTATGGTGAGATTAATGGATTACCTATCTGTATTTCAGCTATGGACTTTAATTTTATTGGTGGATCGATGGGCTCTGTTGTAGGTGAGAAGATTACACGCGGAATGCGTCATTCGTTAGAAACTGGGAAGCCATTCCTAATGATTTCTCGCTCCGGCGGTGCACGTATGATGGAGGCAGGTTTCTCATTAATGCAGATGGCCAAAACCTCTTCTTTAATCGCCCTCCTCGCTGAAGCTAAGATTCCTTATATCTCTTTAATGACCAATCCGACTACTGGTGGTGTGACGGCATCCTTCGCGATGCTAGGTGACTTCAACATCGCTGAGCCAGGTGCTTTGATAGGCTTCGCAGGCCCACGTGTTATCAAAGAAACGATCGGAAAAGATTTACCTAAAGGGTTCCAAAGTGCTGAATTCGTCGAAGAGCATGGCTTCTTAGATTTCATCGTAGATCGCAAAGATTTAAAAGACAAATTAAGTTCCTTGTTAGGGATGTTGAAATAATAAAAAAGCCAGCAAATGCTGGCTTTTTTATTAGAGAATCCTACAGATAATTATTTTTCATGCAACCAACGCAGGTATTCATCCTGCGTTTCAAAAGCGATTATATTAATTTCTCCATTAAGCACCTTTGGCCAACTGTTTTTATAGATGGAAAGTAAAACTAACATGTTTTTAGAATAAGGCTCGTGAAGGGTTAGTTTGTTTTCTTTTGATACAACATTCATTGTAATAGAAGATTCACTTTCGTCAACTAGCTCAATCTCATCTACTGAATCCCAGGAGAAAATCAGTTCCAATTCACTTTCCTCCTTGCAATTACTATAAAATCCATCCACATTGACATACAAAAAGCCTGCTAATGCTTTTTCTGATACATGAATTATGGAGGTAAAAAAGAAAGGATTTTGGTTGCCTGTATCGTACCCTAGTTCGCTCAAGGCATTTTTTACATATACCAAGGCAATTAAGGCTTTCTCTTTCTTTATTTTCTCAGAAGCAATAGCGACTAACTCATCACTATCTAAGTCAAAATCTCCCAAATTAATTTCTGAAGCATCAGAATCGTCTGCCATGACATAATCTGCCCAATTGATTTCAGTGGAGTTAGAACTAGTATCTATTTTGATGTTTTGGTCCCCTAATTCAGTTTTTTCTAAGGCCATATTACTAGTTATTAGACAAGAGAAGACAAAGCTAAATTGTAATGGACAAAAATGACTTTTTTTGCCCACAAAAAAAAGCCCGCTATTTCTGGCGGGCTTTTTCATATAAAAATCTAAAGATTATTCTTCGATTACTGCTGCGGCTACCGCTACCGGAGCTGCTGCTTTAGCACGAGATTTCTTTTCTTTTTCTGGAGCTGGAATGACATCTTCTACACCTGCGAATACACGTCCACAATGCTCGCAAACTAAGATTTTCTTCTTGTCCTTGATATCTGTTTGACGTTGTGGAGGTACAGAACTGAAACAACCGCCACAAGCACCACGCTTCACTAAAACAACCGCTAAGCCGTTGCGTGCATTATCACGTAGTTTAGTATACGATTTTAGAAGACGCTCATCGACAGACTTCACTGCTTTCTCACGATCCTTTAATGATTTTTGCTCTTCTTCCTCGCTTTCTGCGATGATAACTTGTAATTCATTTTGCTTGATCTCAAGATCTTTCTTGCGCTCAAATAAGTTTGATTCTACTGAAGCGATTTCGTCGTTTTTGTTCAAAACTTTGAAATCGATTTCTTTGATACGCTTATCAGCAATTTCCATTTCGATTCCTTGCAATTCAATTTCCTTAGAAATTGCATCGAATTCGCGGTTATTGCGCACATTCATTTGTTGTTCCTTGTACTTAATGATTAAGTTATCAGAGTTTTTCTTTGCGATTCTGTAGTTAGCGATTTGCTCCTCAAAATCAGCTACGTCTTGCTGGAATTTAGCCAAACGAGTCTCTAATCCCATGATTTCATCTTCTAAATCACGAACTTCTTCCGGTAAATCACCGCGTACTTTCTTGATATTATCTAACGTTGAATCAATGGTTTGAAGCTTTAAAAGGGCCTCTAACTTTTGGGCAATCGTTGTTTCGGTAACTGTAGCCATTATTCTAATTTATTTGAATTGTCTAACCTCTCTCGTTTTAAGCGAAACGTACCGGATTGGTATTGGTTTCACTTTTCAGAACGGCAAAATTACTAATATTTTTTGATAAATAATCATGTATCGCATCAATAATCATGACTTCGGATTCGTAATGCCCTACATCTACGATTAGACATTGATTTTCGGCATCAAAAAATTCGTGGTACTTAATATCTGAAGTGATATAGGCATCACAACTTTGTTTCATGGCCTCTTTGATCAAAAAACTTCCAGCACCGCCACAAACTGCTACTTTTGAAATAGGTCCTGTAGGTAAAGCGGTATGCTTCAGGGCTTGAAGTCCTAAACGCTTTTTGACAAATACTAAAAACTCCTCTGGCGAAAGCGACTTTTCTAAATTTCCAACAAAGCCAGAACCTACATCTTGCCACGAATTATCAAGCGAGTGGATGAAATAGGCCACCTCTTCATAAGGATGGGCAGATTTCAATGCCGCTAAGACAGCTCCGGTAAGATGTGCTGGGAAAATCATTTCCACTTTCATTTCACTTACTTCGGATAATTGATTCGCTGTTCCCGTGTATGGATTCGACATCGAAGAAGGTTGGAAACGTCCTGTTCCCTCTGATGTGAAGCTGCAAGAGGAGTATTCTCCGATGTTTCCAGCCCCTGCAGCATGCAAAGCCTCCCGTACAGCAAGTTCATGCGTCGCAGGAACATAATATTCTAGGCTCTTTAAGGCATCCCGCATCGGTTTTAATACGTGTCCTGTGATGCCTAGTTTAGCAGCTAAATGATAGCTAACCCCCTTAGGAGCGTGATCTAGGTTCGTATGAGATGCGTAAAGAGCCATATTATTCTGAATGGCCTTGATGACCGTTCTTTCGACATACGAAGCACCGGTGATTCGTTTTAATCCACTGAAAACAATGGGATGATGCGAAATAATTAAGTTGCAGCCCTTTTTGATGGCCTCTTCTACCACCTCTTCCGTACAATCGAGGCTAATTAATACGCCCTTCACTTCCGTGGAGGCATCACCTACGAGTAACCCTGCGTTATCATAGGATTCTTGCCATCCTAGTGGTGCCCAAGCTTCCATCTGCTGACAAATTTCTCTTATTTGCATGCTATACGTTCATTTTGACTGCAATTTAGGAAATCTAATGGTATATTTATCTTTTCAAATTTTACAAACTCTATGCGAATTAGACCAGCTGCCCTCATCATTGAAAATAATCATGTGCTTTTCCTGCGCTATGATTATCCGGGAGGTAGTAAATTCGCTTTACCTGGAGGAAATGTCGATGCTGGGGAAACCTTTCCAGTCACCATTGCCCGTGAATGCGAGGAAGAACTAGGTGTAGAGGTGGAAGTGCATGATTTGCTTTTTACAGGTCAAGTGCACGCCACGGATGATTACAGTGCGTGTGTTCACCTTGTTTTCGAAGGAGATATTGTGGGAGGAATCCCGCATATTCAAGCGGGTGAAACAACGGCTGATGATCTAGTTTGGGTGCCGGTGGACAAAATAGCGGATTTAACTATTTATCCTTCTATCAACGATGCCATCCTAGATTATGTGCACACGGGAAAGAAAGGACAATATCTGGGGACGCTTAAGCAGATTTGGCTTTAATCTGATTTCCTAACAACAAGCCGATCAATCCGGCTAAAAGTCCATACCAAACAGCTGGAATTTCTGAGGGACTGATGAAGTGAAAATATCCCCAAAAAACCAATCCCAACACCATGCTTAAATGACTTCCCCAGGGAGTCGTACGTTTCCACCAGAGACCCGCATTGAGTGGTATAAAAAGGGAAACAAGGCTGAAAGCGGAAGCTTCTCCTACTAATTCGAAGATATTTTGGCGTTCAATAGCCATAATAATACAGGCTAATGTCACCAAAACAATGGATATCCGAATAAATAATAAGACGATTTTATCAGATGGACGCTTCATTAGTGGTTTCAATATATTTTCCCCTAATACAGACGCAGGTGCTAAAATTGCCCCCGAGGTGGTACTTAATAAAGCAGATAAAAGCGCCCCTAAAAACAAGACCTGCATGGCCCTTGGCGTAAATTTCATAACTAATGTGGGGATCAATAATTCATCTTCCGATAACAAAGTAGGGTATAAACGAACCGCAATAAAGGCAATTAAAAGTGGTAATAGCGCGATAGTTAAGTACATGGCGCCTGCTGCAATACTGGCCTTAGCGGCTATTTTCTCGTTCTTCGCGGACATTACGCGCTGAAAAATGTCTTGCTGCGGGATGGAGCCGAAACCAATGGTGATCCAAGCTGCACCATAGACGAGCCAGTCTTTCCAGGTATTTTCTATTGGAATGGCTCGGAAGAAATGGTTGGGTTGGGTAGCGATGAGTTGATTGAAATCTGGGACTTTGGCCCACAACAAATAGGCTAAAAATAAGAGTCCAACAATGAGGATTATATTGTGAAAAAAATCGGTCACCGAAATCGACCACATGCCTCCCAGAAGGGTATAAGCCATGACTAATAAGGCACCTATGATGATGCCTGTTTCTACTGAAATAGGCAATAAAAGATGCATCGTGAGTCCTAATGCAACTAATTGAGCGGAGATCCAGCCGAAGTAAGAAGGGATCATAATGATCGCTGAAAGCTTCTCGGAAAAAGCCCCAAACCGCAGTCGAAAATAATCACTAAAGGTCAATACGGGTAAAGGATATAGTTTTCGGGCATAAACAGCTCCCACGAGAAATAAACCCAGGGCAGCCCCAAACGGCTCCTCAATAATTGCTAAAACGCCTCCATGCACGAATTCTTTAGGAGCACCCAAAATTGTTTCCGATCCAAACCAGGTCGCAAACGTCACCATCGTCGCTAGCGCAAAGGGTAATGAACGACCCGCTAAGACGAAATCTTGCGTAGAATGCACCTTTTTGCTAGCCCACCAGCCCACGCCTAGGTTCAAAGCAAGATAGAAAATGACAAAAGCTACCAGCATTCTTTTAATAAAATGAGCTCAAAAATACGAAAACCTTTTACCTTTATCGTATGAAAAATCTAGCCTTTTTATTACTGCTGGCTTTGGTAAGTTGCCAAAGCTCCCATTTGCAGATCGCCTACAACGAATCTAGCTTGGCGCAGCGGGCAAGTGGAGTCATGATTAAGGACCTTGCAACGGGTAAGGTGCTTTTCGAGAAAAACGCAGATCAATACTTTATGCCTGCTTCGAATATGAAGCTATTGACCTTTTTACAGGCAAATCGAATAGTTGGTAATCAAATCCCCTCTTTTAAATACCGTGAAACAAAGGATACCCTCTTTTTTTGGGGAACGGGAGATATTTCTAACCTGCATCCAACTATCAAAAACACGGCTTTACGCGATTTTCTAGCTGCTTCCTCTAAGGTTTTAGTCTATGGTGCCCCCCTGAAGCAGATTCCTGTTTTAGGTACTGGATGGGCTTGGGATGATTATAATGACCATTATTCGGCGGAGATTTCGGACATGCCTTTGTATGCAAACTTGGTCAATTTTTCTGCGACAGCTAAAAGATGGCGAATTAAGCCAGATGCTTTTGAAGCGGTTTCTAAGACGGGATCGACACAGGAGGTACGAAGAAATCGACTTAAAAATCAGTTTGAATTGCCGCAATTACAGACTCAGAACTATGGATCTCAAGACGTGCCATTCATTACTTCACCTGATATGACGGCCTTTCTTTTGACCGATACACTTCATAAATCGGTGGAAACTATGCCTCTAGCCGTTCATCCAGATGCACGTATTTTTTATGCTGGGAAAATGGATAGTTTGTATTTACCCATGTTGCACGAAAGTGATAATTCGGTTGCTGAACAATTATTGGTGATGATAGCGGCTGAAAAAGGGTGGGATCCAACTAAAGTAATTGAAAATTTAAAGAAAGAACCCGGAAATGAATTCATGAAGGATATTCGTTGGGTAGATGGCTCGGGTTTATCACGTTATAATTTAGTTAGGCCAAAAGATTTCATACACATCCTAGAGTTATTAGCAAAAGAAGTGGCTCCGGATCGTTTGCGAACACTTTTGCCGGAAGCAAGTAAAACGGGGACGATGCGCAATGTGCAAGATCTTAATCCTGGGGTTCGTATTTGGGCGAAGTCTGGTTCTTTTGGAAATACCTATGATCTGTCTGGATATTATTTGACCAAAGAAGGAAAAACACTAGCCTTCTCCATATTATCTAATTTAGGCAACGCCCCAGTTAAGGATATAAAGAATTCGGTGGTGGAGTTTTTGAAGGCGATTCATTAATAATAGATAAGAGATTATAGAGTCTAGAGTAGAGATAAGAGAGTATAGATTATAGAGTAAAAAGAAAAGATTCAATTTAAACCATCTCTACTCTCTACTCTATAATCTCTAATCTAAAACTAGAAACTTTCGATATACTACATAGCTTACCGCCACAAACCCCACCACATACACCACACTCCCCAGATTCGTCACTAAGGTTCCCACCAAGAACAGCGCTGAGATAATCAATAAAATCCAAGGCAAATAGGGATATCCCCAGACCAGGTAAGGTCGCTTCAAGTTTGGTTCTGTGACGCGCAGACGCAAAAGTGAGGCAAAACCCGCGAGATAACTGGCCACAAAAAAGAAGGTTGCGATGTCTGAAAGACGCTCGTTAATTTCTTTTCCGGCTAGTAGAAATAGGCAGGCAGAAAAGACGGTTAAGTGAGTGGCGGTCGTAGGAGAGCCTGCCGAGTTCACTTTTTCTGCGGCTTTGAAAAATAGGCCATCACGACTCATCGAGTAGATCACGCGCGGGGCGAACATCACTTGTGTATTCAAGATACCTAGAATACTGAGCATTAAAAAGACCGTAATCCAGCGACCCATATCTGCTCCAAATAACAACTTCATTGCGTCTGCGGCAGCTAATTTGCTACTTGATAGCGTTTCGAGGGGTAGGCTGTAGAGGATTCCGACGTTAATTAACAAATAGATTATTGCGACGGTGATGACGCCAATAAACATGGATTTTGGCATGGATTTAACCGGATCCTTGTTTTCTTCTGTGAAATAACTGGCGGTGTGCCAGCCATCGAAGGCATAAAAAATGGATAAAAGGGCGGTCATGATGCCTGTGGCGAGAGGAAGGCCTGTAGGGGCTTTGGCCTGCTCGTTAAAAACACCCCCACCTCCGTAAAAGAAGCAGATGCCAATGAAAATAAGTAGGGCTACGGCCTTAATTCCACTCAGCCATTCTTGGGATTTTCCTGCCATGACCACGCCCAATTGATGGAAAAACCACAACAGGGTGAGGATACCGATGGCGCAATAGACTAGATAGGGACTTAGATTTGGAAAGACGATGATCAAGTATTCACTAAAGGTGTAGGAACCGAAGCCTAAGGCTGTTACTGTCCCTAACCAGCTGGTAAGGCCCACCAAGAATCCAATATAGCGACCAAAGGCGCGTTCGGCGTAGATGTACCAGGAACCGGCTTTAGGAATGGACAAACTTAATTCTAATAAGCAGCTAACGCCTAACAAGGCATATGTGGCCACTAGGACCCATAAAATTAGGATTAAGCTAGGGTCGTGAAGGGAAGCTGCGATAGGACCTGGTTTGCGCAAGATGCCGGTTCCAACGGTTCCGCCTAGCGTCACAGCTACACCAAAAGTCGTTCCAAGAACCTTCCAAAGCTTATTTTCCATGTAGAATATATTGGCCTACGGTAGGGAAGTGGTCGGAGTATTTGATGTTTCGCAGGGTTTGGAAATTGACTGCTTTCCATTCGTCCGAGAAGAATTGATCGTCGATGCGTACGAAATAGGGGCTGCGATTTAAGGTAAATCCAAAGCCGGATCCAGCCTCCTCGAAGGAATTTTTCAATCGTTCCCTGATCGTTCCATAGGCCCATCCAGATGGCGTTTCATTTAAATCGCCTACGACTAAGATAGGATAGGGGCTTTTTTGGATGAGGCGATTGATCTTATCCATCTCCTTTTTGTGTTCAATAAAGCCCTTTCGGAGGGAGGCAATGATGCCTCGTCCTTCTTTCTGTGCATCCGTGTAATCTTGTAAGCGTATTTTAGAGGTTACTTTGTTTACACGAATACCCATCGACCAAAGCTGTAAATTAATTACGCGAATCGTATCTTGGTCCTTCACAATATCAGTTAGAAGGTACCCATTGGCTGAATTTTCGAACTGTTCCCCCTCCTCGTGAATGATGGGGTATTTCGAAAATACGACTAAGCCCATCTTCTCATGCGAATCGAATAATTGTTTTTTCAGCGGAATGAAGGAGTAATGGGGGTATTTTTCCTTCAAGAAGGAGACCGTGTGGTAGGCCTTGCGATCCGAATGGGAATAGAATTCTTGGAAACATTTGATGTCGGCATCGTAATCGCGAATGAATTTTTTGAGTTCTTCTAACTCTTCTTTTTTGGCCTCATACTCGTTTGAATACATCCCAAAAACATTATAACTCATCACCGTCAACGGTTTATTTAATGTAGCTACCGGTTGATTAAAGCTAATTGTTCTCCCGATAAATCCGTATCCTAGCGCTAGCACAATCAAGGGCAAAAGCGCTCGCTTCGCTCGCTGAAAAACCCAATAAATCAAAGAAATAAAACACAATAACTGAGCATAAGGCATGGTCATCATGATGAAACCAGCGAACCAATGCTCTATAATGAGCGAATAGCTTAATAGATAGGTCAAAAGCGTGTAGAGGCACAAAGGCAGGGTACCTAACCAGATCAAGGAAGAAATAATTTTTTTCTTCAACGGTGCCTTCGTATTTCGCTTCGCCATGCCCAAAGATACACATTGTGAACCATTTTATAAATTTTCAAAAGAGGTTTGGGTTATTTCAAAATATTTTCTAATTTTGCAATCCCTTTAGGAAAGAACAATATTAAATAAATCATACTATGGCAAAGGTTTGTCAAATTACAGGACGCAAAACTCAAGTAGGAAACAACGTTTCTCACGCTAATAACAAGACTAAGCGTAAGTTCTATCCGAACTTACAAACGAAGAAATTCTTCTTAGAGTCAGAAGGTGTTTGGGTTCGTATGAAAGTTTCTGCGAAAGCAATTCGCACGATCAACAAGAACGGTTTCGAAAAAACTTTAATCGCTGCAGCTCGTAAGGGTACGTTAAGCGTTTAGTTTTCAAAATAATTATCGAAATTAGCCTTCCTGAAATTCAGGAAGGCTTTTTTTATTTGCAGCTATGCTATCAGAGTTAGAATTCGAACGCTACCGTAAACAACTGAATCTGCCGGAATGGCGGAAACAGCAGCAACTAGCACTGAAAAATGCGTCCATTCTAGTAGTGGGTGCTGGTGGCTTAGGCTGTGGAGCATTGCCTTTTCTAGCAGCTGCTGGGGTAGGGACGATAACAATTCTGGATGCGGACGTCATCGAATTATCAAATTTAGCGCGTCAAGTACTCTATCGCACAGAGGACGTAGGCGCTTCGAAAGCGGTGAAAGCGGCAGAGGCTTTGCAGGCTTTGAATCCGACTATAAATAGCCAAGGAATCGTGGAGAATCTAACATCAGAAAATGCTGCGACGTATATCGCGCAGCACGATTTAATCCTCGATTGCACCGATAATTTCAAAACGCGTTATTTAATTAATGATACTTGTGTAGAGTTAAAGAAGCCGTTTATCTATGGCGCCATTCATGCTTGGGAAGGCCAGTTCGCAGTGTTTATGCCTGATGGACCTTCGTATCGATCCTTGTTCCCGGTTGAACCGAGTGCGCAAGAAATTCCAGCTTGTGATGAAGTAGGTGTGTTAGGCGTTTTGCCAGGAATTATCGGCTTATTGCAGGCAAAAGAGGCCATCTTTTATCTGGCGGGCTTCGCATCCCCCGCCCAAAAAGGTCTAATGACCTTCGATCTACGCGATATGCGTCTCAGCTCTTTTACGCTATAATATCGCCGTACAAGTCGAATTCTTCGGCTTTATTGATCTTTACATTCACGAAATCGCCTAAACGGGCATATTGTTCCGCAGGGATTAAGACTTCATTATCTACCTCTGGAGAGTCAAATTCGGTACGTCCCACGAAGTAGCCGCTCTCTTTGCGGTCGACCATCACTTTTAGGGTTTGGCCTACTTTGGCTTGATTTAATTCTTCTGAAATTCCTTGTTGTACTGCCATAATCTCGTCTGAACGGAATTGCTTCACTTCTTCAGGTACATCATCATTCACGAGGTAAGCGTGGGTGTTCTCTTCGTGGCTATAATTGAAGATGCCTAAACGATCGAAACGCATGCGCTCAACGAAGGAATAAGTCTCCTCAAAGTCTTCTTCCGTTTCGCCCGGGTAACCCGAAATCAAGGTCGTACGTAAAGCGATACCCGGCACTTTCTCGCGAATGGTATGTATTAATTCCTCCGTTTTCTCGCGGGTGATACCACGGCGCATGTGCTTTAACATGGCGTCTGAACCACTTTGGAGTGGCATATCGAGGTATTTACAGATATTATCACGCTCAGCCATGGTCTCTAAAATTTCCAAAGGAAATCCAGCTGGGTACGCATATTGTAAGCGAATCCATTCGATGCCGTTTACATCGGATAATCGCTCTAATAATTCTTTTAATTTGCGACCTGACTTGCCTTCACTTTTCAAGTCTAAACCGTAGAAGGTTAAATCTTGGGCAATTAAGATCAATTCTTTCGTGCCTTTTTTCGCAAGCGATGAAGCCTCCTT
>JACCDS010147666.1_pt1 | contig 11530 bp, 7 predicted proteins | sample 7446441 | NCBI WGS metagenome assembly JACCDS01 (sample SAMN15323445, study PRJNA562643) | freshwater metagenome | isolation source: river surface water | place: USA:Blue River Watershed | collected 2017-08-17 | reverse complement strand
TGGCGGGTCAAGCCGGGCTGGTCGGGGCGGGTGGGGGAGTAGGCGGCGCGGCTGCCGGGCCCGCCAGCCTGAGTCGAAGACGAAACGCCCGTCGGGATCTCCGCGCTTTCCATCGCGAGAGCATCCCGACCTCTCTCCCACCCTCGAAAACCTGCGGACGCCGCCCCATCGGCTGAATGTGGGTATGGCGGCGATGGGTATGCATTTTCTGGTGATTCCGGACGGATGAATCCAGTCATCAATGTATTGCGGAATCTGGTTTGTCGTGACGGGATGTCGTCGACATGCTGGTGCTCCGAGAAAACCCGCAGTCAATCCAGGTGCGGACCGCCTTGCAGGGTGGGTTTTCGGCAAATAGATTTTGGCTGTCGTTCTGATTGCTTCGGTCGTTGATGGGCGCGAGCGCCACTCTTGGCAAGGCTGCGCGACACCGAAAACTGCTTTGACAAGCGCTGCTTCAGTGAATCAATGGGGTGTTGTCGTGACGTGAGCTTGGCGGGAAAAGATCAGATGCGTCGCGGGCCTATGGCCCAACAGGCTGCTGACGAACCGCTCCACGATCACCCCAGCCGACACCGCCTGAAGCCGTGAACTCGATTCCGCGCCGATGAGTTCCATGACGAGGTCATCTCAGCCCGTTCCGGGGCATTGCCAGGCCGATGACCTGCCCTCATCCGGCCACCGGGCGGATCTATCCGGAGTTCCACATCCGAACCAGTTTGTAGCTCGCCATCGTCGTCACGAACGACAGGTCGACCTTATGAGTCTCGGACTCGTGCGTGGCCGAGAACCATGTATCGATCTTGACCAGCGCCTCGTTGGCAATGACGCGGATGTGTCGCAGAGGTTGGTTTGCAGGGACGAAATCGTCGAGCCGACGCATCGTGAACAAACCTTCGGTGTACGTGTCGGGGCCGCGCATGGCTTGATGTCCCTTGATCGTCATGCAGGGAGCATCGGGACTGTCGGCGGGGTGGGCTTCAGCAGGCTGCTAGGGCTAAAGACCCGACAAAAACGTATCGCGATTGAGCGACTGTGCCTGACACCACTGGGTGGTCTTCAGCACAAACAAGGTCACCCACGTCAGGGTGATGAACCCTCCGCCAATATTAGATGTGGCCATGACGCGGCACGCCATATTCGCGGCATTTACGGTTTCTGCGGGGTTGTCTGTTGCGTGCTTGCGTTGACATGCAATCAAACGAATGCTCAAGCAATTCCTGATCCCTCGCAAGAAATTCAGCGCCAAGACCGTCAGCGTCAAGAACTTCGCCAGCGCCAAGAAACCCAGTCATGGTCCCCATCTGGATTGACGAGGCAAGCGCCGCCTTACCAACAACTGCCCGATGAGCTGCCCTGCGCTGTGATTGACCGTGTGTCCATTCAAGGCGTCTTGTTTTCGCAGTCGCTGCAAACGGCGCTGAGTGGCGTCCATGCGGATGACCCACCGTACGGTCGCTGCCTTGGCAGTCAGGGCGTGACCTTGCTGATTCAGCGGGTGCAACAATCTTTGGTAGAGCAAGGCTATATCACCAGCCATGTACATGTGCCTGAGCAAGACCTGAAAAGTGGTGAATTGATGTTGCAGGTCAATGAAGGCCGGGTTGCCCGGATACGTGCTGAATCTGGCGGCGAAGCCGAATCATCAATGCCCCTTTTAGTGTGGGCCGTGGTTGAAGGCCGCATCCTAAATCTGCGCGACATTGAGCAATCCTCGGACAACCTCCAGCGGCTGCCTAGTATCCAATCCAAGATCCAGATTGAGCCGAGTGACGAACCCGGTACCAGCAACTTGGTGGTGGGTATGCGGCACCGTCGTCCCTTGCGTCTGGGCTTGTCCATGGACGACGGAGGCATGAAGACTACCGGCAAGCTTCAAGGCAACGCCACCCTGAACTGGGACAACCCCTTGGGGCTGGGCGATTTGGCGTACTTCACCGAAGGCCAAGACTTGGGTGACAAAGAAACCGGCCCACGGGGCACTCGCAATCAGGTTTTTCACTACAGCGTGCCTTGGGGCTACTGGTTGCTGGGCTCGACCTTCAGCGACAACAAATATCGTCAAACGGTGTATGGCCCATTCGAGTCATACCTCTACAGCGGCACATCCAGCCAAAAGGAAGTCTCCCTGGCACGAGTGCTGCGCCGTGATGCCACCAGCAAAACCACGGTCAGCGTCAAAGCCTTCGTGCGCCAATCCAACAACTACATCTCTGACCTCGAAGTCTTGGTTCAGCGCCGCCGCACGGCTGGCTGGGAAGCTGGCTTGCAGCATTTGCATCACCTACAAGCTGGCACCCTAACAGCTCAGGTGGCCTACCGCCATGGCACCGGGGCTTTCGGTGCAGAGCCTGCCCCTGAAGAATTGACCGGACAAGGCACAGGCCGCATGCGGTTGATGACGGGTTTGCTGCACGGATCCATGCCGTTGAACACCAATGGACACCTCTGGCAGTACAGCACCCAACTGCAGTGGCAATGGGCACTAACGCGCCTGACTCCGCAAGACAGGTTTTGCCTGGGTAGTCGCGCCACGGTCAGGGGCTTTGATGGTCAGCAAACCTTGTGCGGCGACCGTGGGCAACTGGGGCGTCAAGAGCTGGCCACGGGTTTGCCAGCTGCTGCTCATGAAGCGCTACCCATGTCCAAGGACTTGCAGGTATACGCCGCCCTTGACGCCGGGCGCACCACCACACCGGGCCAAGACCGTGCTTTTCGTCTCTCAGGAATGGCCGTGGGACTTCGTGGTGCACACAAGTTCAATGACGCTTACCCGCTGCAATGGGATGTGTTTTTGGGCAAACCCTTATCGCAACCGGATGGCTTCACCACCGCTTCCCGCACTGCAGGATTTTTTTTGCGGGCTGAATACTGATTTATCCGCTGAACACCAACTGAACCCCTTTTCAAGGAGAAGATTTCATGAACCGCCGCTGCCATCGCATCGTCTTCAACAAGCGCCGAGGCCAACTCATGGTCGTGGCCGAAACCGCGCAAGCGGGCGGCAAAGCGGCCGTTGGCGAAAGCTCCGGCGGTTCAGCAGAGGATTCCTTTGGTGGCTCAGTCGCCTCCAAGCTGGCTGTGGCCATGTGGCTCGCAGTGGGTGCATTGCCTGTGGCTTGGGCACAAATCATTGCCGACCCCACGGCACCAGCCAACCAGCGCCCTACCGTTTTGGGTGACAGTGCCGGTCGTCCGCTGGTCAACATCCAAACCCCCAGCGCAGCGGGCTTGAGCCGCAACACCTATCGCCAGTTCGATGTGCCAACCAGCGGTATCGTGCTCAATAACTCTGCAGCCAACCCCTGGTTGTCCAACGGGGTGTTGGCCAATACTATCCTGAACGAGGTCAACTCCACCAGTCAGAGTTATATCAGTGGTGCCATTACCGTCAACGGTGCAGCCGCCCAAGTGATTGTGGCCAACCCTAATGGCATCACCGTCAATGGAGGTGGTTTCATCAACGCCGGTCGTGCCACCTTGACCACTGGCACAGCCCAAGTGACGAATGGTGCCTTGACGGGTTTCAGCGTCCGCGGTGGCGGGGTCACCATTGGCTCAGGTGGTTTCAACAACAGCGCTACGCCCTACACCGATATCATGAGCCGCGCTGTGACACTCACCGGTGCATTACGGGCGCAAAACCTTGGCATCACCACGGGTCTGCAAACCGTGGCGTATGACACCGGCCTCATCAGCAATCAAGACACCAATACTTATGCTGCTCAGGCGTTGGCCATCGATACCGCAGCGCTGGGCGGCATGTATGCCAACAACATCAGCATCTTGGCCACCGAGGCGGGCTTGGGGGTGCGCAACCAAGGCAACTGGCAGGCCACGGGTGGCCAGATTGTGGTCACGGCAGACGGTTTGCTCCAAAACTTGGGCACTGTCTCTGCGGGCGTGGCCAGCCTTGCCACCGTCAAAGGCTATATCGTAAACGCTGGGTCTGTTCAAGGGACTCAAGCTGTTGTCATCTCTTCGGGAGGAGATACACTTCTGTTTGGCGCAGGGCTCAAACAAGCCGCAGGCAGCGCTGTAGTCATCAGCGCAAAGGGCGCGGTCAATCTCTACAACAACGCCAGCTATGGCGCAGCCCAAGTGTCCAGCACGGCCTCGGGTGGACAAGTGAGCCTGAGCGCAGGGCTAAACATCAATGTCGACAGCGGCACCGCCATTGCCGCCGACAAAGATGTGCGATTGAGCAGCGACGCCATGGTCGTTGCCAGCGGGGCCAGCATCACCTCCAGCAGTGGCAACGTCACCGCATTGGCAGGCACTGGGCTAGCCTTGTCCGAAAGCATCGTCACCGGCCAGCAAGTGCATCTGGAAACTGGCGCAGCATTCAAAGATACCGCCGCTGCCTTGGTCGTGACAGGTGGCACCGTGCGTGGGGTCACCCAAACCACCTTGCTGTCCACCGACAGCATCCAGGTCTCCAGTCCCGGCACAGCAGCCGTGGGCGGCGAGGGCAACGTTCACATCCAAGCCGCCAAAGGGGTGAACATCACAGCAGGCACAAGCGTGACTGCCGGTCAGCACATGAGTGTCATGGCAGGCACCGCCCTGAACTTGCAAGCGATCAGCGGCACCACCGCCACCAATGGCGAAAAAGTCACCCTGAGCGCCAAGGGCAACATGCTGCTATCTGGCAACAGCATGATCGCTACTGGTTCCAGCTTAAGTGCCGGGCAAGACCTGAGCCTTGAAGTCAACGATGGCAATGCCAACTTGCACGGCCTCTCGAACTCTCGCGGCGCCAGTGTGGACAAAATCAATCTGAGCGCAGGTAAAGACCTCAATATCTCGGTGTTCAAAGGCAGTCTTTACGCCACCGGCCTGCAAGCAACAGGTCAAAACATCAACTTGGTAAGCAACGGCACCACCAGTTTGGCCCATGCCACGATCAGAAACGGCAGCAATACCCAAGCCGTGGCCAGCATGCTCACCGCCCGTGGAGACCTCACCGTGGGCAGCATCAACACGACTGCAGGGGCTAGCAGCCAGGTGCAAGTGGTGGCTTCCAGCCTGAACGCAGCCGGGCAGGCCCGAATACTCTCCAACGGCGTGGCTCTCATCACAGCGGCAACAGATACCCTCAGTGGTGTGGTCAGTCCTGCCCGTAGCAGCATCACAGCAGGCAGCGTGGCCATCCAGGGCGGTACGGTGCAAACGGATGCTGCCGACATTCGCACCAACGGCGACAAATCCACCACGGCCAAGTCGGGCGACATCACCGTCACCGCCACCAGTGGCAATGCCCTGTTCAATGTCCACACCGGCTACCGCAGCCAATTCAACAGCACGGGCAACATTGCCCTGCATGCCAACGGTAACTTGACCCACTGGAACACCCAGGCCAATGCGGGAGGCGGCCTGTCCAGTACCAGCGCCACGGGGCAATTGAACGGCACGGGTGCCAGCCTTGTCGCCAAAGACGTTCTGAGTTTGGCCAGCAAGTGCGCACAAACCCATACCAGTGGGTACTACAGCGGTGGCGCGGCCACGGTCTTCAACGAAACCGGCCACTTGGCCCTGAACAGCACCCGAGTTCAGGCGGTGGGCACCAGCACAGCGGCCTTAAGGACCGTGAGTGGCCAAGCCAGCATTGAATCGGGCGGCACCCTGGGCCTGGATGCCAACTCGGTCTTGGTGGGCACCACCGACTTGTCCATGGTGCAGGGCCAAGGCGACATCACCGTCAACCCGACCACCGCCGCTCGGGGCACGCTCGCCTGGAGCCAAATTGGCGTCAACCGCAATCTGACGCTGGCCACGCGAAACGGCAACATCAACTTCACGGGTAGCGCTGGCAGCAACGGGGTGGGCAGCTCCAGCCATGTGGGGCTATACGTCAGAGGTGATCTGAACTTGGTGGGCAACAATGTCACCTTGCAAGGCAGTCGCCTGCAAACAGGTGGCGCTTTGAACATCACCGCCACCTCCGGCAACATCCGCACCAACGCCTTGCAAGTGACAAAAACGTTGGCAGGATTTACCAATTACTACTGGGACTACGCGCAATTGGTTGGGGCCACGGGCGTGAACGTGCGTGCCGCAGGCAACATTGCCATGGACAGTGTGTATGCCAAAAGCAATGGAATTGTGAACATTCAGGCGGGCGGCAACACCACCATTGCGGGCAACTACACCCGCTGGACAGTAGACAACCGCCCCAGCGCGGGCAGCAGCTACAACGGCTGGTTCCAGGACGAAAAAGCCCTCTGGCAAAGCTTCATCAACGGCAATGGGGGCGTCAACATCGGGGCCTTGGGCGGTACGCTCACGCTAAGTGCGACCACCATCAATGCCGCCAACGGCAAAGCAAGCTTGCAAGCGTTGGGCCATATCAACCTGGAAGCGGCGCAAGAACACAAGCTGCACCAGGCCAGCAGCTGGCGCAGTTACCAAAAGTGCAGTTGGCTCGTGATCTGCAACACCATCACGGAAACCACTTACCACCACCGCGAGTACCTGACCAACAAGCCCGTCATCATCTCGGCGCAAGACATTGAAGTCAAAGCAGGAAACACCTTGAACACCTATGGCACCAAACTCACAGCCAGCCGCAGTTTGCGCCTGGAAGCGGGAGACGCCATCAATTACTTCGCGGTCTATGACCAGCAGGATGTCACCGACACCAAGAACCAGAAAAAGAGTCTCTGGGGCTTGGTGACCTGGGACAGAAACACCACCGTCAACAGCACCTTCAAACTCTCGGGCCAGCCCACGGTTTTGCAAAGCTTGGGAGACATTCTCTCCAACTCGGGCGGCAACCAGCTTCTGCAAGGCACCAAGGTGAGCTACGGCGGCAATGCCGCCTTCAACGGCGGTGTGGGGGAGAAAGCACGAGCTGATGCCCGCATCATCTTGGAAGGCATCAAGAACAGCACGACGCAAACGCGCACCAAAGAGTCCAACTACGTGGTCTGGCAAAAGCAGGTGAACCAGGGCACCAGCCAAGAAACATTGGTGTTGCCTAACTTCACCGGGCCAAGCAAGCCCACCTTCACGGCACCAGGCGGGTTGAGCGTGCAGATTCCTGAAGGCGAGTTCAAGAGCCAGATCGCCACGCTCAGCCAGCAACCCGGCATGGGCTACTTGAATGACCTGGCGGCTCGCAAGGATGTGAACTGGCAGCCGGTCAAGCTCGCCCATGAACAGTGGGATTACAAGCAAGAGGGTTTGACTCCGGCAGGGGCGGCATTGCTCAGCGTGGCCGTGGCTTGGGCCACTGGCGGCATGGGCGCAGGCTTGATGGGCACAACTGGCACGGCCAGTAGTGCCATGGCCAATGCGGCATTCAGCAGCTTGGCCGCACAGGCCAGCATTACCCTCATCAACAACAAGGGCGACATTGGCAAGACGCTCAAGGAGTTGGGCTCCAGCCAGACCGTCAAAGCCACGATCGCGGCAGCACTTACGGCGGGGGTGTTGGACAAGCTGGGGGCGACCAGCACGATGAAAGACCTCTCAAGCAAGACAGGTTTCTCAGGAAAGCTCACCTACAACCTCATCAATGCCAGCGGGCGGGCATTGACCAACACGGCTATCAACGGCGGCAATCTGGAAGATGCCTTGAAGCAAGCCCTTGTTGGCGGCTTGGTGGACACGGCGCATGGGCAAGCGGCCAGCCAAATCAAAGGGCTTGAAGCGGACTACCTGGCGCACAAACTGGCACATGCCCTGGCCGGGTGTGTGGCCGGTGCAGCAGCGGGCGGCACCTGCAAAGACGGGGCCATTGGTGGAGCAGTGGGTGAAATCGTGGCCGAGATGTTCAGGGGCCAAAAACCCGCAGCCTCAGCAAGCGCCGCGGATATCGAGGCTTACAACCAGAAAGTATTGGGCTACAGCAAACTGGTGGCTGGTGCTATGAGCGCCTACGCAGGGGGCAATGCCCAAACAGCCATCACCACCGCTGAGACGGCGGTAAAGAATAACTACCTGACCGATAAGCAGTGGAACGATTTCAGCAAAAAATTGGCATCGTGTAATGGCGATAAAACTTGTGAGGCCACAGCCCGCAGTGAATACCTGCAACTGAGCAAACAACAAGATGCACAGTTGGCTACTTGCGACACGCGGGGCGATTGCGACACACTGCGTAACAACGTACTGCGAGGACGAGACGCGATGCTGCAATTGGTCAATACCGGAAAGTTGCCCACGGCATACGCTGGCGCACTGGACATGCAATACATGGGGCAAAAGTTGGCCAACGATGCCACCTTCAGAAAGCAAGTGGGCAACGCTGTTGAATACATGAATTGGTGCACGGCCAACCCAAGCGCCTGCAACAAAGACCAACTGCAAAAAGCCATGGGGCTGGGCGTGCTGGTGCTCGGCCCGGTCATGGCTGCCAACCCGCAACTGGTGATGGCCATTTTGTATGCCCAAACAGGAGAGCGCGGTGTGTCAGCCGCCATTGGTGGCGGCGTGAACGCGCTGGCGCAAGCGATGAGCAGTGGCAAAATTAAATCCGAAGATGTGCTCAAAGCGGCAGCAACAGCTTATGCCACAGCGGGCGCTAATCTGGCCACGACCATGGCGGTCAACGTGGGAGCTGAAGGCATGGTGAGCTGGGCCAAAAATGACAGCGCCAATGAAGCCATGAGCAATATTCTGCTCAGTGCTGCGGGTACGGCTGTGGGGTTTAAGGTGGGGGATTTGACGAAGGGGCAAATGGCTAAATTCACCGACTCTTTCAGCGCCACAGTGAAATCCAAGCCCACTGGGTTCTTGAATATTGAGGGGCCTTACTCACGGAGTGCGTGGCCGAGTACGATGGGGAACATGGTAGGCAGTGCGTTCGGCGAACTCCCTGGCTATTTTGCTGGATTGAATTCTGGGCAAAATTTCTTATCCCAAATGAAGGTGGGTGAAAAATGAAAATAGATTTTGCCTTGCAAATTTTTAAACTTCTGCTTATTACTTCCCTGTCGCCGCTGGCACTATTTATTGCGGCTAATATTTACGCCATTGTTTTGGCGATAGATAATTACTTCAGTAATTCTTGTCAAGGGTTGTACTACTGCATATCCACATTAGTGTCCAATGTGTGGGCTGCGCCACCATGGAGTTTAATGCTCTTAATGTGGGGAGTGCCCTTCGTTGGTGCCTGTGTCGTGCTGTGCAGGGCTAGTTGGAAAAGCTCCAATGCCTGAGGTCTATCTGTTTTTATGCTCGGCCCGGTCATGGCCGCGAACCCGCAACTGGTGCTGGCCATTTTGTATGCGCAAACAGGAGAGCGCGGTGTGTCAGCCGCCATCGGTGGCGGCGTGAACGCGCTGGCGCAAGCGATGAGCAGCGGCAAAATCAAATCCGAAGATGTGCTCAAAGCGGCAGCAACAACTTATGCCACAGCGGGCGCTAATCTGGCCACGACCATGGCGGTCAACGTGGGCGCTGAAGGCATGGTGAGCTGGGTCAAAAACGACAGCGCCAGTGAAGCCATGAGCAATATGTTGCTCAGTGCTGCGGGTACGGCGGTGGGGTTTAAGGTGGGGGATTTGACGAAGGGGCAAATGGCTAAATTCACCGACTCTTTCAGCGCAACGATGAAGTCAAAGCCAACAGGATTCTTGACAATTGAAGGGCCTTACTCAAGGAGTGCGTGGCCTAATATCGCTGGCAACATGGTTGGAAGTATCGCCACAGAAACTACAGCTATTTAACCCGACCCCTTGAGGGTTTATCTTGAGCAGATGCGCCTTTCTGGAGTCGCAAAATGAAAAAGGCGGCAATAATAATTCAGATTATTATCTTATCATTGTTGTTTCCTGTCGCAATTCTATTACTTGGCTTGGTGTTCGAGGCTATATATCCAGGATTTTTCTACTATTTAAGTAATCTATGTCATGGTCTAAATGACTGCATAAAAAACCAGCCCTCGAATTTTTATTACGGGAAAAACTCAGCGTTTATTGCTGCTTTCTTGGGGAATTAATTTGACAATGATTTTTTTAATGGCCTACCAAAATCTGCGCACTGAGATTCACGAATGGGTAAGGAAATTCAAGTAGCGCTTTCAAAAAACGGTGGGCATGCAGTTTCAGCCGCCATTGGTGGCGGCGTGAACGCGCTGGCGCAAGCGATGAGCAGCGGCAAAATCAAATCCGAAGATGTGCTCAAGGCAGCGGCAACAGCTTATGCCACAGCGGGCGCTAATCTGGCCACGACCATGGCGGTCAACGTGGGCGCTGAAGGTATGGTGAGCTGGGTCAAAAACGACAGCGCCAGTGAAGTCATGAGCAATATGTTGCTCAGTGCTGCGGGTACGGCGGTAGGGTTTAGAGCCGGTGAGTTTGGAAAAAACCAGGCTGACAAAATCGTCAATTCCTACAGCGCGACAATGAAGTCCAAGCCCACTGGGTTCTTGACAATTGAAGGGCCATATACCAGAAGTCCGATACCGAATCTTGCAGGTAACACCGTCGGTAGCTTGTTTTCAGAGACGGCAGCATATTTTGAAGTTCAAACATCCCGGGAATTCATCAACTCTACCCAATGGAGTAAATGATGAAGACACCCTCTCTTTGGATGTTCCCGATAAGAATCGCGGCTGTGTCCCTTGTTATTCCTTTGAGTATGCTGGGACTAATATTTTGCCTGCTTTTTCTTGATGGAATAGCAGGATGGCATTTTAATAAATGTCCAACATTTATTGTTTGTGTCTTGGACTCCATTTCTAGAATACGGGACATATTTATTGTTAAGATTTTTTTCTTGCTTTGGGTTGTGTTTTTTGCTCTATTGATGTGGTCAGGAAGAGATGTTTGGAGAGACAAGTTTAACTCTCGATGAATATATACATCTTTCCATTTTCTGGAACAAATATGCGACGAACAGGAGAGCGCGGTGTGTCAGCCGCCATCGGTGGCGGCGTGAACACGCTGGCGCAAGCGATGAGCAGCGGCAAAATCAAATCCGAAGATGTGCTCAAAGCGGCAGCAACAGCTTATGCCACAGCAGGCGCTAATCTGGCCACGACCATGGCGGTCAACGTGGGCGCTGAAGGCATGGTGAGCTGGGCCAAAAATGACAGCGCCAATGAAGCCATGAGCAATATTCTGCTCAGTGCTGCGGGTACGGCTGTGGGGTTTAAGGTTGGGGATTTGACGAAGGGGCAAATGGCGAAATTCACCGATTCTTTCAGCGCAACGATGAAGTCCAAGCCCACGGGGTTCTTGACGATTGATCTTGCCCCTGGATCCCGTATCCCATAGCCGATTCATGTATTGGCTTGCCGGGGTTGATTGGCCAGCCAGTTTTCTTCGAACTGCACCGGGCTGACATAGCCCAGTGTCGAGTGTTGTCGGGTCCGGTTGTACCAGTTCAGCTAGGCCATCACCTCGTCCTTGGCTTGGCGTTTGATCTTGAATCGTTGCCCGTGCAGGCGCTCGCCCCGATCTTTCTCGAACTCGGCGCCCTGCGCGTGATCGAGGCCTGGGGCGACGATGTCCCCGACGGCAAGCTCACCGACTTCCGTCGCGCCGTCCAGGCCACGCCCGAGGAGACGGTGGCCTTCGCC
>JACCDS011750841.1_pt1 | contig 11531 bp, 8 predicted proteins | sample 7446441 | NCBI WGS metagenome assembly JACCDS01 (sample SAMN15323445, study PRJNA562643) | freshwater metagenome | isolation source: river surface water | place: USA:Blue River Watershed | collected 2017-08-17 | reverse complement strand
GGTGCCGCCAGCTTGGCGGCGCGTAACTCTTGCGGCAACGCTTCCAGTTCCGCCAGTGTGATTGCCCCATCCAGCGTCAAATCAGCGACCCGGGTGCGGCGCAGGGCCTGCAAGTGGGCACCACAACCGAGTGCCCGGCCAATGTCTTCGCCCAATACCCGGATATAGGTGCCCTTGCTGCAACTGACGTGCAAATGCAAAAACGGCGCTTCATAGCCCAGTAACTGTAGTTCGTGAATTACCACAGCGCGCGCTTCGCGTTCGAGCGTAATCCCGGCCCGGGCATACTCATACAGCGGTTTGCCATCGCGCTTTAGCGCGGAATACATCGGCGGCACTTGCCGGATCGGTCCGCGCAGGGCCGCTAGCACCGTTTCAATTTGGCCCAAGCCGACCGTAACCGGCAGCGTGGCCACGACGTCGCCTTCGGTGTCACCGGTTGTGGTTTGTACGCCAAGGTGAACCGTGGTGGTGTAGCTTTTATTGGCTTCGAGCAAATCCTGGGAAAACTTGGTCGCTTCGCCAAAGCACAGTGGCAACAACCCGGTGGCAAACGGATCAAGCGTACCGGTATGGCCGCCCTTTTGCGCCAGTAACATGCGCTTGGCGCGAATCAAGGCATCGTTGGACGACAAGCCGGGCGGTTTGTCGAGCAACAGCACGCCATCAATCTTGCGCCGTGGTATTTTGGCCGGACGACTGGCCGCCAATGCGGGTTCCACTGGCGCGGCACCGGCTGGGCCGCTGTGATTATTCTGCATCCTCGGCCCGGCTGGCATTGGCTTGGTCGATCAGGTTGGACAACTCGATACCCCGCGCGGTCGACGAATCATGCAAAAAATGGAGTTGCGGCAAGGTGTGGATATGCAGGCGTTTGCCCAGTTGGGCGCGCAAAAAACCGGCTGCTTTGGACAGTCCATCCACCGTTTGGGCCAACGCTTCCGGCTTGTCGTTTAGGGTGGTGAAAAAGATTTTGGCATGGGCATAATCAGGGGTCAACTGTACTTCAGTCAGGGTGATCATGCCAACCCGCGGATCTTTGACTTCAAATACGATTAGTTCGGACAAATCCTTTTGGATTTGATCGGCCACACGCAGGGCGCGCTGTGGCATGGTTTTGCTGTGTTTGCTCATGGATTGAACGACCCCATTGCACGACCCGATTGGGCCGTCAAAAAAAGAAAGCGCGACCCAAACCGGGTCGCGCAGGTTAATACACTATCGAATTACAGGGTACGGGCCACTTCCTGGACTTCAAATACTTCCAGTTGATCGCCTTCCTTGATGTCGTTGAAGTTTTTCAGACTCAAACCGCATTCGAGGCCGGAACGCACTTCTTTGGCATCATCCTTGAAGCGCTTGAGCGAATCGATTTCACCGGTCCAGACCACCACGTTGTTGCGCAGCAAGCGAACCATCGCGGTGCGCTTGACCACACCATCGGTAACCAGACAGCCGGCAATTGCGCCGACCTTGGACACCACGATCACCTGACGAATTTCCACCAGACCGATCGCATGTTCGCGTTTTTCCGGTGCCAGCATGCCGGACATGGCGGCCTTGATTTCGTCAATCGCATCATAAATGATGTTGTAGTAGCGAATATCGACGCCATTGGCTTCGGCCAGCTTGCGCGCCTGGGCATCGGCCCGGGCGTTAAAGCCGATGATGACCGCTTTCGAGGCCATCGCCAAATTGACGTCCGATTCGGAAATGCCACCGACTGCCGCATGCACCACTTGCACCCGCACTTCGGAGGTCGAGAGCTTGATCAGTGACTGCACCAGTGCCTCTTGCGAACCTTGCACGTCGGTCTTGATGATCAACGGCAAATTCTTGACTTCGCCTTCGGCCATCTGTTCGAGCATGTTTTCCAGCTTCGAGGCCTGTTGTTTGGCCAGTTTCACGTCGCGGAACTTGCCCTGACGGAACAGACCAATTTCACGCGCCTTGCGCTCGTCAGCCAGCACAATCGCTTCTTCACCGGCTACCGGCACTTCGGTCAAGCCCTGAATTTCGACTGGAATCGATGGCCCGGCTTCGGTAATGCTCTTGCCGTTTTCATCCAACATGGCACGTACCCGGCCATAGCTGGAACCGGCCAGCACCACGTCACCACGACGCAGGGTACCGGATTGCACCAAAATGGTCGCAACCGGGCCACGCCCCTTGTCAAGCCGTGCTTCGACTACCAGACCGTGCGCAGGTGCGTCGACCGGTGCCTTCAATTCCAACACTTCGGCCTGCAACAAGACGTGTTCGAGCAAGGAATCGATGCCCATCCCGGTTTTGGCCGATACCGGCACAAACGGTGAATCACCGCCGTATTCTTCCGGCACTACCTGTTCGGCGATCAGTTCCTGGGTCACACGGTCCTGATTGGCACCGGGTTTATCCATTTTGTTAATCGCCACCACCAGCGGCACACCGGCTGCCTTGGCATGGGCAATCGCTTCGCGGGTTTGCGGCATCACGCCATCGTCCCCGGCTACCACCAAAATCACAATATCGGTCGCCTTGGCACCACGGGCACGCATCGCAGTAAATGCTTCGTGGCCCGGCGTATCGAGAAAGGTGATCATGCCACGCGGGGTTTCAACGTGGTAAGCACCGATATGCTGGGTAATGCCGCCAGCTTCGCCCGAGGCCACTTTGGAGCGACGAATATAGTCAAGCAACGAGGTTTTACCGTGATCGACGTGGCCCATCACGGTTACCACCGGTGCGCGTGGCATGGTGTCGTAATGTTGTTGTTCGCCACCGTCGAGCAACATCGCTTCCGGATCATCCAACTGGGCGGCTAACGCCTTGTGCCCCATTTCTTCCACCAGAATCATCGCCGTTTCTTGATCGAGCACCTGATTAATGGTACACATCTGGCCCAGCTTCATAAGCTGCTTGATCACTTCGGACGCCTTGACCGCCATTTTGTGCGCCAAATCGGCCACGGTAATGGTTTCCGGCACGTGAATTTCCTTGATCACGGCTTCGGTTGGCACCTGGAAATTACTTTCGCGATCGTCATGGTGATTGCGCCGCCCACCTTTGCCACCGCCACGCCAGCCGGTATCGCGCCCGGCTTCACGCGTGGCATCACGCCCGCTCAGGCCGCCGCCATGCCCGCCACGGGTTTTCAGGCCACCGGTTGGACTGCGTTTTTTGGCATCTTCTTGCCAGGTGGAAGAGACATTGGCCGATTTGATCGATTTTTTATCGGTCACCGGGGCTTTTTTCTCTTCTTTTTTCTCACCAACTTTTTTGTCGGCCGGCTTGTGCAGCGTACCTTCGGCTGGCACCTTGCTCTTGGCTGGTAGCACAGGTTCGACTACCGGAGCAACCGGTGCCGGTGCCGGTTTAACGACACGGCGCGGGGCATTCATCATGGCCTTGATTTGGGCCACTTCATCGGCCACCGCCTTGCGCGCGCGATCAGCCTGGGCGGCCTTCTCGGCAGCCTCTTTGGCGGCCTGCTCGGCCTTCTTGCGCGCCTCTTCTGCCATTTCGCGCTTCTTCTCTTCAGCAGCGACCTGTGCTACACCGGCTGCCTGGGCTTCTTCAGCAGCTTTTTGGGCTTGCCGCTCGGCGTCCAAGCGGGCTTCCTGCTCTGCCAAACGGGTGGCACGCTCTTGCTCTTCGCGTTCGGCGTCAAGCTTGGCCAGACGTTCCTGCTTTTCGCGCAATTCGGCTTCCTGACGCGCCTTCAACTCGGCCTGCTGCCGGGTTTCTTCGTCTTCGCGCCGCTTTTGTTCCTGCGCACTCTCGACCGATACCGGCTCAGCAACCGGTGCCGGGCTGGCTGCTGGTGCCGCCGTCTCTGGCACACCCGGTTCGTCGCGCTTGACAAAGGTACGCTTCTTTTTCACTTCGACATGAATCGTGCGTGACTTGCCAGTGGCATCGGCCTGCTTGATCTCACTGGTTTCCTTGCGGGTTAGCGTGATCTTTTTCTTGTCATTGTCTTGCACGGTACCGTGGGATTTGCGCAAATATTCGAGCAATTTATCCTTGTCGTCCTTCGACAATGGATCGGATGCCGATTTTTTGGCGACGCCAGCCGAACTCAACTGCGTCAACAGCAAATCCTCGGGCATTTTTAGCTCGATGGCAAATTGGGCTACATTGTTACTCGCCATTCAGTCCTCTTTTCTTTTGTAACTTGACAATGATCAATGGGTGTCCTGCGCCGTTTCGCTTCAAACCCGACTCCACGCCCGGGCCTGCAACGCCTTGGCCTGCTCGTCATATTTGAGATCGATCAGCTTCATTTCATCATCGGTCACATCGCTAAATTCATCGTTGATTAATTGCCGGGCACGCTCAGCCGACAGGGCCAGAATGGCACCAAATTCATCGTAGGCCAAACCGGCAAAGGCGGCCACGGTCTTGATCCCGGCCAAACCCAGCTTGCCAGCCGTCAAACGATCCATGCCTTCCATGTTAACCAGTGCCTCATCCATGCCTTCCAGGCCTTCTTCCGAAGCAATCGCCTCGGTCACCAGCGCATCACGCGCCCGGGTGCGCAGCTCGGCTACGGTATCGGCATCAAACGATTCGATATCCAACATTTCGGTGATCGGCACGTAAGCAATTTCTTCGAGACTGGTAAAGCCTTCTTCGACCAGAATGTCGGCCACTTCCGAATCGACATCGAGCTTTTGCATGAACAGGGTACGAATCACCGCCGTCTCGGCTGCGGCCTTGTCGGCCGATTCTTCGGCGGTCATGATATTGATCTTCCAACCGGTCAGGTCAGAAGCGAGCCGCACGTTTTGCCCGCTGCGGCCAATGGCAATAGCCAGATTTTCTTCATCGACCACCACATCCATGGCGTGCTTGTCTTCGTCCACCATAATCGACGAGACATTGGCCGGGGCCAGGGCACCGATCACAAACTGGGCCGGATCATCGGACCAGAGCACGATATCAACCCGTTCGCCGCCCAACTCACCGGTTACGGCCTGCACGCGCGAGCCGCGCATGCCAACGCAGGTTCCGATCGGATCAATCCGCTTGTCTGCCGTATACACCGCGATTTTGGCGCGCACGCCGGGGTCACGTGCGGCCGATTTGATTTCCAACATGCCCTGTTCGACTTCCGGCACTTCCAGCTCAAACAGTTTCATGATGAACTGCGGCGCGGTGCGCGACAAGATGACTTGTGGGCCGCGCATATTGCGGTCAATGCGCAAGATGTAGGCCCGCACCCGGTCGCCGATACGCAGGTTTTCTTTCGGAATCATTTGATCACGTGGCAGGCGCGCTTCAATCTTGCCCGATTCGACAATCGCATCACCGCGTTCCATACGCTTGATGGTACCGGTTACCAGTTGATCGCCACGCGAGAGGAAGTCGTTCAGGATTTGCTCGCGCTCGGCATCGCGCACCCGCTGCAATACCACTTGCTTGGTATCCTGGGCAAAGCGGCGGCCAAAGTCAATCGATTCAATCGGCTCTTCGATGTAGTCATCGACATCAATGTCGCTGATCTGTTCCAAGGCCTCAAAGTGCAAAATTTCCTGATCCGGCAATTGCAGCCCCGCTTCATTGGGCACCACATGCCAGCGCCGGAACGATTCAAACGCGCCCGACTCACGGTCAATCGACACCCGGATATCAACGTCACCATCGTAGCGTTTCTTGGTTGCCTGAGACAGAGCATGCTCCAGTGCCCCAAACACCACTTCCTTGTCCACGTTCTTTTCGCGCGCCAGCGCATCCACCAATAACAATACTTCGCGACTCATGCTTTGCGGCTCCTAAAATCCACCTGTGGCACCAAGTGTGCCTTGTCTATGTCGGCGAGGGTAAAATCGAGCATCGCCGACCCATCTTTTGCTTCAAATTCCAAATACAGGGTTTCGCCCTCTGGTGCCTGTAACACACCCTGATACGATTTGCGGTTGCCAAAACCGGCCACCGGAAAGCGCAGCTTGACGATGGCTTCCTGCCCGGCAAAACGCTGAAAGTCAGTCAGTTTGCGCAGCGGGCGATCAAGCCCCGGGGAAGAAATTTCCAGTCGCTCATAGGCCACATTCTCAACCGTCAGCACATGCGACAGTTGATGGCTGACGGTTGCACAATCTTCCACATTGATCGCACGCACCTCTTCAGACACACCACCCTCGGGCAGGGCCGCCTCGGACGGCGCGGCTTCGGGTGGCGCAACATCGATATACACGCGCAACAGTCCATGCCCGGCCCGCTCGAAATCGACCAGTTCATACCCCAAACCGGTGACGGTTTTCTCTATCAACTCCAGCAACGACAAGATCGCTCCTTCTCTGGCATGCCTCTGTTCAAGCATGCAACATCTGTTCAACAAAAAAAAAATGGGCATCTGCCCATCTTCTGATCGGTATTTCTGCCTGTCAGCCACGACTACCAATCGCAGCGAAAAACTGAATCCGGTCAGGTTTTTTGCGCTGTTGTTTCGGCTTCGATTCCGACCTGATACCAACTCGACCAGTTGACCGGATAACATCTAGCAAGAACCGCGCAAAATACCTAAAAAACCGTTTCCTGACAAAAACACCGTTTTACTCAGCCTGAGATTATATAGCAAGCTCAGGCGTCCCGCAACGCAAGTTGCAGCTCATTCATGTTTCAAACGACAAAATGACGTATTTTTATGCCTTTTTATCGGCTGGTTATGGTTTATTGCGCCGTTGCCGTGGCATCGTTTGGCCCGGCACGCTTGCCCGCGCCCCGGTTCGGCGCGGTTTTTCCATTCCAGCAAAACCAAATGTGGTTTGCAGCGGGTCGGGCTGGCGTGGCCCGCGTCCGGTCTTGGCCTGCCCCCAAGCCGGGCCATTGTCCCTCGGTGCCGGGGCGATGCGGTTGCCATTGACTTCCCGGCCATTGCCAAACTCGCGATTGCCGTTGGTTGGCTGTGACTTGTCACCGCGGCCCTTGCCATCCTTGCCGCCAGCCGTGGCCATTTTTTCCAGACCGCTGGCCGCGAGCAAGCGCCGCACCTCATTTTCTTCCATCTCTTCCCAGCGCCCACGCTTGAGCGAAGGTGGCAATACCAGTGCGCCATAGCGGGTACGAATCAGCCGCGATACAGTCAAGCCGACCGCCTCAAACATGCGCCGCACTTCGCGATTGCGCCCTTCGCCGATAATGACCCGATACCACTTGTTGACACCCTCGCCGCCGCCATCGGCAATTTTGGAAAACTGGGCCAAACCATCACCCAATTCCACCCCGGCCAACAGTTTTTGCCGCATCCCTTCTTCCAGTTCGCCAAGGGTACGCACCGCGTATTCGCGCTCAATCCCATAGCGCGGATGCATCAGCTTATTGGCCAAATCACCGGATGTGGTAAACAGCAACAAGCCTTCGGTATTGAAATCGAGCCGCCCAATGGCCAGCCATTTGCCAACTTTCATTTGTGGCAAACGGTCAAACACCGAAGCACGCCCCTCAGGATCATTGTGACTAACAATTTCTCCTGCCGGTTTATGATACAGCAATACCCGTGGAGGCTTTTTACTGATTTTGCGGGCAATTAACTTGCCATTGATCCGCACCTGATCGGTATCAAGAATGCGCTGGCCGATATGAGCCGGTTCGCCATTGACCGACACCCGCCCTGCCACAATCAATTCTTCCATTTCACGGCGCGAACCCAAACCGGCTTCGGCCAGCACCTTGTGCAATTTCGGTGCATCATCGTCGGCACTCAAATCGCGGCGCGCCGGGGCCTTGCCCGGCTTGGTTTCAGCCCGATCCTGATCGTAGGCTTCTGAAGTAACAAAAGAAAACAGTGCATCGGCATCGAGTGGCTTGCCAGGTTGCGGCTTTTTGCCGCCTTGCATCTTGGGTTTGCGCCCTGCCGCATCTGCCGCGCCGCGCGCATTGCTGGCGCCCCTCGCACCTCTGGCTGTACCATTGGCCTGCGCATTGCCGCCCTCGCCCCTGTTACCAGCTTCAGCCCGATTACCTGCCTCAGCCCGATTGCCAGTATCAGCCCGGTTACCGGCCTCGCCCCGATTGCCAGCCTCACCTCTATTGCCGGCACCAGCCTGCGCCCTGGCCCGTGCCGCCCGCAAACCACGCGGTGTGCGTTGAATGCGCTCGCCCGAGCGTTCGCGCTTTGGGGCATTCGGGTCAAACACAAACATCGCCGCTTCACCCGCCGCCGCTTCAGGCGCACTGACTGGCTGGGCCGACGCCACGCCAGATGTCGCTACTGGCGGCACGGCGGCGAACTGAGTATCGGGCGTCGCTACGCCGGGCGTCGCTACGCCGGACGTAGCGACACCCGAGGTAGCCACGTCAGCCTGCGGCTTTCTACTGCGTGGTGCGCGCCGCGCCGCTGACTCCGATTTACCAGCCTGACGCTGCGGCATTTGCGTAGCATCCGAACCAATGTCGTTATTTTCATCTATTGAATTCATGGAATTTATTTTCGTTTATTGATTAGACAAATCCAATACCCCAGCCGCCGGAACGGCTGATTCGGCATCGCTCGCCACAACGGCCACAGCAGGAGATACCTGCGCTTGGGCCTCTTCACTAAAATCAATGGTTTTCTGATCCGAATCGACGGTTGGCGCGGTTAAATTCTGCATTTCCAACAACACCGCTTCGGATACCTGTCCTTGGGCAATTTGTTGCAACTGTGGCAAATCAGCCAAAGTTTTCAAACCCAAATCATCGAGAAACTGCTTGGTGGTCGCCAACAAAGCAGGACGCCCAATGACATCGCGGTGCCCAACGACATCGACCCAGCCTCGCTCTTCCAGCATTTTGATGGTTTGCGAATTGACCGCCACGCCGCGAATTTCTTCAATATCACCACGCGTAACTGGTTGACGGTAAGCAATAATGGCCAAGGTTTCCAATGTGGCCCGCGAATATTTGGGCGGCTTTTCCGGATTGAGCCGATCCAGATACATTTTCATTTCCGGGCGACTTTGAAAGCGCCAGCCATTGGACAGGCTCACCACCTGCAGTCCCCGTTCGGCCCAGTCTTGCCGCAAACTGTCGAGCATGGCCCGTATCATGTCGGCACTCACCGGGCTGTCACCATCTTCACTATCTGCGTACAGTTTTCTCATGCCGTTGATCGACAGCGGCTCATGGGCGCACAACAACGCAGTTTCGAGGACTTTTTTAGCCTCATCTCTATCCATGTAATACTCTAATTCACGCTTGTTTTGCAAAATTCGCAGAAGAAAACCCTGACAGTATTCATGCATGGCCGTGCCACCGAGCAAAATACCGCATTCCCACATCCTTGGGGAGATACAACCGACAATCGACGAACCGGATAGGAATGGATTGCTGCGTCAAGACGGATTGCTGCGGGATCAAACACCGCTCTTGCTTACACCGTTGCTTATTTTATCATGGCATCCCGGACAAGCGCATACTTGCCAGAACTCTTGAGCGCCATGGCATGGGCATTTAGCCTAAAACCACACGACGCGTACCAAACGCAATAGCGCGGATTGTACCCGAATATTTGCCCAACGCCTATATTTTCATGAATCAATGTAAAAAAACAACCGAATCAACCCACAACAAACAGGGGAAACCGGATATCAAACCCGCTCAATGCAAACCGGATCGATACCCACTCGATCAATGGGCACCCTACATCAACCGTGATGCGTGTTTATTCTCCAACAATTGCTCAGGCCGTGGTGTTGATCGTGGTTCCAATGGCAGCACGGGCCGAAAGCCGCCGCTCGTCCTCCACCCGAGTCTCAGCACGCTGCTGTGTCTGCTGAGTCTGCTGCGCGTCATCATTTGCCTGTACCCGCTGGGTTTGCTCCCGGGCCGTGGTCTGGCTAGCTTCCTGGGTTGCCTGAACCTGCCTTACCTGTGCTTGCTGGGGTGCTTGCCGCGCTTCCTCGGTTTGCCGGGTCAAATCAGCACGCTGTACCCGGGTTTGATTGGCGCTGATCTCATTGGTCCGCTGTACTTCCCGTGTCTGCTGCACCTGCTGAAACTGGGCCTGTACCGGAGCCTGGGTTCGATCCCGGGTCTCTTGTGCTTCCTGACGGGCCTGCAAGTTATTATTCGCACGCTGGGCTTGCTGGGTTTCCTGAACCCGCTGGGTTTGGGTAACCTGCTGCGCCTGACGCGCCTCCTGCGGCGCACGTTGCTGCAATTCTTGCAACACTTGACGTGAAGACGTAGGCCTTTCCCGCTCTGCATTCCGCTCGACATTTCGCTCAGAATTCAACCGGGACACCTGCTGCGCCGCAACCTGGGACGACGAAACCGCATTAATGGGCATCACAACCTCCTGCTATAAACAAGCTCATAATTCAAGCTCATGATTCTACATCCTATCTCTTTTCACTTTAGGGAATAGCCGTCCAATGTCAAGCCCCGACCATAAAAAAATACCGCATATTATGATCCATCTTCCCAAAAAGCGATACCGTAGAGGATTGCCTTCGCCAAACTTTTTGGCAAACAAGCCAAATTTGCGTTACACTAACGCACCCGCAGCTATACCAGCACACTGGCTGTTGGCCTCAGTCTGGACTAGCTTCTGTTAGGAATAGTGCAACAAAGTGCCGCAGAGTGCCGCAGAGTGCCGAATAGTGAATACAGTAGGTAGTGTAGTCCAAATCTTTCCACATATCAACATCCTGAGATCCGTTATGCACAGGTTTTTGCTGTTAACCGTTTTGCTCGCCATGACCGCCTTGCTGGCCATTTTCGAGGCAGGCCCGGCAGCGGCATTTGAGCGCCCGTTCCCGCCCCAGACCAAGCGCGGCATCCTCAACTCGGTAGGATATCTGGACATTGTACTAAACGGCAAGCCGCGTGTGCTCGCGCCCGGTGCACAAATTCGCAACCCGGAAAACCAAATCGAATTGCCAACCGGTTTGCGTGTTCGCAACTCGGTGGTCAATTACACCGAAGATGTTAATGGCGAAATTATGCGCATCTGGATGTTAACCCCGGAAGAAATAGCGCGCACGCGGCCCAGCCCAACGCCGGTGCCACTGCCAACGCCACGCCCGATCCCCACCGGCCCGCCCTCACCCGACGCAGGCAACCCGTAGCTTGGCCGACGTGCAACAAGTGCGCAAAGTCCCCGGCTATGGTTGTCCTGTCCCTGATATTTGTCTCACCCAACCCGATTTGAGTCTGTATGCAAAAAAAAGTTTTCATCAAAACCTTTGGCTGTCAAATGAATGAGTACGACTCGGACAAAATGGCCGATGTGCTTGGCGCAGTCGATGACATGGTCCGCACCGATTCGGCTGACGATGCCGATGTGATTTTGCTCAATACCTGTTCGGTACGGGAAAAGGCCTCGGAAAAGGTGTTTTCCGACCTGGGCCGGTTTCGCGAATTAAAACGCCACAAGCCTGATCTGTTGATTGGGGTCGGTGGCTGTGTGGCGTCACAGGAAGGCGAGGCGATTGTCAAGCGTGCGCCGTATGTCGATCTGGTGTTTGGCCCACAAACCCTGCACCGCCTGCCGCAGTTGCTGGCCGGACGCCGGGCCAGTGGGCAAGCCCAGGTCGATATCAGCTTCCCGGAAATTGAAAAGTTTG
>JACCDS010716218.1_pt1 | contig 11532 bp, 13 predicted proteins | sample 7446441 | NCBI WGS metagenome assembly JACCDS01 (sample SAMN15323445, study PRJNA562643) | freshwater metagenome | isolation source: river surface water | place: USA:Blue River Watershed | collected 2017-08-17 | reverse complement strand
TGATTTTGAGAGCAACTTCTTGTTTGATTAACTTTTACTGTAGTTTCATATTCTGATGATGGTGGTGACCAAGCTGAACAATTTGTTGGTGACCCATTGTTAGTCCACTCTGTATATTCAGGTGTTGTTGTAATCCAATTTTCTACAACATTTATTGTTACAGTTCTCAATCCACTGTAACGATTCTCTCCATTTAATGATTTAACTGCTGCACCATAATAGTGGTAAGTTCCAACAATTGATGGGGCTGTTTGTGGTAAAGATTCGTTAGTAGTATTTGAACTATTTCTAGCTTGGAATGAAGATCCTGAGCTTAATCCACTATACGAAAAAGTTATTGGTGTTGAAGGAGCTACATTTATTGTCGTTTCACCATTTACTGTGAAATTTGTAAATGTTGGAATTTCTTCCACTATTACAGTTACTGTTGATGATGATACTACATTTGCAGCATTTGTTGCTGTTAATGTATAGGTATATGTTCCAGAAGTATTTGGAGTAATTACTTTTGAGGTATCTTTTCCCACTTCAATATCTGTTGTTGGTATTCCAGAATTATCATTATTTGATTTTATTTTATAATTAGTAATATCTGAACCACTCCAACTCATTGTGAATGCAGAGCCTACAAAAACATTTGTAGGAGCATTTATATTTCCTATTATTGGATTATTTACTACTGTAACAGAAACTGATTTAACAGGACTGTTTCTTGTTATATTATTAAGTGTTTTTGTCGCACTAGCGTAATAAGTTGTAGAACCAGCAATTGTATTAGCATTTTGTGGTAGTATTTCATTATTAGAATTATTAATATCTCTACCTTGTAATGTAGAGCCAGTGCTAAAACCAGTACCCTCAAAGTTTAAAGAACTATTTGGAGCAACTGTTATTGATGATTGTCCATTTACAGTAAAACTAGTAAATGTAGGATTGTTTTCAACAATAACTTCTTTATTTAATTCTATAGATTTTCCAGATAAGCTTTTTCCTTTTAATAGGTAGCTAAATGTACCAGAATTACTTGGTGTTACTATTTTATTAGTTATCTTTCCAAGATCTTCACTTGTTCCAACACCAGAACCACTCAATCCTGATAATTCATACTTCTCTATATTTTCGCCATCCCATGATAATGTAAATGGTGAAGAAACGAACACATTAGATGGTGCATTTAAATAATTTATATTTGAAACTCCAATTACGTTTACTGTTACATTATCATTTAAACTTTTACCAGCTCCATTTGTTACAACTAATTGATATTGTTTTGTTGTTGTTGCTGTTATTGTAGAAGAATTACCACTGACATAATTTCCATCTAATGTTATATGATCTCCATTATTTTGATTCCAATTGAAATTAAGTATATCACCTACTTCGGCATAAGTATTTTTTTGATTATTAACAGTATATGATAATATTTCAGGTTCTCCATATACTTCAATATTTATATTATTTGATTCAGTTTTTGAACCATCAAAGTTTGTTGATAATAATTTATAATTAAAATTTCCTATGGAATTTAAGTCTATTGCTTGTATTGTTGATTCATTATTTATGGCACCAAATGGAACGATTTCTAATGCTTTATTATTAGTTACATCCCATGAGAATACTGCTTTATCCCCAATAGTAAATTTATTTCTATTTACAGAAAAATTTCTTATAATTGATGAGCTTTCATCTTCGCCTGTGTTTTCGTTTGATTTGAATGAAATATTTTGATTTTCAAGGAATATTTTTAATGAATAGTCAGCAAAACTAAATGTAGAAACTATCATTATTATTGGTAGAATTTTTTTCATATTAATATAAGTATTTGTTATTGTTATTATTTTAATTGTACCATCTATTTTATATTAATCAATTTAATATTTACATGCTGATTGTAACTTTTCCTTGGATTTTCATTGAATATGCTATAATCTTAAAAATTCAATGAGGTTAAAATTGATGAATTATTTGAAAAAAGATATAAATAAAAAAGTTGCTCAATCCATTGTTAATAAAATCATAAAAATTTAAACTTCAATTTAATACCAGATGATGCAAGTATTGAATGGTTCTTTTATATTAAAGAATTTATTGAAAATAATTCGGATAAGATTATTAATGAACAAATTAAAAATAAAATTAATGACTATTACAATAATCAATGGAAGAAAAAACAAAGAGGCTTAAAGCCTCTTATTTATTTTCTTTTGTTAGTTCTGTTATTTTACTTAAAAATTCAAAACTCATTGTATGTGCTCTTAATAATATTTTACCATTACAAATTTGTTTTTGTTGCTCTGTTACATTCTTACATGTCTTTCTGATTGAGTTAAAATATTCTTTAGCAAACTGATCTAGATTTGGATTTCTAATTATTGAATTTTTAATATCCTCTACTGATTCTCTATTTAGTTTCGTTTTTATAGGATTAATATTTTTTGTTGAAGACCAAACGATTCTTCCATTTATCAATATATTTTTAATTTCTTGAATTTCTCTTTCATCATCAAATATATTTTTTAATCTTGGATTTATTGAAATTTGATCTGATTCTGAAATCATTAATGATTTTGGCAACTCTATGTTATAGGTATCAGTTACATAATTCTTTTCTTGCATATATACATCAAATATTAGTTCATTATCTTTTATTACATAGCTATTTAATGGATATCTACTAATTGATTTGTTATCTACATTTATTGTAAGAATAACTATTGGTATTGTTACAAGTATACATACAACAAAAATAATTGCTATTTTTTTCCAAATTTTCATCATAGTCTCCATAAGTTTTTAATATCATAACTTTTTTTTTAGAAAAATAAAGATATTAAATACGATTTATATCAAATAGAACACTTATATCTTTACTGCTAATATCTTTTAGTTCATTATAATTTTTTATGTAATATAAAAAATCTTTTTTTATATTTTCTCCTGAAAATTCTATATCATTAATCATCATATCTGGATAATGTGTTATTCTTTTATCATTCCGTATAATTTCTATTTTTAAATTAATTAAATCATTATAAATATAATTATTATTATCTAATAATTTTATGTTTTTTATGAATTTATCTGTTCCTACAATCATTGACATTAGATACCCATGCTGGCTAATTGAAATATATGATGGCTTCTCAATACCTGATATATGCGATTCATTTATACCCGGAATATTATAAAGATATTCTTTTAGTGTAGTTGATTTTTTAATTATGTTATATTCTATTAAATCTATTAAACCTATACTTGAATGGCTGAAATCAATATCTATTAAATTAATTAAGAAATTTTCAACTCTTAAAGACCATAGATTATTATCATCCAAATTATCTAATAATATTTTTATATATTTTTCTTCTATGTTTTTTCTATTGTACATTATTTTTTCCTAAATATTAGACATCCATTCTATTTTCATTTAAAAAAAAGTCAATTTTAAGTGTTTCATAAATCTAGATACAAAAATTAGTTATGTTATAATAATATAACTAACTTAAAAACTATAAGATGGAAATCAAAAAATTTTTAGAGAATAAAATACTTGGAGATAAAGATTTCTTTAAATTAAATCGTAATAATATATCAAAAAATAGACAACCTGTATGGCATGCAATAAGTCTACAGAATATATCATCAATTCTAGAAAATATGACATTAGAACCACATACATCTCAGCGTTATTGGCCTGATGGAAAAAGAAGGAAGGAAAATGATCCTGATTATGAAGATAGCTATTGGATGTATGGTTGGAGTACAACTCGAAAAAAAGAATATGCAATGGGATGGAATGGCATTGTTTTAGAATTAGATCTGGATGAAATTTCAAATAGATTTCAAATAAAACCATTTTCTTGGAATTTTTTATTTAATCATAAGACTAATAATAGAAAAGAACATGAAGAATTTATAGTTTCTTCATATGTTGAAAAATCTATACCACAAATGAAAAAAGAAGATGAAGATAATATAAATAAACTAGATGATTTATATGATAAAATGTATTTGGAAACTGATCCGCTTATTAAGGATTCTATAAAAAAACAAATTGAAGATTTAGATAAAATTCCATCTTGGATGACTCGCTGGCAATCTCCACATGGTAAAAGCATAGATTTAAAAACATGTTTAAATGGTATATATCTTGATGAATCATATGTTTCTTTGTGTGGAAAAGAAGATCCTGTTATCAAAAGTATTATTGAACATGAATTATTTAAGGGGCTATTTGTATCACCACATAATAACAAAAAAATAAATAAAAATATAACGCCATAATTATTAATTGGCATAACTAACATAAATTATGTTGTTTAGAAATATTACTTAAAAATATCTATTTTCAAATTTTTATTTGTTTTATTGTACTATTTATTTCTAAAATAAATTAATTTAAAAACTCTATAAATGATTTTTAATATTTTTTATTATTAAATACAAATCGCTATATTATCCTCTTGTAAATGAAATATATTTTATATAAAAAAAATAATATATCTAAATATATAATAATTTAGTTTATTTTTGATTGACATAATTCATATATAAGCTATTATGAAGTTACTTAATGCAACTTGCAATGTCTTTTTTGTCAAATCTTGCAACTTGCAATAAAAAATTAATAAGCGGAGAATATGGCTATGGAAGAGAAATCATTTAAAAAAATGATTAATTTATATCTTTTGAGTTTTAATTTTATCATGATTTCATTGCTCGTGCTTACTGGTTATCTATTCTCAATTTTCAACATACAATTGACAACAATTTTATCTACATATTTTGTTTTTTCTGTATCTTTTTTTGTTGTCAATTCAATTCTTATAAAATATAAAAAAGTTTTGTTCTCTAGAAATAATATTTGAATTTTGTATTGAAATTATTCTTTCTGTTACATAGCTTTGAGATATTTCTTGATATTTTTTGTTAAATTAATTATAATGCGTATAATTAATTTGGAGTTTTTTCAATGCAAAAAAAAATTAGTCTGTCTGAGAAATCCCTTGTCTTATCAGTTTTTGCAGTAATATTTAGTTGTATCATATTTTATTTTGAAAAAACTTCATATATTCAAAAAACTAAAGTGGATTCAATTCTTGTGGAATCATTGATTGATGTCAATGAAGATAAGTATTATGGTACTTTTATTTATGAAGATAAAGAATATATTAAAGAAATAGAAAAAGAAATATTTGTCTATTTTCATTATAATGGTCAAAAGCCACTAAACTCTTATATATTTTTATCAGATTTTGAAACTAAAAAATCTAAGAATCTTGCTTATGTATTAAGTGAAAAGTTCATTTATGCATCCTCTGGTCTTGTTGTCTTTTCATTGATTATGTTACTATTACTTAAAAGTAGAAAAAATTATTAAATTTAAAACTTTGTTTAAAAATTAAGGAGATTATATGAATTTAGTATTTTCCGATCAACCAATGCCAATTAATTTAACAAAATCGATATTTTTGGCAGGCCCTTCTCCAAGAGATTTAGAAACAATTGATTGGCGTGTTAAAGCGATTGAACATTTAAAATCAGTTAACTTTCAAGGAACTGTATTCATTCCTATTCCTGAACAAAAATTTTATGGCAGTTCCGATTCAGATAGCTGGAATTATAATGACCAAGTTAATTGGGAATGTGAAGCAAGAGATATTGCAGATATTATTCTTTTTTGGGTTCCTCGTAGCATTTCAGGTAAAATGCCCGGTTTTGTTACTAATATTGAATTTGGTGAAGATCTTGCTACTAGCAAAGTAGTATATGGCAGACCACCAGAAGCTGAAAAATGTAAATATCTTGATAAAAGATTTCAAGATTTAGGCTTTCCTGTTCATGAAACATTAGAAAACACACTTTCACATGCAATCAGAATTTTAGGAGATGGCGAATTTAGAGAAAATGGAGAAATCTATGTTCCTTTATTTGTTTGGAAATCAAAACAGTTTCAATCATGGTATAAAAATTTAAAAGCTTCTGGTAACACACTTTGCTCAGCAAAAGTGTTTTATAATTTTAAATTGCCTAATGAACAATTATTTTCTTTTATTATGAAAGTTAAGATTTGGTTGAATAACGAATCTAGATTTAAAGAAAATGAATTTATCTTTTCAAGAACAGATACTGTTCAAAGCGTTCTTTATTATAAAGATCTGAATGGAATTAAAATAGTTCTTGTCAAAGAATTTCGTAGTCCTGTAAATAATGATGAAGGGTATGTTTATGAACTCCCCGGTGGCAGTAGTTTAGATTTTACTAAAAATGATATTGATATTTTAAAGTCAGAGATTGAGGAAGAGACTGGCCTTGAAATTAAAGACCAATCTAGGTTTATTTTTATCAGTAAAAAGCAGTCGTTAGCAACTGTATCAACACATCAGAGTTCTCTTTATAAAGTAGAGCTTACTGATATTGAATATAGTGAATTATTAAAAAATATTGGAAAAAATTATGGATGTAAGGAAGAAGGTGAGAACACTTTTATAGAAATTGTTGATTTAAAAGATATCACTCGCTATCCTTTAGATTATTCTATGATTGGTATGATATACAATGCTTTAATGGTTTATGAATAATAAAATAAAAGGAGATAATATGTTAAAAAAAATATTTCTGTTGTTTTTCTGTTTTTTTAGCTTTTTTGCTTATGCAAATCAAAATTTAAAACAATATGATGGACGATATGATTATAACAGTCATCAGCTTTTGTATTGCTTTAATCCACAGACAATTCAAAAAGATTCGCCTGCCAACTTATCTAGTTTTGGTGCATATGAATTTGATATACAATATCTTAGAATTAATTTGAACAACAATTGTTTAACACAGTTTAATGATGACACTCTTAATTCTATCATTGATTCTGGTGACATAAGAAATTCTTTTAGTAATTTAGGTGAATATAATGTTTATGGAAATTATACTGTTAGAGGTATTCCAACAAAGAAAAGTAACATTATTTATAAAAATAATTCTAGTCATATTATTAAGAACAAAAAGTCCGGTAACTTTTCAAGACTTGAAAGATTTGAGATGAGGGAAAATGATCCTAGAAAAAAAGAAAGAAATTTTAGTTTATTTATTAAAATGAATTTAGAAGATAATAAAATAAGTGAACCATCTAAATCAAAAATCTTTGAGCTAAATGGAAAAATAAAAGAAGGTAGACGTAATTACTTTATATTTACAGATGAAAATTATATTGTCTTTGTAAAAGTTTACCCAATAAAATACCCAGTACCAAAAAGATAAAGCCTGATTTTCAGGCTTTAATCATTTCTAATAAAGTTCTTTCTTCTTTGTATGAATTAATTACATCATCAAGAGTGTTCATGTTTTTAAAGTCATTAATTGTAAGATTTGGTAACGTTTCTTTCCATGTATCTATATTATGAATGTAATCAATATATGCCACTGCAATCCTTTTTAAGAATGAATCTTTGTCATTATCTTTATCATACTTTTCATTAATTTCTTCTTTATCCAAATAATAAGTATTCTGATTCACTAATCTAATTTCACATTCTTTATCTGTTTCCTCTAGAAAAATAACTTCATCAGACAGCTTTTGTGTATTTATATTTTTATAAGATAATAGATATGAAATTTTAAAATTTAAAGAGTCTTCAATATTATCTAGAAATCCATTTGCAATTTGAAGATTTAATACTCTAGTTTCCATTGTTGTTTTGTTATTTTTTAAAATATTATTCAAATATATAATATTATTATAGTACCCTTTGTTTAATGCACTAAATAAAACACCACCAAAATCAGTAGTATAACCAGAGCCATATAAAACAAATTTTTTAACTTTGCTGAGATCCTCTAACTGGTGATCTTGAATAACCAATGTAAGATATTTGTTTGGATTCTCATTTTCAAAAAATAGAAAAAAAGTATCATCTTTAAATTTTGATTGATTAATTCTTTTAACCCTAATGCCATAATTATCAATGATAAGTTTTTTAATTTTATCTTTATGTAATTTCGTTAGCATAATTTTTATCTCACTCATTTAATGTCCATTTATTATACCATATATTATCCTTTTTCTAAAGTCTTTTTATAATTAATTTATATTGTTTAATCAATTTATTTGTGCTATAATTTATAAAATTTATTTATCAGGTGAATTAAATGAAAAAATATCGTAGCATTGATGGACTTTCTAAAATTTTTAAACATATGAGAGACAATGCCATTTATCATGGTCAAAGTATTTCAAGTCTACCTACACTTAATTTTACTGGAACAGTTAAAGTTCATGGAACTAATGCAGGTATGAGAATTGAATCTGCAGATAGCTCTATTATTCATCCACAAGGAAAAGATCGTGAATTATCTTTTGAACACGACAATGCTGGATTTGCTGCATATTGTATGAGTATTCCAAAACATGTAATTAAAGAATTGTATAATGCCTATAACCCTTCTGGAATAGGAGTTCTTACTATTTTTGGTGAGTGGGCAGGAAAAGGAGTTCAGAATGGTGTTGGAGTATCAGAAATTCCACCACATTTTATTGTTTTCTCGGCTCATGTAGATAATGATTATATTGAAGTAAATAAGAAATATACAAATCCAGAATATAGAATTTATAATATTTATGAAGTTCCAACTTATTCAATTGATATTAATTTTGCTGAGCCGGGTGATATTGAAGAAGTTCTTACAAAATTGACACTTGAAGTAGAGGCTAAATGTCCTTGGGCAAATAAATTTGGTATTGAAGGTATTGGTGAGGGTATTGTATGGCATCTAACATCAAATCCATGTGATACATCCTTTATCTTTAAAACTAAAGGCCCTAAACATTCAGTTCGTAAGAATCCACAAAACAAAGTTGCAACAGTAGATGTTGAGAAAGTAAACTCAGTTAAAGAATGTGTTGATGTAATTTTAACAGAGAATCGTATGAAGCAAATGATTGATCATCATAAGATTGATATTCTTCCAGAAAATTTTGGAAAATTTTTAAAAGCTGTTTCTCTTGATTGTATTAAAGAAGAAAGCAATGTTTTAACTGCAAACAATCTTATCTGGAAAGACGTTTCTAGTACAGTTTCAAAACGTTGTCGAGATTGGTATTTTTCACATTTTAAAATTTGAGGAATTTTTTATGAGTGAATATTTTGAATTTATTTTAGACCATTTTAAAAATAAAGATAAAAATGGAGTATCTATCATTTCTTTTGCTAAAAATAAAATCGACTATGAATTATTCAAAGAAGATTCTACTTTTAAAAAAAGAGAATATGAATTAAATTCCATAAATAGGTCATTTGTATATGGAGATTTGCAAGGTGTTCATAAAAGTTTTTTAACTTTCTTTTCAAATCAGTTTATAAATCTTAATGAAGATGATAAAGTAAAAATAGTTAGTGACATATTTTATTCTTATGAAAATTTTATTACACATATTTTACTAACAGAAATTATTGAACGTTTAAGTTCTGAATGTTCTTTTGTTTCTAAGAATGGTTATGATGGTAAAATTTTTGCTAAAAAAATTAATCTTGTATCTGATCATTTTCTTAAACCGTTAGATTCTAGTAAAGTTATGTTAGAAATTAATAAAATTATTAATTCTAGTAATTTTTTAAATAATATTCCTCTATTTTTTGATATTAACTCTTCTATGTTTTTTAACAAATATAAAAACAATATTAATAATAATTTTAATATTAATGTCATTGAGAAGAAGATAAAAGAAATAGATCAATACATTGGATATTTTTATTTTAATATGTTATAATAAGCAATAAATTTTAAGAGGTTTAAAATGGATAAGAAGACAGCTAAAAAAGTTGGTATTGAACGCAACAAGCTTCGTTCAGAATATAAAAAACTTCAAGATAAATTGTGGAAAACTTCTTTTTCATCAAGTGAATTTACTCGATATCAAGATAGAATGAAAGCAATTAGTAATGAACTAGATGAAAGACATGTTGAATTTCAAACGGCATTCATTATTAACTTTAGTCCAGATGTTGATGTTAAATAGTCTTGCTATTTTAATATATCAATCACCTCTTTAAAACCTTTAGTATCATATTTACAGTTTAGTTTGTAATTAAATACAAATATTTCTAGTTCTGATACATTTTTTAATACTAGATTACCTTTTACTTTCTTTTTTTCAATTATTGCTGCTAAAAATCTTATACTTTCTTTTTCAGTTATTTTAAAGTATAACTTATCTTTATTTTCAAACTCAATTATCAATATGTTCTTAGTTAATTTATAAAGTTTGTTATTAAATTCTTTTATTATTGAATTATTATTTTCAATACCATTAATAATCCTTTTATATTTTTCGGAACTTGTTTTACTCATATATTTTTTGAATTGTTCATTTTCTATTTTTAATAATGTCTCATAATAAAAATCTTTAGGTTTTATTTTTAGTTTATTTATCATTAATATAAATTTTTCTTCAATGATAAATGGGCTTTCAATATGTCTTAGTATTGAATAGTATGTTTGAAGACCTTTTATATATTTTTTTGTAATCATCATATATCCATCATTTCAAAAATTTCATTTGGATATTCACAATATTCTTTATAATTATTAAGATACTTAATTATTTCATGTTTATTTTTAAATTCTTTATTTTTATAATGATATATATTTTTCTTTTCTTTATTATATACAGAAATTATTTGAATTGTATTCAAGTTTATTAATAATGTTATTTTATATTTATTTTCAATAGTAAGAACCATTACATTGTCAGATCTTTTAATTTCAACTTTGGAATTATAAAAATTTTCCACTTCAGCAGTTATTTGTTTTATTGTATAGGCAATTGATAATAAACCATTATGAATTACTTGATAAGCTTCATGGACTGGTATAAGCCCATTTTTATTGAAAGTATTTATATATTTTTTGGCTATCTCATTTTCTGACATGACTAAATTTGAAAGCCTTAAATCATCAAAATCTTCAACTATAGACAAAAGAAGAAAAAATCTTTCATCAATAACTTCCATTTTTTCATAAAGGCTTTCAATTATAGACATGGTTTTTAAAGATTCAATATTGCATCCATCACTTTTAATATAATTTGTTAATTGTTTAGTGAATGTTTCTGAGTCTTCCTTTGATCTGTTTCTAATATAACCTTTAATTGCCATTTTCATTTACCACCTTTACTCTATTCAACAATATTAACATTTTCTTTCTATTTTATCAAGAAATAAATTGTAATTTAAGTCCTTATATGCTATTATGCAAAAAATTAAATATTGGAGAATTTTTATGAAAAATATTATTAAGGAAGAATTTTTAGATGTCTTTCTAATTTTTTTGGTTTCTATTTCTTTGTATTTATACAATAATAATTTTCCTAGAATTTCTTTTGCTCTTATTATTATTCCAACACTTGTTATGATGTTTGGTCTTTTCTATAATATTAAATATATGATGCATAAAAAAACAATTTATATTTTTACTGTTGTAAAATATATTGTTGAAAAAAGAACTCAAAAATTATTTTTTGTTGTTAGAAATATAATT
>JACCDS011148094.1_pt1 | contig 11537 bp, 9 predicted proteins | sample 7446441 | NCBI WGS metagenome assembly JACCDS01 (sample SAMN15323445, study PRJNA562643) | freshwater metagenome | isolation source: river surface water | place: USA:Blue River Watershed | collected 2017-08-17 | reverse complement strand
CTTGATGGAAGACAAAGCCTTCGGTGTTGCGGTCGAACACACTGGCCCCGACCAGGTCGCTGGGCATCAGGTCGGCGGTGAACTGGACCCGCGCGAACCGCAGCCCCATCGACACCGCCAGCGCATGCGCCAGCGTGGTCTTGCCCACGCCGGGCAGGTCCTCGATCAGCAGATGACCGCCTGCCAGCAGGCAGGCCAGGCTGTCGCGGATCTGGTCGTTCTTGCCCACGACCACCGTGCTAATCTGGTTTGAGAGCTGGGTCGCGAGCGCCTGCAGCGCGTGACTGAACGGCGGCGTCAGGTGAGCGTGATGCGCGGGATTCATCATCTGCAGGACCATACCCGATGCCCGCCGGACTGTTGACCCGGACGGGCAAGGGCACGTGATCCGCCACAACACACGAGACGACGCGGCCGAGTCGATCGACCGCGACACGACATGAGCACAGCCTTCTACAGCCACCCCGATTGCCGCGGCCACGACATGGGCCCCGGCCACCCCGAATGCCCGCAGCGCCTCGACGCGATCGAGGACCACCTGCTGGCCACCGGACTGGACATCGCGCTGCAGCGACCGGACGTGCCGCTGGCACGCCACGCCGACCTGATGCTGGCGCACACCGAGGGCTACCTGCTCGAACTCGACGAGTTCCTGCGCCAGGCGGTGGAGACCGGCGAGCACCGCGCGCTCGACCCCGACACCACCGTCTGCCCCGGCACCCGCCAGGCGATGCTGCGGGCGGCCGGCGCGGCCGTGGCGGCCACCGATGCGGTGATCGACGGCACCTACGCCAACGCCTTCTGCGCCATCCGCCCGCCCGGCCACCACGCCACCCGCAGCGAGGCGATGGGCTTCTGCTTCTACAACAACGTCGCCATCGCCGCGCGCCATGCGCTGGACGTGCGCGGCCTGCAGCGCGTGGCGGTGATCGACTTCGACGTGCACCACGGCAACGGCACCGAGGACATCGTCGCCGGCGACGACCGCATCCTGATGGTGAGCTTCTTCCAGGACCAGCTCTACCCCTTCAGCGGCGGCGTGCCGCTGGGCGACAACATGCTCAACCTGCCGATCCCCGCCTACACGCGCGGCGGCGAGATCCGCGAGCTGATCGAGGCCAACTGGATCCCCCGGCTCGATGCCTTCCAGCCCGAGATGATCTTCATCTCCGCCGGCTTCGATGCCCACCGCGAGGATGAGCTCGGCCAGCTCGGGCTGGTCGAGGCCGACTACGCCTGGATCACCCAGCGGCTGCTCGACGTGGCCGAGCGCCACTGCGGCGGGCGCATCGTCTCGTGCCTGGAGGGCGGCTACACGCTCAGCGCGCTGGCACGCAGCGTGGCCGCGCACCTGCGGGTGCTGGCGGGGGTCTGATCAGGGGCTGATCAGCGCGGCGCTTCGGCCCCGAACTCCACCGCCACCCGCAGCCGGCTGCGCACCGGCGCGCCGTCCTTGATGCCGGGCTCGAAGCGCGAGCGCAGGAAGGTCTGCCGGGCGGCATCCTCCAGCAGCGGCGGCAGCATCTGGCCGATGTCCAGCCGGACCCGGCGCACGCGGCCCTGCTCGTCGATGAACAGCGTCATCACCGCCTGGTGGTGACCGAGCGGGGCCGACTCCGGATAGGGCAGGTCGATCGGTTCGCTCGCATACGGCGCGCGGTCGAGCTGGCTGCGCACCAGGAACAGCGCCTCCTCATCGGCGGCGGTCGTCAGGGCCCTGGCCGCCGCGCTGGCGGGGGCATCCGCCGGGCTGGGGTCGACGGCCGCCGTGAGGGCGGTCTGCGGCTGCGCGGTGGATGGTGGGGTCGACGGCCCGGTCGTCTGTGCCGGTGATGGTGCCGGTGATGGTGCCGATCCCCTCACCGCGACGCCGGGCTGCGGCTCGGGCCGATCGGGGCCCTCCAGCAAGCGGACCCGGGCCGCCGGGCGGTTCAGCGGGGCGGTGACGCCGTCCGCACGCCCGTCGTCCCACGGCGCCAGCAGCAGCGCCGCGTGGCCGGCCAGCGCCAGCAGCGCGGCCACCCACATGGCGCGGGGCAGGGCGCGGGGCAGGGCGGGCGGGCGCGGCGCCAGCCTCAATCCGTCAGCTCGCGCCATGAGGCACGGCGCACGTTGCTGCCGCCCGAGCCCGATCCGCCGGTGCTGCCCTTGAGCACGGTCTTCTGGTCCTGCGTCGTGACGATGGCGCTGACCTTGCCGTTGTTGCTCATGACCCGGTTGAGGCCCACGATCATCGTGGTGAAGGTGTCCACCCCGGTGACCTGACCGCTGTTGATGTCGATCTGGTAGAGGTAGGACGAGCCGCCCTGCGAGCACGCATCGGCGTTGGGCACCGTCGAGGCGAAGGCCAGGATGCCGGCGGCCAGCTGCACGCCGTCGACGTAGACCTTTTCCTTGCTGGCGGCCGTCAGGTCGAAGTACCAGCCGTTGCGGGTGCTCCAGTCGACCGGCGCGACGGTGTCGACCCGGCGGGTGGTGTTGTTGAGGGTCTGCTGCACCAGCGCGGCGCCGGTCGAGCGCAGCACGCCCAGGCCGGTCGCGCCCAGCGTGTCCTTGACGCCGTAGATCGTCTGCGTCGTGGTGTCGCCCAGGTCGGTCGTCGTCAGCAGGCGGCCGGTGCCGAAGCTGATGATCGCGGTGGGCACGCCGTTGATCGACTTCTCGGTCAGCACCGGCTTGGCGGTGATGGGCTGGGCCGTGCCGGTCGATGTCTGCGCGCGACCCAGCAGCGTGGCCTCGCGGCCGGCCGGGGCGATGCGGTCGTCGTGGTCGAAGCGCCAGAGGTTGCCCAGCGTGTCGCCGGCATAGAAGCGCAGCGCCGTGTTGTCGGTGTCCGACGAGACCCAGGCGTTGAGCCGGCCCATGTTGCTGGGCGTGGCGGTGTCGCCCGCGCCGGTGCTGATGCTGCGCACCAGCGCGCCGGTGATCGCGTCCAGGATGTAGAGCCGCCCCACGCCGTCGCCGCCGCTGACGTTGTTGGTGCCCGAGGTGAAGGCGACGATCCAGGTGCCGCTGGCGTCCTTGGTCACCACCGGGTTGCCGTAGGTGTAGCCGAGGTTGGTGTCGGTGAACTCCCACAGCGAGACCGGGTTCTCCGGATCGGTGATGTCCAGCGCGAAGTAGCCCCGTCCGCCCGCCCCCAGGCCGGCGACCAGGATGGTGCGCCAGCGCCCGGCCGTCGCGTCGTAGACGTCCGACACGTTGGGTGTCGCGTCGACGTAGAAGCGGTGGTCGTAGTTCTGGTCGGCCAGACGCCACATCTGGCCCATCGACGCGCTGGGCACATAGGCCCACAGCTCCGTGCCGCCGGAGGCATCGCCCCGGCCGGTGCCGACCTTGAACGCATGCAGCATGCCGTCGTTGCTGGCGGCATAGACGACCGGCGTGCGGCTGGCCTGCGCGGCCGCGAAGGCGGCGTAGCCGGCGTCCGCATAGCGGAACGGCGGCTTGCCGACATAGACCGGCGAGGCGTTGACGAAGTCGCCCAGCAGCGAGGTCAGACGCGGGCGGAAGACCTGGTCATCGACGGCGGTCGCGTTCAGGTAGAGCGAGCGGTCGCCGGCCAGGTAGCTGACCAGGTTGGCCGCCGTCACCTTGGCCTGCGCACCGGTGCTCAGTCCGCCGCACTGCGACAGGTTCTCGGTCGAGCCGGTGCGGCTGCAGCGGTTCTCGAACGGCGCCAGCAGGCCGGCGGCGGCGAGGTTGGTGGCGTTGAACTCCGACAGCGCCGTGCCGTTGCGGAACAGCACGCGCCGGGCGGTGGTGCGCGCGTTCAGGCGCTGGCTGGCGCTCCAGATTTCCTGGTTCGGACCGGTGTCGGGCGCGATCAGCTCGCCGGTGTCGGTGAAGGTGAACTTGAAGGCGCGCAGGTCACCGCTCCACTCGCCGGTGGTGAAGCTGGGCACGAACACCCAGTCGTCGCCCAGCACCGGCGTGAGCGTGCTGGCCGCTGCGGCCGCGCCGGACTCGGTCACGCGCTGGATCGATGCCAGCGTGGTCGTGATCGCGTCGTCGAGCTGGTCCGGGTTGGAGGCCGAGAAGTACTGCCCGCGCCCGTTCACCGCCGCGTGCCACAGGTCGTCGATGTGGGTGGCGTTCTCGCTGTTGCCCACCGTGCCGGAGGGCACCGGCCAGTTCTTGGTGCCGTTCTTGATGTCGACGAAGTCGCCGCTGCTCTGGCTCAGGTAGTTGCGGTCGTAGTTGAGCGTGCCCTTCAGGCCCAGGCCGATGGTGAAGGTGCTCATGTGCTGGTGCGTGGCGCTGTCGGCGCTGCTGGTGGGCACGTTGTTCTCCAGCGTGCTGCGCAGGTCGGTGGCCCAGTAGTAGTGCGCCACGTCGGCCAGCGTGTTGCTGTCGCCGGCGGTGGTGGTGGTGGTCTCGACGGTGTTGTCGGTGTTGATCGGGGTCGACGAGGTGGTCACCGGCGCGGTGAGCGCCGTGCTGGTCGGGCCGGAGGTGACGGTGAAGGCGGTCCCGCCGATGGTCAGGCCGTCGCTGCGCAGTTGGTTTGCCGTTCTGCAGCGAGTCGACGTTCTGGTGTCGTTCAAGACCCAGTTGGCTTGCGGACAACTGGGCGCTGGCGTCGAAGACGACTCGTTGCGGTCGGTCGGCGCCGCCGTGGTCTGTCCCGCCACGCCGTCAACGATGACGGTTGTGTAGCGCGTGATGGTGGAGCTTGTCGTGGTGGTCGTTCGAGTCCAATCGATCTGGCACGAGGCAGAGTCGAAGTTCGTGCGAGTCACGAGGTATTCGTCGCTGTCGCACGTGCCACCTGGTGTCGCGCTGACCACATTCCTGCGACCGCGCGAAGTTGTGCGCATGGCCGTGTCGGTGACCGTGGTGCTGCCCACTTCCTGCGTGCGCACGCGGGTCACGCGGGTCGAGGCACCGTCCTTCATCGGCCGCAGCACGGCTCCGTCCTGCTGGCCGACGTTGTTGCCGGCGAGGTCCAGCGGGCCGTAGGTGCTGAACTCGCTGTCGTCGTTCCAGTAGCCGTCGGTCGACAGCACCGCGTAGTTGCGCTGGCAGGAATACTGGATCGGATCGGGCGAGCCGCTGCGCGTGAGCACGCCGCCGTAGTAGCGGCCGACCTTGGACAGCGCGCCGCGCAGCGGCGTGAAGCCGCCCGTGCCGCTGGTGTAGAGCAGGTTGAAGAAGGCGACCTTCTGGGCGGTGTTGAAGTCCGCCGGCGGCAGGAAGTTCGTGCCGGTGACGCCCGAGTCGCTGATCTTGGTGAAGCCCACGCGGTAGCCGTCCGACAGGTCCGCGAAGGCGCGACCGGCCGCCGTGCGCATCGTCAGCACGCGCTTGCGGTAGTACGAATACCAGTTCGCATAGCGCTGCTGGTCACTGGCCGACAGGTCCGACACGTTGACCCGCGTGAACACCGACGAGGCGGTGCTCGTGGCGGTCTGGCACTCGGTGTAGAAGGTCGTCGTGGTGTCGACGTTGCCGTTGCTCGAATACCGCCACGACAGCGCCGGCTGGCTGCCGGTGTAGCGGTAGAACATGTTGCCCGAGGTGGCCAGGTTGACCGTGCCCGAGCCGCTGGCGAAGCCGTCGTCCGGGGCGGCGGTGAAGGGCACGTTCGGGTAGCTCTCGATCGCGCCGGTGGTGGCGTTGATGCGCACCGGCGGCGCATACGTCACGGCCGGATCCGGGTTGAAGGCCACCCCGTTGCACTGCGACGACCAGTAGCCGTAGCGGCTGGAGTTGCTCATCTCGTCGGGCATGTACAGCCAGTTCATCGAGCCCGAGTCGTCGAGGATGAACATGATGTTGGGCTTGGCCGTGGTCGTCGACGTCGTGCCCAGCGGCACGTTGGCGATGTCGGGCACGGCGGCCTGCGCGAGCGGGGCGGCCAGCACGAGGCTCGCCGCAAGGGTCCGGGTCACGGTCCGGGTCAGGCGGTTCAGGAGAGTCGTCATGACGGGCCTCATCAGAAGTGCACCAGCGTCTCGGTCACGCTGACCGTGTTGCGGGCCCCGCGGGCCCGCACGATGACGCGGAAATACTGCGAAAGCACGATCTGCTGCAGCTTCGGGTCGGTGTAGTTCATCTCGCCTTTTTCCTGCGTCGGCGCGGCGCTGGCGGTGATCGGGCGCGAGCAGGCCACCGTGGACAGGGTCGGGTCGCCTTCGGCGTTGCACACGCGCACGATCAGCCAGCGCGCCTCGACGTTGTTGGGGCCGAGCGTCATCGCTGCGGCCAGCGGCTTGACGCAGCTGGCGTAGCTGCTGGACGGGTGCTCGTCGCAGTCGTTCATGTTCCAGTCGATCACCGCGCGCTGGTTGTCGCCCGTGCGCGTGCCGGTCGCATCGAGCCGGCCCACCGTCATGGCGCGGTAGCCCTGGGCCTCGATGCTGGCGTTGAGCGTCGTGCCGCCACGGTTGACGTCCAGCCAGCTGATGGCGCGGCGCGAGGCCTCGTCGGCCGCCAGCAGCGTGTCCTGCTTGAAGCTGAGGTTGCCCAGGATCGTCGCGCCGGTGTCGACCGAGCGGATCAGCGCCACCGCCGCCAGCGACAGCGCCACCAGCGTGATCAGCGAGAAGACCAGCGAGACGCCGCGCTGGGACCGCCGGCTCGGATGGAAGGATCGGGTCATCGCCTGTGTCCTGACGGGTGTGTTCACGATTGCCACAGCAGGTTGCGCAGCGGCACGACCACCTCGAAGACCTTGTAGCGGTAGTGCCGCCAGTCGCTCAGGTGGTCGACCGGCAGGGTCTCGACGGTGCTGCCGTCCGGACGCCAGGTCGGCTGCGTGGTCGTGACCTCGGTCTTCTCGTACTGGCTGCTGCGGGCGACGACCGCCACGCGCACGGCAATCGCCGCGCCCCAGCCGGCCGGCGTGGTCGGTGCCACGGTGGTCCAGCTGTCGACCACATCGTCGGGCGTGGCGCTGGTGTCGATGCCGTAGACCGCCTGCAGGTTGACGATCTGCGGGTACAGCACCTCGGCGGCGCTCCAGGCGGCGTTGGACGCATCGGTCGAGCGCATCGTCAGCGCCGTGCCGCCACCGGCGGCGGTGTCCGCACCCAGCGCGTATTCACGGTAGATCAACGTGCCGAGGTTGACGAACTGGTCGCCCACCGCATAGCCGACATCGGTGAAGCTCACGCCCGGGCGGATGTTGGCCGTGGCGTCCTGGTTCCAGGCGCCGGACTCGGCGTGCTCGATGGTGTCGGCCAGCGCGGCCGGGGTGCTGGTCACCTCCACCACCGAGCACCAGCTCGTGGCGGTGTTGGTGGGGATCAGCGCCAGCAGGTCGCCCGCCTGGGTGGTCTCCGCACCGAGGTTGACGTTCGCGTTCACGCCCAGCGACACATCGTTCTTGCGATGCGGCCGCGACAGCGCCACTGGCAGCGCATGGAACGACGTGCCCGGCCGGCCGCTGAGCATCACGAAGATCGTGTCGGGCGAGCCGCGTGTCGCGTCGGTGCCCTGCACGATGCGCACTGGCACCATCGGCTGGCCGTGCCACGGCGGGGTCACGCCGTCGCGGTTGCCGCGCAGCTCGCAGCCCGCGCCACTGCCGGTGGTGATGCCGTAGCCGGCCATCTGCAGGTCGCGCTGCAGCATCTGCAGGCTCAGCGCGCCGTTGACCTGGGCGTCCGATCCGCCGGTGGTGCTGCGCTTCTGGCCCTCGAACAGCAGGGCCACCTGCGCGATCACCAGCACGGCCAGCAGGCCGATGACCATGCCGACCATCAGTTCGACCAGCGTCACGCCGCGGGCCGATGAGCGGGCGTGTCGGGAGGGTTGGGCGTGCGACATCACGGGTTCCGGTTGATCGAGGTGATCGTCGTGTAGCTGTGCTGCGGCTCGTTGGGCACGACCCAGTTCAGCGTGATCTCGACCGTGGCGGTGGCCGGGTCGATGCTCAGCGTCGGCGCGACGTTGCCCGGCAGCGTGTTCTGTACCTTGGCGGTCCAGTTGCGGCAGGGCACGTGGTTCGAGCAGTCGCTGGCGTAGGCGGCCAGATTGGCCGAATCGGCCCACATCGTGCCCACCAGGTCATTGGCCAGATAGGCCGCATCGGCGCGGAACTTGGCGCCGCTGGTGGCCCGCGTCAGCGAGACCTGCAGGCCCAGCACGCCCAGGGCGCCGAGCATGAAGATCAGCAGCGCAATCAGCGCCTCGATCATCGCGAAGCCTCTGTCGCCACGGCGCGGGGCCATCCACAGCCGCGCGGCGTGAGGCTGCGTCAGGGGCCGTCGTGTCGGTGTCATGTCGGCGCTCCTGCTCAGCACTTGCGCGGGTCGTTGTTGTCGGTGACGGCCGGATCGCAGCTGCGCACCGTGCCGCCGGGCGAGACCACCACGTTGATCGGACGCACGGTCGCGCCGCTGTTGTGGCCGATGACGATGCAGCGCATCGCCGAGCCGCCGTTGTCGACCCGGCCGAAGCCGCCGTAGACCACCTGCGTGTTGCTCGACACCGTGCTGCAGTCGGCGGCCCGCACCGACACCGTCACGTTGCGCGAGCCGTCGCCCTGGGCGAACTTGGCGAGGATGCGCGGCGCATCGGTCTCGCTGACCGCCTCGTCGCAGTCGCCGGCGGGGTTGTCCAGGCTGACCACCCAGGACGCCGACGTGGCCGAGTTGGCGCAGTTGCCGTCCAGCAGGCCCGGGTTGTCGGTGGCCGTGCTCACCAGCGTGAAGCGCACCGGCGTGTTGCGTCGCACCGCTTCGGCACGCGCCTTCGCCAGACCGTTGCTGATCGACTCGGCGGCGTTGCGGATCTCGGTGTTGCGCAGCCAGGCGCCGATGCTGGGCATGGTTGCCACCAGCAGGAAGCCGAGGATGGTCAGCGTCACCATCATCTCGATCAACGAGAAGCCGCGCCGCACGGCGCGGTGGATCGGTCGGATCAGCATTCGCTGCCCTTCACCAGCCAGCAGGCCTTGCCCGTGACCGTGCTGCCCTTGAACGACGTGGTGGTGCGCGCGTTGGCGTGATCGACCGTGTACACGTGGGCACTGCCCATCTCGGCCGTGTTGGTGGCCGTCAGCGTGTAGCCCTGGCCGCTGTTGCTCAGCGCGCAGGCATAGGTGAAGTACTTCGTCCCAGCCGGCGCCGCCGCGATCGCCCCGGCGGCGCAGTCCGTGCCGGTGCCGTAGTTGCGGTTGTCCTGGTAGTACTGCTCCATCTGGACCCGGTAGTTGCTCAGGTAGGTGAACGCCTCCGGAATCCGCCCGCGCCGCAGGTAGTCCGTGTACGACGGCAGCGCCACGGCCGCCAGGATGCCGACGATGGCCACCGCGATCATCAGCTCGATGAGGGTGAAGCCCCGGACCCGTTCCGGGTGGCGCGGCAACGTCGACGGCAGGTTGTTCTTGGCGGGCATGGCGGTTCGATTCCGGGCGTGAGGTGGGTCAGGGGATCCTGAGCGACATCCTAGGCCGTCACCCCACCCCCCAACACCCCGAACCCAACCGCCCATCGCCTGGGTTACGCCGTTCGTCGGCTGTGGGGGTCATGCGGGAGGCATCCGTCCGGAATCCTCCTCGCGACGGGCCTCTGGCGCGCTCAGTCGTGGTGGTTCAACGGCACCGCGACCGGCGAAAGCGGGGGCGTGGCGTTGGCGGGTTTGCGCAGAAGGCCGGCGGCTTCTTCCAGCGCCCTGTCGTCCTCCAGCGAGATCAGCACGACCGACGGTGCGTGGGTGCGGGTGATCACCAGGGGTTCGCGGTCGTCACAGACCCGGTCCATCGTTCGGGCCAGGTGAGTTTGTGCGGTGCGGTAGGAAATGGCGTCCATGTCGGGGTCCTGTTTGCGCGGGTGGTCGCGACGAGTCCAGTTGACCGCCCCTGCCCCCCCCTCGTCCTAATGAAAATCCCGCGACTGCGTCTGCAGCCGTCCGAGCCAGGCGCTCATGTCGTGGAGGTCCTGGGCGATCAGGTGGCTGACGCCGTCGCGGCGCTGCCAGGTGCCGCGTACGGCCAGCAGGCGGGCGCCGAGCAGGGCCTGGCGGTGGCGTTCGCGGACGTCGCGCCAGACGATCACGTTGACCGGGCCGGTCTCGTCTTCCAGCGTGACGAAGATCGTGCCCTTGGCGGTGGCCGGCTGCTGGCGCGTCACCACCAGGCCGCAGGCGCGCACGGTGCGGCCGTCGGGGATGCGTGAGAGCTCGGCGGCGCTGCGCACGGACTGGCGTTGCAGGCGCTCGCGCAGCAGCGCCAGCGGGTGGCGGCGCAGGCTCAGGCCGGTGGCGGCGTAGTCGAGCGTGACGGCCTCGCCCTCCGGGGCCTCGATCAGGCTGAGCTGGGCCTCGCGCACCGGTGCGGCGCGCAGCAGGCCGGTGGGGACGTGCTCGCGCTCACGCGGGCCGGCCAGCGGGGCGGCGGCGGCCCAGACCTGCTGGCGGCGGTGGCCGGCCAGGGCGGCCAGGGCGTCGGCCTCGGCCAGCGTCTGCAGCTCGTGCGGTTCGAGCCCGGCGCGCAGGGCCAGGTCGGCGACGTCGCTGAACGGTGCCTCGGCACGGGCGCGCAGCAGCCGCCCGGCGCTGGCCTGGGGCAGGCCACTGATCAGGCGCAGGCCCAGGCGCACGGCCGGGCCGCCAAGGCCGGAGCCGTCTTCCGGACGCGGGACGCGGGCGGGTGACGCGGGCGTGGCCGGCGTCGCCGCCTCCAGCGTGCAGTCCCAGTCGCTGCGGGTGACGTCGACCGGCCGGACCTCGACGGCGTGCCGGCGCGCATCGGCCACCAGCTGGGCCGGGCCGTAGAAGCCCATCGGCTGCGAGTTCAGCAGCGCGGCGAGGAAGGCGGCCGGCTCGTGGCATTTCAGCCAGGCGCTGAACCACGTGATGATCGCGAAGCCGTAGGCGTGGCTCTCCGGAAAGCCGTATTCGCCGAAGCCCTGGATCTGCTGGAAGATGCCCTCGGCGAAGGCGCGGTCGTAGCCGCGTTCGACCATGCCGTCGACGATGCGGTCGTGGAAATGGTGCACGCCGCCCTTGCGCCGCCAGGCCGCCATGGCGCGGCGCAGGCCGTCGGCCTCGCCGGGCGAGAAGCCGGCCGCGATCATGCAGACCTGCATCACCTGTTCCTGGAAGATCGGCACGCCCAGCGTGCGCTTCAGGGCTGCGTCCAGCGCCGGATAGGGCGACTCGGCCGCCTCGCGGCCCTGCTTGCGGCGCAGGTAGGGGTGGACCATGCCGCCCTGGATCGGGCCGGGCCGCACGATCGCGACCTCGATCACCAGGTCGTAGAACTTGTCGGGCTTGAGCCTGGGCAACATGCTCTGCTGGGCCCGGCTCTCGATCTGGAACATGCCCACCGTGTCGGCGCGCTGGATCATCCGGTAGGTCGGCCCGTCGTCGCGCGGGATGTCCTGCAGCGTCCAGGCCGGCGCGCCACCGGGCCGGCCGCGGCCGTGGCGCTCGTCGGCCAGCGCCAGCGCCTTGCGCAGCACGGTCAGCATGCCCAGCGCGAGCACGTCGACCTTGAGCAGGCCGAGCGATTCGAGGTCGTCCTTGTCCCACTGGATGACGCGCCGCCCGGCCATCGCCGCCGGCTCGATCGGCACCAGCCGGGCCAG
>JACCDS010894912.1_pt1 | contig 11540 bp, 7 predicted proteins | sample 7446441 | NCBI WGS metagenome assembly JACCDS01 (sample SAMN15323445, study PRJNA562643) | freshwater metagenome | isolation source: river surface water | place: USA:Blue River Watershed | collected 2017-08-17 | reverse complement strand
GCTGTCTGCGCGCACGGCGATGCCGCTGCCGACGCGGATGCCGGTGTCGGCATCCAGCCCGCTCGGCACGTCAATGGCGAGCACGGGACAGCCGAGTGCATTGATCCGTTCGATGGCGGCGCGGAATTCGCCCTCGGGCGCGCGCGTCAGGCCTATGCCGAACAGGCCGTCGATTGCCAGCGCCCAACCGCCCTTGGTTTCCGCCAGCTCCAGGAACGCCAGCCGGCTGTCCTGCGCCCGCTGCAGCGCGGCCGCCGCGTCGGCAGGCAGTCGCGTGGCATCGGCCAGCAGCACGACGGACACCCGGTAGCCGCCTTCGCACAGGCGCGCGGCCGCGTCCAGCGCGTCACCGCCGTTGTTGCCGGGACCGGCGAAGACCAGCAGCGGACCGTCGGCGGGCTTGACCAGCGTGGCAGCGAGCGCCGCCGTTGCCGCCCCGGCGCGCTGCATCAGCGTGCCGTCGGGTTCGGCGGACAGCGCCTGCCGTTCAATGGCGCGCAATTGCCCAACGTCGTACAGGCGGGTCGCCGTGTCGGATGGCTCAGTGGCTGCGGTCGGCATAGCGGTCCAGCGTCAGTCCCTCGGTGTCGATGTCGGGGCTGCGGCCTGAGACCAGGTCGGCGACCAGCTTGCCGCTGCCTGCCGCCAGCGCCCATGCGCCGGCACCATGGCCGGCGTTCACGAACACGTTGCCATAGCGCGTCGCGCCAATCAAGGGGACGCCCTCCGGCAGCATCGCGGTCGGCCCGCACCAGAAGGACGCGGTGCGGTAATTCGCCGCGCTCGGGAACCAGTCGTCGCCGACCTTGACGAGGGTGTCGATGGCTTTCTGGTGCAGGTCGAAGTTCGACGAGCCCAGCTCGGCACAGCCGGCAATGCGCAGGCGCTTGCCGAGGCGCGTCAGCGCGACCCGGTAAGTTGAATCGAACACCGATAGTTGCGGCGCAAGTTCGTATTCCTGAATGGTCGTCGACGCCGAGTAGACTTTCACCGGATACGTCGGCAGGTGAATGCCGATCGGCTTGAGCAGGCGCGCGCTGCCGGCGCCGGCAGCCACCACGACCGCATCAACATCGAGATCGCGGCCGCCGATGCGCAGGCTGGCGCCGCCAAGCTCGGGGTGGATGGATTCGACTTCGCTGTTGAAATGGAATTCGACGCCTTTTTCCTGCGCTATCGATTTCATCTGGCGCACGAACAACGGGCAATTGCCGGCCCAGTCGTCAGGCAGGTGCAATGCGGAATGGAAAGCGGTCTGATCGGACAGCGCCGGCTCAAGCTGCCGCGCGGCCGACGGCTCGAGCAGTTCGGAGTTCACGCCGCTTTCGCCCAGCAACTCAAGCAGCGGATGCGCCTGCGCAGCCTCTTTTTCGGAGCGGAACATCATCAGCACGCCGCTGCGCTGCTGGAAATCCATTTCGCGCCGGTGCGTGAGGTCATCCATCAGGTCAAGGCTGTAGTGCGCAAGCGCATGCAGCCTTTGCTGGTTCTGACGGAAACGCGGCAACGCGGATTCGGACACCGAGCGTCGCAGCCAGGACCACATGGCCGGCTCGAATCGCGAACTGAAAGCCATCGGCGATTCCGGACGGAACAGCATGCGCAACACCCTCGACGCGGTGCCCGGCATCGACCACGGATGGATGGCCGCCGGCCCCATCAGGTCAAGGTTGCCGAAACTCGCCTCCTGGGCGACATTGCCATAGCGTTCAACGATGGCCACTTCATGCCCCGCATCCGCGAGGTAATAGGCAGTGCAAACTCCGACGACGCCCCCGCCGATCACAGCTATGCGCATTGGACTCCAGATTTTTTGAAAACCTCACGGCAGGTGTATGCGGCGCCGCGGGGCAGGTCTTCGCCTGCGAGATTAGATATAGATGGCATAGGGTAGCCGTATTCAGGTGTGAAAACAATCGTTGATGGCTTCGCGCGCCGCAAAGGTGCATGCACCGTGAGCCGTACAGGCATTGGTGCGTGTATCAAACGCGGCCGTTTCAGATTGGCGCAGACCGTGATTGCGGAACAACAGGGTTGACGGGCGAGCACCGTGAACACCTCGCCGGCAACGCATGGCCGCGTGGCACATGGCTTGCAATCAATGGCCGCAGGGAACGACGCCGTCCCGTCAAATGCCATCGGATCAGGGGGAACCATCATGCACAGAACCGTCATGCGGGCAACACGCAACCATTCATCCCGCCGCGCACCGGCCGCAGCATCCGCCCGGCACCGCATCGCGCTGTCCGCGGCCGCCGTGGTCGCGTCGCCCCGCATGCACAGCCGGGCGCTGCACACCGTGCCGGATGGCTGGGGCTGTGACCGCACCCATGCGCAGCACGTCGAGTTCGCGCGTGCCCGGGTCCGGGCGGCTGAAGGCTGGCCTCTGTCCGAAGCGCCCGTGGCTGGCGCGGAAACCCGGCTGGCACCGCCGTGGCGCCGGGTGGTCGTGCCACGTTCGCGACTGGAATTGCTGAGCTCGGAAAACTATCCGGCCGCCGTCGGCTTCGTGAAAATGTGGGGCGTCGGTGAATGCCGGCCAGTCGCCAATTGCAATCCGTTTGACATTTTTCCCGAGGCGCCTGACTTGCCCATCATGAGCCGGCGACCAGGGCAAGGGCACTTCGACGGCGTGCTGCGCGGCCGGTACGGGATGCGGGAGTTCAAGTACCTGTGGGTGCTGGATCATCGCGGCTTGCATATTGTCCGTGAAATGACGGCCTGCAAGTTCAGCGCGCGCGGCATCGCGACGCACTCGATGATCGTCGATCGCGGCATACTCGGCGGCGAGCTGTTCTTCGATCCGCACGACTGCGGCAAGATCGCCGTCAACTTCGGCTCGGCCCGGCTGCCCGTCGAGAACAGGCAACAGGCCGAGGACATGGCCGAGGTCTTCCTCACCATTGGCTACGAGACCGTGGTCGCGATGATTCCTGATCGCGAGCTCGGCAGCCGCAGCTACGGTATGGCCGACCGCTATGGCACGGACGTGCAGAACGTGGTCTTTACGGTCACCGAGGACCGGCCGCAGGGTTCACCGTGGCCGCAGCTGTGACTGCAGCTGCGGCCGGCATCTGCGCTTCGCCCGCTCAGGGGCCGACCACGCGCTCGATCGCGAGACCGATCGCCATCAGGCGCGCGTCGGCCATGGCCGGCGCTGCGACCATCAGGCCGACCGGCAAGTCGCCGGCACGGTGGCACGGCAATGACAGCGCGCAGCCATCGAGCAGGTTGATCAGCGATGGATTGCGCAGCAGCAGCCGGTTCGCGTCGAAAAAAGCCTCGTCCGAGGCCAGCAGCGCCTCGGTGCGCGGCGCGACGATGGGAACGGTCGGCATCAGCATCGCGTCAAAGCCGGCGATCGCCTGCTCGACCCGGGCAATCCATGCGCGCCGCGCGGCATGCAGTGCAGGCAGGTCGGCGTCGCTGTAGCCGGCTCCGGCCAGGATGCGCTGCACGACGCGTTGGTCATAGCTGGCAGCGGCCGTGGCCAGCAGGTCGCGGTGCCATGCATACGCCTCGATCGGCGAGAACAGGTTGATCTCGCGCGCCTCGGCCAGCATCGCCATCGGCAACTCGACGATGGTCGCGCCGGCTGCGGACAGTTTCGACAGCGTCGCGGTGAACGCGCGCTCGACAGTGGCGTCGATGCCGTCGTTCACATAGTCATCCGGCACGGCGAAGCGCAGCCCGGCCAGCGGCAGCTGCGGCGGCGCCAGCGGCGTATCCGCGATCAGACCGTCGACCAGCAGGCAGTCGGCGACGCTGCGCGCGATCGGGCCGAGCGTGTCCAGCGTTGGCGACAGGGGCACGATGCCGGCCGTCGGCACGCGCCGCATCGTCGGCTTGAAGCCGACCAGTCCGCACAGCGCCGCCGGAATGCGGATCGACCCGCCAGTGTCAGAGCCGATCGCGGCCACGCAGATGCCCGCCGCCACCGAGACGGCCGCGCCGGACGACGACCCGCCCGGGATGCGCGCCGGATCCGCGGGGTTGCCAGGCGTGCCATAGTGAGGATTGATGCCGACGCCGGAGAATGCGAATTCGGTCATGTTGGTCTTGCCGATGATTGCAGCGCCGGCGGCGCGCAGGCGCGCGACCACGGGCGCATCGGCAGCCGCGGCCGGGCGGCCGCGCAGCACCACCGATCCGGCCAGCGTGGTCTCGCCGGCGACGTCGAGCAGGTCCTTGATCGACACCGGCAGACCGGCCAGCGGCGACAGCGTCTGGCCCGACAGGCGCAGCACGTCCGCATGCGCGGCAGCGCTCAGCGCCTCTTCCCGATAGAGGGTGGTGAAGATGGCCTGCGAGGCTTCGGCGAGCTCGAGGCTGGCATGCACCAGCTCGCGCCGGTTCTGGTCATTCAGGGTATTTATGTCCATGGTCGGGTCCGTGTCAGTTGCTGAAAGATAGCATGTGCGCAAGGGCGGGCCCGCGGCGGCGAGGGCGCGTGACAGGGTATAATTCGGCCGTCCGATTTATCCCGCGATGTGCCCTGGTTGCAGAGGCCGCTTGCAGTGCCGTCCGCCGGCGCCGCCTGCAGCCGACCGCCCTGGCCGTTCCGCATTTCTCCAGCCTAGCCATGCTCATTCTCCCGGGCTCCAGCGCCCTGTCCGCATTCCGTGTCCAGCGACTCCTGACCCAGCTGAAGGCCATCGAGCCTTCGATCACGGGCATCTCCGGCCGCTTCTGCCATTTCATCGACAGCCATGCCGAACTCGGCGACGCCGACCGCGAGCGCCTGGCCGCCATGCTCACCTACGGCGAGCCCTTCGAAGGACCGGCCGACGGCGAGCAGTTCGTCGTGATCCCGCGCTTCGGCACGATTTCGCCGTGGGCCAGCAAGGCGACCGACATCGCGCACAACTGCGGCATGGCGCAGATCCACCGGATCGAGCGCGGCATCGTGTATTACGTGCAGCGCAAGGCCGGCCTGCTGGGCAAGCCGAAGGCGCTCGACGAGGCTGTCGCAGCCGACGTCGCCGCGCTGCTTCATGACCGCATGACCGAAGCCGTGATCCGCGACCCGCAGCAGGCGGCGGCGCTGTTCACCGAGCTGGACGCGCAGCCGCTCGCTTACATCGACATGCTGGCCGGCGGTCGCGCGGCGCTGGAGGCCGCCAACAGCGAACTCGGCCTCGCGCTGTCGGATGACGAAATCGACTACCTGCTCGACGCCTTCACGAAGGCCGGCCGCAACCCGACTGACGTCGAGCTGATGATGTTCGCGCAGGCCAACAGCGAGCACTGCCGCCACAAGATCTTCAACGCCGACTGGACCATCGACGGCGAGAAGCAGGACCGCTCGCTGTTCGCGATGATCCGCAACACCCACCAGTTGCAGCCGAAAGGCACGGTCGTTGCGTATTCCGACAACTCGTCAGTGATCGAAGGCGCGAACGTGATGCGCTTCTATCCGCGCGCGGAGCAGGGCCTCAGCTACCGTCCGTCGGAAGAGCTGACCCACATCCTGATGAAGGTCGAGACGCACAACCACCCGACGGCGATCTCGCCGTTCCCGGGCGCGTCGACCGGCGCCGGCGGCGAGATCCGTGACGAAGGCGCCACCGGCCGCGGCGCGAAGCCGAAGGCCGGCCTGACGGGCTTTACCGTCTCCAACCTGATGATCACGCACTCGGTGCAGCCGTGGGAAAACGCGCGCGACGCCAACCAGCCGCAGGCCGAGCGCACCGGCCACGGCGATTCGAAGATCACCGGCAAGCCGGACCGCATCGCGTCGCCGCTGCAGATCATGATCGACGGCCCGCTCGGCGGCGCCGCGTTCAACAATGAATTTGGCCGTCCCAACCTGGCCGGCTACTTCCGCACCTACGAGCAGAACGTCGGCGGCACCGTGTACGGCTACCACAAGCCGATCATGATTGCCGGCGGCATGGGCAACATCTCGGCGCTGCACACGAAGAAAGAAGAACTGCCGGTCGGCAGCCTGCTGATCCAGCTCGGCGGTCCCGGCATGCGCATCGGCATGGGTGGCGGCGCCGCGTCGTCAATGGCAACCGGCACGAACACCGCCGACCTCGATTTTGATTCGGTGCAGCGCGGCAACCCGGAGATGGAGCGACGCGCGCAGGAAGTGATCAATGCGTGCTGGGCGCTCGGCGAGAACAACCCGGTGCTGTCGATCCACGACGTCGGCGCGGGCGGCCTGTCGAACGCCTTCCCCGAACTGACGAATGACGCCGGCCGCGGCGCCGTGTTCGACCTGCGCAAGATCCAGCTCGAGGAGAGCGGTCTCGCGCCGAAGGAAATCTGGAGCAACGAATCGCAGGAACGCTATGTGCTCGGCATTGCGCCGTCCAGCCTGCCGCTGTTCCGCGAGCTGTGCGAGCGCGAGCGCTGCCCGTTCGCGGTGGTCGGCATCGCGACCGAAGAGCGCCAGCTGCGCGTGGTCGATCCGGAGCATGACACCTACCCGGTCGACATGCCGATGGATGTCCTCCTTGGCAAGCCGCCGAAGATGCACCGCGACGTCAAGCGCGCGAAGCAGCAAACCGCACCGGTCGACCTGACCGGCATCACGCTCGAGCAGGCTGGCGAGCGCGTGCTGAAGCTGCCGACGGTGGCCGACAAATCCTTCCTGATCACCATCGGCGACCGCTCGGTTGGCGCGCATACGGCGCGTGACCAGATGGTCGGCCCGTGGCAGGTGCCGGTAGCCGATTGCGCGGTGACGACGATGAGCCACGAGGGTTACCTTGGCGAGGCGATGTCGATGGGCGAGCGCACGCCGCTGGCCGTGATCGACGCGCCGGCATCGGGTCGCATGGCCGTCGGCGAAGCGCTGACCAACGTCGCTGCCGCCGCCATCAACGACCTCACCGACATCAAGCTCTCGGCGAACTGGATGGCCGCCTGCGGCCAGCCGGGACAGGACGCCGCGCTGTTCGATACGGTCAAGGCCGTTGGCATGGAACTGTGCCCGGCACTCGGCCTGTCGATCCCGGTCGGCAAGGATTCGCTGTCGATGCGCACCACCTGGCAGGATGACGAGGGCGCGAAGTCGGTGACGGCGCCGGTCTCGCTGATCGTGTCCGCATTCGCGCCGGTCAGCGATGTGCGCAAGACCCTGACGCCGCAACTGCGCCGCGACCTCGGCGATACCGCCCTGATCCTGGTCGACCTCGGCCGCGGCCGCAACCGCCTCGGCGCGTCGGCGCTGGCGCAGGTGATGCAGCAGATCGGTGATGATGCGCCGGACGTGGACAGCGCAGACGACCTGAAGGCTTTCTTCAATGCGATCCAGCGCCTGAACCGCGAGCAGATGCTGCTCGCTTATCACGACCGCTCGGACGGCGGCCTGTATGCGACGCTGTGCGAAATGGCCTTTGCCGGCCATGCGGGCGTGACGGTCAACCTCGACATCCTCGTCACCGAGGGTGAGCATGCGACTGACTGGGGCGATTCGAAGAACTGGGCATCGCAGGTCGAGCAGCGCCGCAACGACCTGACGCTGCGCGCGCTGTTCGCCGAAGAGCTGGGTGCAGTGATCCAGGTCCGCGCCGACCAGAAGTCCGACGCGATGAACGTGCTGCGCGAGTTTGGCCTGGGTGCCTGCAGCCACATCATCGGCAAGCTGAACGAACGCGACGTGGTCGAGTTCACCCGCGACGCGAAAGTGATCTACCAGAAGAAGCGCGCCGAGCTGCAGCGGCTGTGGAGCGAAACCAGCTGGCGCATTGCGCGGCTGCGCGACAACCCGGCCTGCGCCGACGCCGAATACGACCGTCTGCTCGACGAAACCGATCCGGGCATGACGCCGAAGATCAGCTTTGATCCGTCGGCGGACGTGGCCGCGCCGTTCATCGCGACCGGAGCGCGCCCGAAGGTGGCGATCCTGCGCGAGCAGGGCGTCAACTCGCATGTCGAGACCGCGTACGTGATGCACAAGTCCGGCTTCGATGCGGTCGATGTCCACATGAGCGACCTGATTGCCGGCCGTGCGCGGCTGGACGATTTCAAGGGCCTGATCGCCGTCGGCGGCTTCTCTTACGGCGACGTTCTCGGTGCCGGCGAGGGCTGGTCAAAGACCATCCTGTTCAACCCGCTGCTGTCGGATCAGTTTTCCGGCTTCTTCCGGCGCAATGACACCTTCGGCCTGGGCATTTGCAACGGCTGCCAGATGATGAGCAGCCTGAAGTCCATCATCCCGGGCGCGGAGCACTGGCCGAAGTTCACCCGCAACCAATCCGAGCAGTTCGAGGCGCGCTTCGCGATGGTCGAGGTGCTGGAATCGCCGTCGATCTTCTTCGAGGGCATGGCCGGCACGCAGACGCCGATCGCCGTCGCGCACGGCGAGGGCTACGCAAACTTCGCGCATACCGGCGACGAGGACAAGGCGCTGGTCGCGCTGCGCTTCGTTGACCACCATGGCCGTCCGACCGAGACCTATCCGTTCAACCCGAACGGCTCGCCGTCGGGCATCACGTCGGTCACCACGCCGGATGGGCGCTTCACCGTGATGATGCCGCATGCGGAGCGCGTGTTCCGCACCGTCACGCACTCGTGGCATCCGGAAGGCTGGGGCGAAGATGCGCCGTGGATGCGGATGTTCCGCAACGCGCGCAAGTGGGTCGGCTGAGCGGCCGGCTCCTGCTGAACTGCCGCGGCCCGCGGGCCGCGGTCAGGCGGCCATCTGCGGCAGGCGCCGCACGGTGGCTTTCAGCACGTTGAAGCAGTCGGGGTCGATCGCCGTGCCGACCGACTTCGCCATGATCGCCAGGGTTTCATCGACCGGCACCGCGCCGCGATAGAGGGTCGGCCGGGAATCATGAAAAATTCCCCGAAAATCGCCTACTCTTCTGAATTAAAAAGCGAATTCTGACTGTCAACACTATTCTTTTTTGTGTTGGCGCTTTTTGCCGGTGGCACCTGCAAAGCCGTGAGCTTTTCGAAGATTTTCTCGTGGCTGACGACAACGGCTTGTGCCGCCATCAGTTCGGACTCCAATCGCTGCCCCGTCTCCATACTCTCCCGCAGCTTGCAGACGTTCACTTGGTTTTCCTTGCCCAAATCGGTCACCCGTGTATTGACATGCGCCAATTGATCCGACAACTGCTGGTTTTTCACCTCGGCGACGGCCAATTGCTCTTTGGCCGAACGTAGTGATCGTACCTCGCCCTCTTGTCGATGAAGCTCACTGTGGGCGTGGGTCAGTTCGCTTGATAACCGGGCATTGTCTTCGTGGCTACGGATGAGTTCCTGCTGCTTGGTATTCGCCGTATCCTTGGCGGAGCGCAATTCGCCCTGCAGGAACTGAATTTGTTGTTCGAACTGACGCTGATCCTGCTCCCGTTGTTCTTTGGCTGCAGCACGGAAATGCTCCAGTGCTTCGCGGGCGTGCTGATGCTTCTCTTCCAGAGAAATACGATGTGTTTCCTCCTTGGCCAATTGCCCTTCCATGTCCAGGATACGCTGGGCCATTTGCGCCCGGCCGATCCGTTCCTCTTGAAGCTTGGCCAGGGTATCGGTATGGGCCGCTTTTTCTGCTGCTAACTCGATAGTTTTGCGCTCAGCCTGTCCCCGGAACGATTCAATCTCGTTACGTAACGCGGTCATGGTGTCGTTCAACGCTGCAACTTCTGCCTTGTGCTTGTCGGTCAGTGCCGCCATGCGCTGATCGGCTTCCTGATGCAGGCGCTCGGCCAAGCGGGCCGATAGATCCTGAATAGCTTCGCTGACAGCGACCTGGGCGCCAGTGCCGCCACCTTCTTCTTCCTCGATTTCCTTCAGATAGCGGTGGATCGTGCCTTTCGAGCCGGTATTCCCCAATTCGCCACGGATGGCATCGATCGACGGGTAACGCCCCATCGCCAACAGGTTGTCTCGCGCTCTTACAACTTCAGATTTGTAGATTCCGGCTCTGGCCATGGCATCCTCGAATTTCGTACCGTATTACGTAATATGATATTACATACTAACTTAGCAAAATTCAATGCTGAAAAATTCGTAATTCTAAGACGCGATAATGGTTGATTATTTGTTTTGATGGGCAACGGAGCGGAAAAACCATGTAGGGATGGTACGAAATGGAAGGTTTGCTTCCTGACAATTTCTGCCCAAAGGCTTTCAAAAACGTGACTCAGGGGTTCGTCGTTCCGTTAGGTAATGCCCCGGGGTTGAAAAATGAAACGAGACCGACACACAAAAGCCCCCCTGTTATTTCAGTGATTGAAATAGCTCTTTCATGTGCTTGAACTCACCACCAACCCGGTCAAGGGAGAATTGATACATCAATGAGTTCTCTGCGAATTTCTGGCGCTCAACATCCATTTCAACGGTATTTCCGTCAGCCGCAGCCTGAGAAGGAACGTGATATTTCAGGCTTACGGGTGGCGACTGCCAAGAAGAATTGCCCTTCGAATGTCCCGGCGAGGAGGCGTTCAATTGAAGAGGAGGAGATTGCTCGCCACCAGCGGCCTCAGCAATATCAATATCCATCGCTTTGTAGCCAGGGGTGTCAGCGTTGGCGATATTAGACGCAAGAATTTGCTGCCTATAGGCCCTTATTCCGAGCATTTTTTGTTGGAAATCCTCGTTTTTCTTGCCTAAGCCGTTCTCGTTCGCTGGTAAGTGAGATGAATGGGTTGTGCCAAGAGTCAATTTCCCGGCGGGGTCGAGATTGTCGCTTAAGGCAACATTGGCAGCCGCCGAACGTGCGACGGCGTTTTCAAGGATGCTAGAAAATGTTGCCGAGCTTTGAGTTTCACCTGCGTCGGAGATGCGAGGCGCTGCATTTCCAATAAATCCCCCCGGCCTTACCGGGAACAAAGCTGAAATCTCAGACATAGAAACTCGTTGGATGAAATGCGGCCGTGGGAGCTATTGGCTGTGTCCGATTTCCTAAGGGGTACCGCCCACGCATTGCGCTGCCCCCTTGCCTGGGCTGTCAGTGAACAAATGGACGGTAAGGTGAGCATCTCGCCTAATTCAGGACGAAACGTACACTCTGGCCAGGCTTGTCGCCGAGTTTGACTATGGCGACAGCCTTTGTGCCGGCTTGGATCTTGAAGGCTCCTTGGGCACGCAACTGGTTACTTCCAGCTGGCAGCAATTTGGCTTCGGTCTTGTCTGATGCAGACAGCAGCGTTATGGTAGCTGACGCATTCCGGGTATCGACAGGCTGGTCGTGATCGGTCACGTAGAGCGTGAGGGAGTCAGCCTTCGCCACCAACTCGTAGCTGATGTCCTTGATGACCGATACGACGCCACCATGCTGTGGCTTTGCGTCATGGGCGTGGGACTGGCCCGGTTTCTCGGTATGGGCATGGCCCTTATGGTCGTCCGCAGCGGATGCCAGATTGACGAAGCAAGCAAAGAGTAACGTTGAAAGTACCGTGGAAAGTTTCATGGGAGCTCCATGTCAGTTGATAAATCGGTTAATGAAAATTTGGGTTATCGTCGTGCTCGGATGTGCTGCCGACGTAGGTGCAACCTTCCGGTTGGTGCGCACAGGGTTTTGTTTCGCACTGCAGTGTCGTGTGGACCACCTTGAAGCGGTTGGCCAACACCGTCTCTAAGGC
>JACCDS010433604.1_pt1 | contig 11542 bp, 14 predicted proteins | sample 7446441 | NCBI WGS metagenome assembly JACCDS01 (sample SAMN15323445, study PRJNA562643) | freshwater metagenome | isolation source: river surface water | place: USA:Blue River Watershed | collected 2017-08-17 | reverse complement strand
TCCAGGTGGATCACGCCCACGTCGAAGCGCTCCAGCAGGTAGAGCCAGGAATTCGGGTTGGCCGCGGGAGCGGCCGACATGGGACAGCTTTTCATGGTGGCGGCATTCCTCAGGAGGCAGCCCGGCAGGCCCGCCGCTGCCGGCGTGCTCGTGCCGGCGGGCGGACGCTCATGCAACGCAGCTGCGTTTCATTCACGAAGCCGGCGTGTCCGTCTTGTCCGTACTAGAGTAAACACGCCGAGTTGCGGCCGAGTGTCTTCCAGCGTGCGCGCGGTGAACATGGTGTTAACCCGCGTGCCCGATAGATTTCAACTAAGAATCCGGTGGCCAAATTCCGATGAACCTGTCTCCGCACCCCCACTGGCTGGCCCGCAGCATCGGCTCGGCCACCCTCACGCCTGCCCTGCTGGTGGTCCTGGTGGGTTTCACGTTGTGGGCACTGGGCCGCGACGCCGCCCTGTGGGGTGGCGCACAGACCTGGCTGATCGCGCTGACCCTGCTGGCCGTGGCCGCCGGCTGTGCCGCGCTGGCCTGGGTGCGCCCGCAGCGCGCGGGCCTTTCGCCGCCGCACGTCATGCTCTCCCTGGGTTTCGGCGGCATGCTGCTGGGACTGCTGTGGGACGTGCTGCAGTCCGGCCCCGCGCGGCTGGGAAGCCTGTGCGGCCAGTCGGCCGCGCTGGGCTTTGTCGACAGCCTGCGGCTGCACATCGAGTTCCTGCCCGGCATGCACGCCGGCATGCTGGCCGGCGGCCTGCTGGCCATCCCCAGCCTGCGCGTGCTGCGCCCGCACTGCGGCCGTTACCTGTGCTCCCTGTTCGCGCAGAACCTCATGTGCTCGGGCTGGATGCTGATCGGCATGACGGCCGGCGCCGTCTGGCTGGCGCGCTGGCAACTGGGCAGCAGCACCAGCACGCTCAGCGGCATGCTGGGCGGCATGTTCGTGGGCATGACCTGGGGCATGGTGCTCAGCGTGGCGCTGTACCGCGGCTTCTTTGCCTGGCGCAACCGGGGTGTTCAAACCTGTTGACGACCGGGTCACGCAGACCGCGGGTTCTCTCACCTTGAAGGAATGACAGGCGAGGTATAGAGTCTGGGCTTTCGGCTTGCGCACATCACGCCCGCAAGCCGGCTCGCTTCTGCTTCTACCGGGCGGCCACATGACGTATGCACAGATGGAGATGGGCGCAAGACCAGCCAGCTTCGGCCTGCTGGCATTCGGCCTGCTGCTTGCGATGTACTTCGCCCTGCTCACCCTGGTTTCGGGCTGGCAGTTCACCCTGAGCCAGTTCTCCGAGTTCTGGTACTACATCGTGCCGCTGGGCGCGGGCTTCGGGCTGCAGGTTGCGCTCTATGTCCGCTTGCGGGACATGCTCATCCACTCCACGCATGCGCGCACGGTGATGGCTGCATCGGGCACCACCTCGTCGGCAGCGATGATCTCGTGCTGCGCCCACTACCTGGTCAACATCGCGCCGGTACTCGGAGCCAGTGGATTGGTCACCTTCGCCACGCAGTACCAGGTCGAGTTCTTCTGGGTCGGCCTCGCCTTCAATGCCGCCGGCATCGCCTACATCGCCAACCGGCTCCGGACCGCCGCCAGGGAGCACGCGTGATGCGCCCCACTCTGACGATCCTCGCCGCCTGGCTGAGCTGGGCCCTGCTCGTCGCGGCCCCCATGACGGCACGGGCCCAGGCAAGCCCTGGCCCCCTGCCCACCCAGACATCGAGCGAGCGCGGGGTCACCCTCAAGGTGACGCCGAAAGCACCCGGACCGCGCACGGGACACTGGGAGTTCCACATCGTGCTCGACACCCACGGCGCCGACCTGAGCGACGACCTGACCCAAAGTGCCACCCTGTTCACGGCCGATGGCCGCAGCTTCCGCCCCCTGGGCTGGACCGGCGCAGGCCCGGGCGGCCACCATCGCGCAGGCGTGCTGGCCTTCGAGGTGCCGGCGCCACGGCCCACGGCGCTGGAACTGCGCATCGTGCGCCCGGGCGAGTCCGCCCCGCGCACCTTCCGCTGGACACCCTGACCGAGCGGGAACGACGCAGCATGGCCATGCACTTCGGCCCGGTCTCGGTGATCGGCAACGCCTTGCGCCTGCGGCGCGGCCAAATCCGAGGCCGCGGCGTCGCTGCATGCCGGGCCATACGGACGCCTCGCGGAGGCTCCTGGGGAAAACCCCCCCGGAACTTGCCTGCGCGGTACGCATCCATCCTAAGACCGGCAAAAGGAGAGATCACATGATGAACGGCTACGGCATGATGGGCGGCTTCGGATTTGGCGGGATCTTCATGGTCCTCTGGTGGGTCATCCTCATCGTGGGCATTGTGGCGCTGGTGCGATGGCTCGGTGCCTCCAGCTTCGGCGCGCCGGGCCACGGCGGCGAGCACCGCCAGCCGCTGGACATCCTCAAGGAACGCTACGCGCGTGGAGAAATCAACGAGCAGGAGTTTCAGAAGATCAAACGCGAGCTCACGCAGTAGCCACTGCGGCCATAGACCTTAGACTCAAGCAAAGGGGAAGTCATGACTCGAAAGACCGGGTTCTGGATTGTCGTGTGGGTGTTGCTTCTCATCCTCACTGGGTTTCTTGCCTTTGGCCGCGGTTGGGGGCCTATGGCTTATGGGCCGGCCTATGGCTGGGGCCGGATGGGTGGCTGGGACGATGGCTATCGCTCCGACGCAGCCCCGGGCTGGTACGGCATGGGGCCAGGCATGATGGGTGGCTGGGGTGCGGACAGGGCCTACGGGATGATGGCCCCCCACGGCCCGGGCGTGCCGGGGATGGGCGCCGGCATGGGCCCCGCAGGCGGCGCGTATGCCATGCTGCCCTGGCTGGTCACGGACCTCACGCCCGAGCAGGTGCAGAAAATCGCTGCCTTGCTGAACGCCCCGGAGGACCGCAAACTCCTGCAACAACGGTGGGAAGCGCAGGCCGGCCTGGCCCGGCTCTACGCAGCCGAGCAACGGGACTGGAACGCGATTCGTGCCGCCGCCATGACGGTCTCCAACCTGCAGCGCCAGCAACTTGAAGCCGCCATCGACTTGCAGCAAAAAATGGATGCCCTGCTGACCGACCAGCAGCGCCAGACGATGGCCCGCGCCCAGCGCAGTTTCGGCTGGATGGGGTCGCCATAGCCGAGGGCTACCTGCAAGCCGGTGCTGCGCGGGCGGCGGGCTTGGGCTACAGTGAACGGCACGTTCCACTCATCTGCCCACCGCCATGAACACACTCGCCGACTTCCCCATCACCCGCAAATGGCCCGCCCGGCACCCGGAGCGCCTGCAGCTCTACTCGCTGCCCACGCCCAACGGCGTGAAGGTGTCCATCATGCTGGAAGAAACCGGCCTGCCCTATGAAGTGCATCTGGTGGATTTCGAAAAGCAAGACCAGTTCTCACCCGAGTTCCTGAGCCTGAACCCCAACAACAAGATCCCGGCCATCCTGGACCCCAATGGCCCCGGCGGCCAGCCGCTGGCGCTGGCCGAGTCCGGTGCCATCCTGGTGTATCTCGCGGGCAAGACCGGCCAGCTGCTGCCGAAAGACGACGCGGCCAAATACGAAACCCTGCAATGGGTCATGTGGCAGATGGGTGGCGTGGGCCCCATGTTCGGCCAGGTCGGCTTCTTCACGATCTTTGCCGGCAAGGACTACGAGGACAAGCGCCCGCGCGACCGCTACGTGGCCGAATCGCGCCGCCTGCTGGGCGTGCTCAACGAGCGCCTCAAGGGCCGCAAATGGATCATGGGCAGCGAGTACTCGATCGCCGACATCGCCGTGTTCCCCTGGGTCCGCAACCTGCTCGTGCGCTACAAGGCCGGCGAGCTGGTCTTCATCGAGGACTTTCCGGAAGTCACCCGCGCGCTGGAGGCCTTCATCGCGCGCCCGGCCGTGCGGCGCGGGCTGGACATCCCCAAGCGCCCCTGAGCGGGACCGGCAGATGAGCCGCGAGAGCGAATTCCAGGCCGTGGCCCGCGAGCTGGGTTACGACTTCAATGGCGAACTCCTGAAGGGTGGCAACTACGCACCGTTCGTGCGCCATGGCGGTCAGGTGTTTGTCAGCGGCCAGGTGCCGCGCGTCGGCAGCGAAATCGTGGTGACAGGACGTGTAGGCGCCGACGTGCCGCTGGAGCGCGCCCGGCTGGCCGCCAAGGTGTGCGTGATGCGCGCGCTGGCCCTGCTGCGCCAGGCCCTGGGCTCGCTCGACGCGGTGGGCCGCGTGCTGCGCGTGACGGTGTTCGTGCAGGCGGCCGATGGGTTCACGCAACTCAGCGAAGTGGCCGACGGCGCCTCCGAAGTGCTGTTCCGCGTGCTCGGCGAGGCCGGCGTGCACACGCGCACCTCGGTGGGCGTGGCGCAGCTGCCCAAGAACGCGGCGGTCGAGCTGGACCTGATCGCCGCGCAGGACTGAGCGGCCCAGGCGCCAGGCTCAGTAGCCCGCGGAAGACGGGGCCGGGCGTTGCGACAGGAAATCCGCCGCCAGCTTGCGCGCGGCGTTGGCAAAGACCAGGATGTCCACACCGGTGGCCACGTAGGTGGCGCCCAGTTCGAGGTAGCGACGTGCCAGGGTCTGGTCCGACATCAGCGTACCGGCCGCCTTGCCGGAAGCCACGATGCGACGGATCGCATCCTCGATGGCCGCCTGTACCTCCGGGTGCGTGGGTTTTCCCCGGTGCCCCATGGAGGCCGCGAGATCCGCGGGGCCGATGAAGACGCCGTCCACGCCATCCACCGCGCAGATGGCTTCGATGTTTTTCAGGGCGACCACGGACTCGGCCTGCACCAGCAGGCAGATCTCGCTATCGGCCACGTCCAGGTAGTCGGTGCGCGAACTCCAGCGCGAGGCACGGCCCACCGCGCTGCCCACGCCGCGCAGGCCCAGCGGCGGGTACTGCGTGGCGGCCACCATCAGGCGCGCCTGCTCCGCCGTCTCCACCATGGGCACCAGCAGGTTCTTGACACCGATGTCCAGCAGCTGCTTGACCAGATGCACCTCGCCCGAGACCACGCGCACCACGGGCTGGGAGCGGTAGGGGGCCACGGCCTGCAATGTGGCCAGCGTGCTGCGCAGGTCGTTGGGCGCGTGCTCGCCGTCGATCAGCAGCCAGTCGAAGCCGGCCGTGGCGCTGACCTCGGCCAGGTAGGAATCGGCCATGGACAGCCAGAAGCCGATCTGCTGTTGCCGGGCCTTGAGCGCGGCCTTGAAGGGATTGCCCGCGGCGGGATGGGTCATGGGTGCTCCTGAAAATGAAGAGGTCCGGACAGGCGGGCAGCGATCAGGCCCGCTCAGCTCACGATGCCCAGGTGCCAGGGCACGAACTCGTGGTCGCCCAGGCCCAGCTGCTCGCTCTTGGTCTTCTCGCCCGAGGCCGCGCGCAGGATGTGCCCGAAGATGCGCTGGCCCATCTGTTCGATGTCGCATTCGCCGTCGAGCACCGCGCCGCAGTTGATGTCCATGTCTTCTTCGAGCTTGGTGTACATGGGCGTGTTGCTCGCCAGCTTGATCGTGGGCGCGGGTTTGCTGCCGAACATGGAGCCGCGCCCCGTGGTGAAGCAGATCAGGTTGGCGCCGCTGGCGATCTGGCCCGTGGTGGCCACCGGGTCGTAACCCGGCGAATCCATGAAGACCAGGCCGGCCTTGTCGATGGGCTCGGCGTAGCGGTACACGTCCACCAGCGGCGTGGTGCCGCCCTTCATGGCCGAGCCCAATGATTTCTCAAAGATATTGGCCAGGCCCCCGGCCTGGTTGCCGTGCCCGACCACGCCGTTGAACTGCGCGTTGTGGCCACGGGTGTACTCGGCCCACCAGGCCAGCCGGTCCAGCAGCTTCTGCCCCACCGCCGGGCTGACGGCGCGGCGGGTCAGCATGAACTCGACGCCGTGAATCTCCGGCGTTTCGGACAGGATGGCCGTGCCGCCGTGGCGCACCAGGATGTCCATGGCCGCGCCCAGGGCCGGGTTGCAGGTGATGCCCGAGAAGCCGTCCGAGCCGCCGCACTCCAGGCCGATCTTGAGGTGGGCCGCGCTCACCGGCGTGCGCACCGCCTGGTTGGCCAGCGGCAGCATCTCCTCCACCGCCGCCACACCCGCGGCGATGGTGGCGCGCGTGCCGCCGCTGTCCTGCATCACGAAACTGCGCATCAGCGGTCCGGGCTGCAGGCCCTGCGATTCGACGAGGTCGGCCACCTGGTTGCGTTCGCAGCCCAGGCCCACGATCAGCACGCCCGCCAGGTTGGCATGGCGCGCATAGCCCGCGATCGTGCGGCGCAGCAGGTCGAAGTGCTCGCTGGGCGAGGACATGCCGCAACCGCTGGTCTGCGCAAAGGCCACCACGCCATCGACATGGGGGAAGGCCGCCAGCCGCTCGGGCGTGAAGTGGGCCGCGATACGGTTGATGACCGTGGACGAACAGTTGACCGAGCTCAGGATGCCGATGAAGTTGCGCGTGCCCACGCGCCCGTCGGGCCGCACATAGCCCATGAACTGCGCGCGCTGCGCCTCGGCCACGTAGTCCACCGGGCGCACGTTCTCGCCGAAACCCGGGTCGCGGTATTCGTCCACCAGGGCGATGTTGTGCCCGTGCACATGCTCGCCGGCCTCGATGTCGCGCGTGGCCGCGCCGATCACCACGTTGTACTTCAGCACCCGCTCGCCCGCGGGAATGGCGCGCGCCGCGACCTTGTGCCCGGCCGGCAGCTGGGCCTTGGTGCGGATGCCGAACTCCGGCAGGTCCTGGCCGAGCGCCAGCGGGTGGCGCACGACCAGCACGTTGTCGTTCGCGTGCAGGCGGATCAGGGGCGAGGCATCAGGCATGTGGTGGATCGATCAGCCCTTGCTCATCAGTTCGCGCAGCTTCAGGCGCTCGATGAGCTGGGTCTCCTTCTGGTAGACCGCCGCCACGTATTTCGCGTAATCGGGTCCGTCCAGATACATCAGCGGCGCATCGATCCTGGCGCAGGCCGCGGTGAACTCGGGGCTGGTCGCGGCGGCCTTGAAAGCTGCACGCAGGCGCTGCTCGATGGCGGGGTCCAGGCCCTTGGGCGCGCCGATGCCATTGGGCGCATCCACCACCACGTCAAAACCCTGCTCGCGCAGCGTGGGCGCGTCCGGAAAATCCAGCGTGCGCTTCTCGCCCCAGGTCGCCAGCAGGCGCAGCTTGCCGGCCTTGACGTGCGGCGCCCAGGCGCTCGAATCGGCGACCGCGTCGATCTGCCCGCCCAGCAGGTCCTGCATGGCGGGCGCACCGCCCTTGTAGGCGATGTGGTTGAACGCCACACCCGCCGCCATGGCGAACTCCTCCATGCCCACGTGCGTGGCACCACCGATGCCCGCGCTGCCATAACTCACCTGGCCGGGCTTGGCCTTGGCATGGGCCACGAACTCCTTGAGCGTCTTCCAGGGGGCTTCGGCCCGCACGACCACGCCAAAGGTCTGGCCCGAGGTGCGGGCCAGGTAGCTCAGGTCTTTCAGCGGGTCGAGCTGCACCGAGCCCAGCTGGGAAAAGCGCGTGATCGAGATCGGGATCTGGCCGACGGTGTAGCCGTCCGGCTTGGCGCTGGCCATGGCCTTCAGGCCCAGCATGCCGGAGGCACCAGCCCGGTTCTCCAGCACCACGGGCTGGCCCAGCTCGCGCGCCGCCGCCACGCACAGCGCACGCATGGTCATGTCGGCCGTGCCGCCGGCGGGCCAGGGGCAGATGAAGGTGACGGGGCGCTCGGGGTAGGCCGCGGCCATGGACGAGGCGGCCGTGGACATCAGGGCAGCCGAGCCCAGGCTGCCGAGGACGATCTGGCGACGGGTGAACTGCATGGCTAGTCTCCTTGCTTATCGGTGATGGATGCCGCGCATTGTGGGCGCCACTAGAATTCCAATCCAATGAATAAGCGGACTGTCTTCATAGCAAAAAGGTTATGTTATGGCCATGGGTGACATCGACCGGGTCTTGCGCTCCAACCTCAAGCTGCGGCACCTGCAGCTGCTGATTGCGCTCGACGAATTTCGCCATCTCGGGCGCGCGGCGGATTTCCTCTCGCTCACCCAGCCCGCCGTCTCCAAATCGCTGGCGGAGATCGAACGCATGTTCGGCCTGAGCCTGTTCACGCGCTCCACGCGCGGCACCGAGCCCACGCCCTACGGCGCCACCGTGGTGCGCTTTGCGCGCTCGGTGCTGGCCGATTTCAGCCGCACGCAGGACGAAATTGCCGCCGTGGCCAGCGGCGCCGCGGGCCGTGTCAGCGTGGGCGCCATGGTGGTGGCCACGCCCGGCCTGCTGGCGCGCGCCATTCAGGCACTGAAGGCGCGTTCCTCGCGCACCACCATCTTCGTGGAGGAAGGCGACCTCACCCGCCTGCTGCCGCGCCTGCGCGTGGGCGAGCTGGACTTCATCGTCGGCCGGCTGGAGCCGGGTTACGCCGCCCCCGACCTGGAAACCGAAGCGCTGTACGAGGAGCCCATGTGCGTGGTCATGCCGCGCGGCCATGCCCTGGGCCGCAAGCGCAAGGTGGGCTGGGCCGACCTGGCCGCCCTGCCCTGGGTGCTGCCGCCGGCCTGGGCCTCCTCGCGCACCAAGCTCAACCAGGTCTTCTACCAGCACGGCCTGAACCCGCCCACCGACCTGCTGGAGACCACCTCCTGGCTCAACACCGTCACCTTCATGCAGCAGCTGCAGGCGGTGGGTTTCGTGGCGCAGGGCGTGGCCGAGGACCTGGAGGCCAAGGGCCTGGCACGCCGGGTGGACATCACCATCCCCTTCGAACTGCCCCCGGTGGGCCTGATCTCCCTGCGCGCCCGGCTGCGCACACCGAGCAGCCTGCAGCTCGTCGAATGCCTGCGCCAGCAGGCGCGCCAGATCAAAAAAGAAACGGCCTGACGGCCGCTTCTGTGCCGGCGCAAAACAGCCGTTAGCGGCCCATCAGCGCCTGCACGTGTGCGGCCGTGCCGCTGGCCAGGCCTTCCAGGCTGTAGCCGCCTTCGAGCACCGAGACCACGCGGCCCTGGGCCGTCTCGTCGGCCACCTTCATCAGTTCGCGCGTGATCCAGTGGTAGTCCTCGTCGGTGAACTTCAGGCCGCCCAGCGGGTCCAGGTGGTGGGCGTCGAAACCGGCCGAGATGATGAGCAGCTCGGGCGCGAACTCGCGCAGCGCGGGCAGCAGCACGTCGGTCATCGCCGCGCGGAAGGCGGCCGAACCCGTGCCCCGCGGGAAGGGCACGTTGACGATGTTGTGGGCCACACCCGTCTCATGCCTGGCGCCCGTGCCCGGGTAGAACTGCCCCTGGTGGCAGGAGCCGTAGAACAGGTCCGGATCGTCGTAAAAGCTGTTCTGTGTGCCGTTGCCATGGTGCACGTCGAAGTCCACCACCGCCACGCGCTGCAGGCCGTGCTGCGCGCGCGCATGCAGGGCCGCAATGGCCGCCTGGTTGAACACGCAAAAACCCATGGCCTCGCCCGCCTCGGCATGGTGGCCGCAGGGGCGTGTGGCGCAGAAGACGTTTTTCGCTTCCTGCTTCACCACGTCGTCCACCCCGGCGCAGGCCGCGCCCACGCAGCGCAGCACCGCCTCCAGCGTGCCGGGTGACATGATGGTGTCGCCCGCGTCCAGCGCGCGGTAACCCTGCTCGGGCGCCATCTCCTTCACGGCCTCCACGTAGTCGGGCGTGTGGATATGCAGCACCTGCTCGAAGGTGCCCAGGGGCGCGTCGCGCCAGACGGCGTCGGCGAAGGCCGGGGTTTTCAGGGCGGCCAGCACGGCCTCCAGGCGCTCGGGGGATTCGGGATGGTGCGGGCCGGGCTTGTGGTTGAAGCAGGCTTCGTGGGTGTAGATCAGGGTAGTCATGACTTTCTTGTCTCGCTCGTTTGATCGCCCGCATGAGCGAACGACAGGGTCCGACTTTACCGAAGCGGTTCAGCCTTGACGCGCAGGTAGCCCCAAGATAGTATTACATCCGTAATAACAGGAAAACGTCATGCACATGCTCAAACTGACCCAGATCGGCAATTCGGTCGGTGTCGTGCTGCCCAAGGAGGCACTGGCACGGCTCAAGCTGGGCAAGGGCGAAAGCGTGTTCCTGACCGAAACGCCCGGGGGCTACACCCTCACGCCTTATGACCCTGCGCTGGAAGAAGAAATCGCCGCCGGCCGCGCCTTCATGCGCGATTATCGCGACACCTTTCATCAACTCGCCAAATGAGGTGGCGTTGGGTCAGCAAGCGGGCGCTGCTGCTGCTGCACGATGAAAGCTTGGCCGAACACGGCGGCGCCTCGGGCCTGCGAGACGCCGGCTTGCTGGACTCCGCGCTGCTGCGCCCGCAAAACCTACTGGCGTATGCCGACCCGGCCACGCCACCGGACTTTGCCGCCCTCGCCGCCAGCTACACCGTAGGGCTGGCCAAGAACCACCCCTTCGTCGATGGCAACAAGCGCGCCGCGTTTCTGGCGACTGGTTTGTTCCTCTACCTCAACGGTTACCGCCTGACCGCCTCGCAAGCCGACGCCACGCTCACCATGCTGGGGGCGGCTGCGGGGGAAGTGGGCGAAGAAGAATTCGCTGCCTGGCTGCGGCGGAATGCCGAGCGGCGGTAACGACGCCATCGAAGGCCCAAGCCGCCTTGCGCATCCGCAGGGTGGCGCAGTTTCCAGATATGACGGAAAAGCCGTGTGACGCCGGCTGGCAGCGTGCAAGTTCGATCCTCGGCAGGGCCCGGTCATGAATGACTTCCTATTGAGACTTTCATAAATCACGACAAGCACATCACGCCCGTTCGCCCTGAGCTTGTCGAAGGGCTTCGACAGGCTCAGCCCGAACGGCAAGGTGTCATGCATTAAGAAAACATCAATAGAAGCGAGAATCGTGAGGCGCTTGGCATCAAATAGCCGCATCTAGACCAGTCATGTGATTGACCTCAGAAAATAAAAAAACCCGCCGCCTGCTCATGCACGAGGCGGGTTCCATCTTTCAGTTTCGGAGCATTATCGGCCGCGCTGCTCAGGCCTTCTCGAAGCTGAACTGCCCCGGATTCCTGACCGGGTCCACATCCACGGCAATCACGTCCTTGGGCGCGAACTTGCCTTCGAGCAGCAATTTCGAGAGCGGGTTCTCGATGCGCTGCTGGATGGCGCGCTTGAGCGGGCGGGCGCCGAACACCGGGTCGAAACCCACCTTGGCCAGTTCGGCCAGGGCCTTGTCGGACACCTGGAGCGCCAGCTCCATCTTGCCCAGACGGTCCTGCAGGGCCTGCAGCTGGATGCCGGCGATGCTGGTGATGTGCTCCGCGTCGAGCGCGTGGAAGACCACGGTCTCGTCGATGCGGTTGAGGAACTCGGGGCGGAAGTGGTTCTTGAGCTCGCCCCAGACCGCATCCTTCACGTCTTCATACGGCTCGCCCACCATGGCCTGGATCAGGTGCGAGCCGATGTTGCTGGTCATCACGATGACGGTGTTCTTGAAGTCCACGGTGCGGCCCTGGCCGTCGGTCAGGCGGCCGTCGTCGAGCACCTGCAGCAGCACGTTGAACACGTCCGGGTGGGCCTTCTCCACC
>JACCDS010135244.1_pt1 | contig 11546 bp, 10 predicted proteins | sample 7446441 | NCBI WGS metagenome assembly JACCDS01 (sample SAMN15323445, study PRJNA562643) | freshwater metagenome | isolation source: river surface water | place: USA:Blue River Watershed | collected 2017-08-17 | reverse complement strand
CGCGCGATGCCGCCTTTCATGACGGTGAAACGCGAGCCGGACAATTTGGCGCCGGTATCGAAGTCCAGGCCTAGCGGTGCGCCGAGGTCGACGTGGTCTTTGACCTCGAAGTCGAACTGGCGCGGGGTGCCGACCTTGCGCAGTTCGACGTTGCCGGTCTCGTCGTTGCCAGCGGGGACGGATTCGTGCGGGATGTTCGGGATGGCCAGCGTGAATTCCGCGAGCTTGGCCTGCACCACTTCCAGCTGCTCGGCCGAGGCTTTCAGTTCGTCGCCGATGCCGGCTACCTGCGCCATCACGGGCGCAGTGTCTTCGCCCTTGCCCTTGAGGATGCCGATCTGCTTGGACAGCGTGTTGCGCTGGCTTTGCAGTTCTTCGGTACGGGTCTGGATGGCCTTGCGCTCGGCCTCGAGGGCGTTGAAGGTCGCCACGTCGAGGTTGAACTTGCGCTGCGCCAGACGGGCGGCGACGGCGTCGATGTCCTTGCGGAGGAGCTGGATGTCGATCATGGGGGAGTGTTTAGCTTGCTGGGTAAAGGTGCGATTGTATCAAGCGCGCGCACTTATCAAAGAACCAGTAGTTAAGGCAGGTCACGAAGAACGCCCAAGCAGCGCATCTGACGTATTTCCGTAATTCATGGTTTACAATTTGTGAATCATGGGCTACGATCTGCAGATGCTTCGGATTCTAGAGAGTGAGACTTTCAAGTCATGGCTGGTAAAGCTCAGAGACCGAGTCGCAGTAGCGAAAGTTAACGCTCGAATCAGACGGCTATCGAACGGACATTTTGGTGATTGCCGATACCTCCGGAAAAATATTCAAGAGTTGCGGATTGATTACGGTCCCGGATATCGAATTTACTTCACGATAAGAGGTGAATCTGTTGTGTTGTTGTTGGCGGGTGGCGATAAAAGTACACAGGATGCAGACATAGAACGAGCCACACGTATCTCAGATTCATGGAGAACCGAGACATGAGTGAAAAGTTTACTGAGTGGGATGCTGTTCATGAATTGAAGAGCGAGAGAGACATCGCCCTGTATTTCGAGGCCTGCCTTGAAGATGACCCGGGCGATGGCAGCCTCATCAGGGCTGCGTTGGGTGATATTGCCCGAGCTCGAGGAATGAGCCAGGTAGCGCGTGAGACCGGCCTTGCGCGTGAGAGCTTGTACAAAGCCCTGTCTCCTGAAGGCAACCCTGAATTCACGACAGTCATGAAGGTCATCAAGGCGCTTGGGTTCAGGCTGCACGCTGAATTAGCATAGAACAAGGCGCGTCGGGAAATGGCAGCAGATACCGAAAAAATTTGCTCGCCAAATGCTAGCCGCAGCGAATTTTCTTTGTACCTCGTTTATTTCTTCCGCTCGGCTTTGCGGACATCAGCATCCAGCTGCCGCAAATACGCCAGCTTGTCGGCGATCTTGATCTCCAGCCCCCTCGGAACGGGCTGATACCACTGCGGGTCGCCGAGGCCTTCGGGCAGGTAGGTTTCGCCGGCCGCATACGCATCGGGCTCATCGTGTGCGTAGCGGTACAGCTTGCCGTAGCCGAGTTCTTTCATGAGTTTGGTGGGGGCATTGCGCAGGTGCTCGGGCACCGGGCGGGATTTGTCTTTCGCGATGAATGCGCGCACCTGGTTGTACGCGTTGTAGACGGCATTCGACTTGGCTGCGCAGGCCAGGTAGACGACGGCTTCGGCCAGTGCCAGTTCGCCTTCGGGTGAGCCGAGGCGTTCATAGGTCTCGGCGGCGTCGAGCGCAATGCGCAGTGCGCGCGGGTCGGCCAGGCCAATGTCTTCGGCGGCCATGCGGATGATGCGGCGGGCCAGGTAGCGCGGGTCGGCGCCGCCGTCGAACATGCGTACCAGCCAGTACAAGGCCGCGTCGGGGTTGGAGCCGCGCACGGATTTATGCAGCGCCGAGATTTGGTCGTAGAACGCATCGCCACCCTTGTCGAAACGACGCAGCGCGTCACCGAGGCCTTCCTTCAATAGCGGCACATCGATCTGTGACTGCTTTTTTTGCGTGGCGGCGCGCAGCATGATCTCGGTGTTGTTGAGCAGCTTGCGGCCGTCGCCATCGGCGCTGGCGACCAGCATGGGGCGCGCGTCGTCGGTAATGCCGATGCAGGTGGTGTCGTTGTGATGGGTGCCGTCGGCGTTGGCGTCGAGACCGTCGGCGCTGCCTTGTCCTGCATGGAGTGCGAGCGCACGGTCGAGCAGTTGCGACAGGTCGTCTTCACTGAGCGACTTCAGCACATACACCGCTGCACGGGACAGCAGCGCACTGTTGACTTCGAATGACGGGTTCTCGGTGGTAGCGCCGATGAAGGTGAACAGGCCGCTCTCTACATGCGGCAGGAAGGCGTCCTGCTGGCTCTTGTTGAAGCGATGGACTTCATCGACGAAGAGTATGGTCTTGCGGCCGGAGGTGGCTTGCGTGAGTTGCGCACGCTCGACGGCCTCGCGGATATCCTTCACGCCCGACAGCACCGCTGACAATGCGATGAACTCGGCGTTGAAGCCCTGCGCCATCAGCCGCGCGAGTGTGGTCTTGCCGACGCCGGGCGGGCCCCACAGGATCATCGAGTGCGGCTGGCCGGATTCGAACGCGACGCGCAGCGGCTTGCCCTCGCCGAGCAGGTGCTGCTGGCCGATGACGTCGTCCAGGGTGGCCGGGCGCAGGCGTTCGGCTAGGGGGGCATTCATCGGATTTGCTGGATGTATTCGTTAACTACGATGGATCCCGGCTTCCGCCGGGATGACGAGCCGGGTGGCGTACCGGTGCGAGCCAGAGGGCGTACCGGTGCGAGCCGGGGGCGGCGTACCGGTGTATCACTGCTGCAGTACGTCGGCGCCCTTGGGCATGACGAACTGGAACTGATTCGCGGGCAGTGACGGATTCTTCTCGAAACGGGTGAAGGTCAGCACCGATACCTGACCGAAACTGTCGCGCAATTCCATCGCGACCGGCACGCCGTCTTTCAGGCCAATGCCGATTTTTTCAAACTGCGTGTCCTTGGCCTTTGGTATCGCTTGCAGCCATTCGATGCCTTCTTTCTCGCCGGCTTCGGACAGCGTGAAGTTCTTCTCCAGATCATTGCTGCCGAACAGGATCGCGGCCGGTGATGAACCGATCGCATTGCCGAGCGCGCGCACGGTGACCTGATTAAGGTCCTTGTCGTGCATGTACAGTCGCTCGCCGTCGGCTTGCAGCACTTGTTCGTAGGGCTTCTTGTAGGTCCAGATGAACTTGCCGGGGCGCGAGAACAGGAAGTTGCCGCTGGCCTGATTGGACGCGCGCAGCTTGCCACCCTCTTCCTTCACCATGCGCTGCGAGAAATCGCCGCGCGCACTTTTGGTGTTGGCGACGAAGGTCTTGAACTGTTCGAGCGCACCAGCATGCGCCTGCGCTGGCAGCAAGCCGGGCAAGGCCAGCGCAACACCGAGCAACAGCGACCTGAACACGTGCCAGTGATTGGAACGCAGCAAGGCACAAGGCTGTGCAGATTTATCGGGCATCAGTGACGATGCATCACCAGCGGCGTCAGGCTGCACAGGAAGACGAATATTCACAGGCTTAGTCTCCACTCGATGCCGGCACCAGAATCTCGCGGTTGCCGTTCGATTGCATCGACGACACCAGCCCGCTCTGCTCCATCTGCTCCAGCAGCCGTGCAGCACGGTTGTAGCCGATGCGCAGGTGGCGCTGTACCAGCGAGATCGATGCGCGGCGGTTTTTCAGCACCACGGCGACGGCCTGATCGTACATGGGGTCGGCTTCGCCATTTGCATCACCGCCCACGCCACCGAGTTCGCCGCCGTCTTCGGCAACGCCGCCTTCAAGGATGCCTTCGATGTAGTTCGGCTCGCCCTGCGCCTTCAGGTGCTCGACCACGCGGTGCACTTCATCGTCGGACACGAACGCGCCATGCACGCGCACCGGCAAGCCGGTGCCCGGCGGCATGTAGAGCATGTCGCCCATACCGAGCAGGGTCTCGGCACCCATCTGGTCGAGGATGGTGCGCGAGTCGATCTTGCTGCTGACCTGGAATGCAATACGCGTCGGCACATTGGCCTTGATCAGGCCGGTGATCACGTCCACCGACGGACGCTGCGTCGCGAGAATCAAATGGATGCCGGCTGCACGCGCCTTTTGCGCGATGCGCGCGATCAGCTCTTCGACCTTCTTGCCGACCACCATCATCAGGTCGGCCAGTTCGTCGATGATGATCACGATGGTCGGCAGCTTCTCCAGCGGCTCCGGTGCATCCGGCGTCAGGCTGAACGGATTGGGGATCTTCTCTTCCTTCTTCTCGGCGTCGGCGATTTTCTGGTTGAAGCCGGCGAGGTTGCGCACGCCGAGCTTGGACATCAGCTTGTAGCGGCGCTCCATCTCGTTCACGGCCCAGTTCAGCGCATGGCCGGCCTGGCGCATGTCGGTCACGACCGGCGCCAGCAGGTGCGGGATGCCTTCGTAGATCGACAGTTCCAGCATCTTTGGGTCGATCAGGATCAGGCGCACCTGATTCGGGTCGGCCTTGTACAGCAGCGACAGAATCGTTGCGTTGATGCCCACCGATTTGCCGGAGCCGGTGGTACCGGCGACTAGCAGGTGCGGCATCTTCGCCAGATCTGCCACCACCGGGTTGCCGGCGATGTCCTTGCCCAGGCCCACCGTCAGCAGCGATGCATTGTCGTTGTAGACCTTGGAGCCGACGATCTCGGACAGGCGCACGATCTGGCGCTTCGGGTTCGGCAGTTCCAGGCCCATGTAGTTCTTGCCGGGGATGGTCTCGACTACGCGTATTGACGTGAGCGACAGCGCGCGCGCGAGGTCGCGCGCGAGGTTGACAATCTGGCTACCCTTCACGCCGGTGGCGGGCTCGATCTCGTAGCGGGTAATCACCGGGCCCGGATACGCAGCGACCACCTTCACTTCGACGCCGAAATCGCCGAGTTTTTTCTCGATCAGGCGACTGGTGAATTCCAGCGTCTCGACACTGACCGTCTCTTGCTCGACCGGCGGCTCATCGAGCAGCGACAGCGGCGGCAGGTTGGTGTCGGGCAGGTCGAGGAACAGCGATACCTGCTTCTCTTTTTGCACGCGTTCGGACTTGGGCACGCTGACGACTTGCGGCACGATTTGTATCGGTGTCGCCTCGACGATCTTCTCGCGTTCCTTCTCGACGATCTCTTCGCGCTTGACCACCGCTTCCTGGCCGATCTTGCGGTCCTGGCGCGCGGCATACATCGCCATCACCCATTGCGCAAAGCTTTCGATCGCGCCGCCGAGCTTCTCGGCCACTGCCATCCACGACACATGGAAGCACAGCGAAAAGCCCAGGCCGAACAAGGCCAGCAGCACCAGCGTGCCGCCATTGAAGCCGAGCGCCGATTGCGCAAAACCGCCGAAGGTCTCGCCGAGCACGCCGCCGGGGTCGCGCGGCAATTGCACCTTCAGCGAGTACATGCGCACGTATTCGATGCCGGAGCTGCCGAGCACCATCAGCACGAAGCCGGCGGCGCGAATCGCCATTTCAAAGCGGTGCGGCTGCTCGGGCTGGCGCTGCAGCAGGAAGCGCTGCGCAAGGCGGCGATAACTGACCCACACCGAAGCGATCAACGCCACACAGAACCACCATGCCGAAAAGCCGAACACGTACAGCATCAGGTCCGCCAGCCACGCACCGGCGGTGCCGCCCCAGTTGGCGGGCTTCGGCCCCATGCCCGCATGCGACCAGCCGGAATCACCGGGCGCATAGGTGTAGAGCACCAGCGTCAGGTAGACCCCCAGCACCGCAAACGCGACCCAGCGCGCCTCGGACAGCAGCCGAATCAGCCGGTTTGGCAGCGGATCGGGGGTGGTTTCGGAGGCCGGACGGGAGAAGGGAGAGCTGGCTCGGGTCATGGATGCCGGGTGAGGATCCGCAATGGGCGAATCCACTATAATGTCGATTGGATTTCGTGCAGGAACAGGTGGCTGAACACTGCGCGATTCTTCAAGTCGAGATGATACCCGTTCCGGGCCGTCATCCCGTCGCAGAAACGTCCTTATAAATATTCCAGAGACACCGAGGGAGACCGGTGCGCAGGTCTGCAGGATTTGCGCCGCCTCGTCGCGCTATCTTGTTTTTTATTATTGATTTCAGAAGATTCCCATGTCCAGCACCAAACACGCACGCGTCCTGATCATTGGCTCCGGTCCTGCCGGCTACAGCGCTGCCGTCTATGCGGCCCGCGCCAACCTGAACCCGGTGCTGGTGACCGGCGTCGAACAAGGCGGCCAGCTGATGACCACCACCGATGTCGAGAACTGGCCGGGCGACCCGATGGGGGTGCAGGGCCCGGAGCTGATGCAGCGTCTGCTGCAGCATGCGGAGCGCTTCAACACCGAAATCATTTTCGATCATATTCACACCACGCACCTGAACGAGCGTCCGTTCCGCCTGCAGGGTGATGCCGGCACCTATACCTGCGATGCGCTGATCATCGCCACCGGTGCATCGGCGCAGTATCTGGGCCTGCCGTCGGAAGAGTCCTTCATGGGCAAGGGCGTGTCGGCCTGCGCGACCTGCGACGGCTTCTTCTACAAGAACCAGGATGTGGCCGTAGTCGGCGGCGGCAATACCGCGGTTGAAGAGGCGCTGTACCTGTCGAACATTGCGAAGAAGGTCACCGTTGTCCACCGCCGTGACAAGTTCCGCGCCGAGCCCATCCTGATCGATCGCCTGATGGCCAAGGTCGCTGAGGGCAAGGTCGAGATCAAGTGGAACCACACGCTGGATGAAGTGACCGGCGACGCCAGCGGCGTCACCGGCATCAACATCAAGTCGACCACTGATGGCAAGGTCACGCCGGTATCGGTGCACGGCCTGTTCATTGCGATCGGCCACAAGCCCAACACCGGCATCTTCGAAGGCCAGCTCGAAATGAAGAATGGCTATATCGTCACGAAGAGCGGCACCGAAGGCATGGCGACGATGACCTCGGTCGAGGGTGTGTTTGCCGCCGGTGACGTGCAAGACCATGTGTATCGTCAGGCGATCACCAGCGCTGGTACCGGCTGCATGGCCGCGCTCGATGCGCAGCGCTACCTGGAAGCGCAAGAGTAAGTCGACAGTGCGAGGCCCGGCCGATCGGCATGGCCTCACGGGAGCCCGCGATGAAAGACCTCGCAGAACTGAAGGCTTTCCAGCAGCGCCTGAAAGAAAGGGCCGAGGCCGAGCGCGTTCGCCGTGAGCGTGAGGCACAGCTGGCGCGCGAGGCGAACCTGTTCCGCGACAGTGTGGGACAGGTGAAGCCGCTGAACGCGCCGCCGCGCGTAATACCGGACGCTCCCAAACCCCAACCGATTGCGCGCCAGCGCATCGCCGATGATGCGGCCGTGCTGCAGGAGTCGCTGTCGGATGAATTCTCGATCGATACCCTGCTCGAGACCGACGAATCGCTGTCATTCGCGCGCCCCGGCATCGGGCCGGACGTGATGAAAAAACTGCGTGGCGGCGGCTGGGTCACGCAAGATCAGCTCGACCTGCACGGGCTGCGCGTCGATCAGGCGCGTGAAGCCGTGGCTGCCTTTGTGCGCGATGCGACAAAGCGTGGCGTGCGCTGCGTGCGCATCATCCACGGCAAAGGACTGGGCTCGCTGGACAAGAAGCCAGTACTGAAGAACAAGGTCAGGAACTGGCTGGTGCAGAAGGAAGAAGTGATCGCCTTCTGCCAGGCGCGCGCTGCCGATGGTGGCAGCGGCGCGTTGATGGTGCTGTTACGAGGGTGAGGCAGGGGTTGCGTGGCGCATGCGCCGCGCCTGCCGAAGCGGTCCGGCTTGCAAGCCGGACCGTGGGCGCTTCGCATCAAACCGCCTCAGCCCCCGTCTCACCGGTACGGATACGAATCACCTGCTCGACGTTCTGCACGAAGATCTTGCCGTCGCCGATCTTGCCGGTACGCGCGGCCTTCACGATCGCTTCCACCGCGTGGTCCAGCACGTCTTCGGCGACCACCGCTTCCACCTTCACTTTCGGCAGGAAATCCACCACGTACTCGGCGCCGCGGTAGAGCTCGGTATGGCCCTTCTGGCGGCCGAAGCCCTTGACTTCGGTAACGGTCAGGCCATTGACGCCGACGGCGGCGAGCGACTCGCGCACTTCGTCGAGTTTGAACGGCTTGATGATGGCGGTGATGTGCTTCACGGGTTCTCCTGTTCCGGCTGATGACGATGAGGGTTGCTTGCGTGTTCTGCGTCGGCGTTGCTTATTCTCTGAACTTCGACGTGATCGGATAGCGCCAGTCGCGGCCAAATGCACGGTGCGTCACGCGCGGACCGACCGGGGCCTGGCGGCGCTTGTACTCGTTGATCCTGATCAGCCGGGTGATGCGCTCGACGTCTTCCTTACGATACCCGGCAGCCAGCAGTTCCGCAACGCCCTGGCCCTCTTCCATGTACAGGTGAAGTATGCCATCGAGCACTTCATAGGGCGGCAACGAATCTTGGTCGGTCTGGTTGGGCCGCAGCTCGGCCGATGGCGCACGGGTCAGGATGCGCTCGGGGATCACGTCGCTGATGCCATTTCGGTAATGACAGAGCCGGTAGACCAGGGTCTTTGCGATGTCCTTGATCACCGCATAGCCACCAGCCATGTCGCCATACAGCGTGCAATAGCCGGTGGCCATCTCACTCTTGTTGCCGGTGGTGAGCACGATCGCACCGGTCTTGTTGGACAGCGCCATCAACAGCGTGCCGCGGATGCGGGCCTGGATGTTCTCTTCGGTCGCGTCCTCGGGCAAGCCGTCGAATTCGACCGCGAGCGAGCGACGGAACGCATCGAAGCAATCAGCGATCGGTATTTCGTCATAACGCACGCCAATGCGCGCGATCATGTCGCGCGAATCGATCCACGAGATCTCGGCGGTATACGGAGACGGCATCATCACGGCCCGCACCTTGTCGGCGCCGAGCGCATCGACTGCAATCGCCAGGGTCAATGCGGAATCGACACCCCCAGACAAGCCGATGATGGCGCCGGGGAAGCCGTTCTTGTTCACATAGTCGCGCACGCCGGTCACCAGCGCCTGATACACCTGCGCCTCGATGGACAGGGGTGCGGGCAGCGGCAAGGTCTGCGGCACGCCGGCATCAAAACGCACCAGCGCGAAGTCTTCCGCAAAGTGCTTCAGTTGCGCGCGCAGCTCGCCTTGCGCATCGAGCACGAACGAGGCACCGTCGAACACCAGCTCATCCTGCGCGCCGTACAGGTTTGCATACACCAGTGCCATGCCGCGCCGGCTGACGTTCTCGCGCATCACCTCGACCCGCAGGTGCTGCTTGTTCATGTGGTATGGCGATGCATTCGGCACCAGCAACACCTGCGCACCGGCAGCACGTGCCTTTTCGGGCATGTCCGGATACCAGGTGTCTTCACAGATGTTGAGCGCGAAGCGCGTGCCCTTCACGTCGAAGGTGCAGACATCGTCGGCAGGCGTGAAGTAGCGCTTCTCGTCAAACACCGTGTAGTTCGGCAACGCCTGTTTGCGATAGGTGGCGATGACGGCGCCCTCTTTCAGCACCGATGCCGCGTTGTAGTTCACGGGCTCACCGTCGCCGTTCTCTTCAGTCAGCGGATGGCCGACGACCACATGCACGCCTTGCAGGTCGGCCAGTGCGGTCGCGAGCGCGGCCAACGCGGCCGAGGATTTTGCGTAGAATGAGCGGCGCAGCAGCAAGTCTTCCGGCGGATACCCCACCAGCGACAGTTCGGGCGTCAACACGATGTCGGCGCCGTCGGCGGCTGCACGCCGCGCCGCCGCTGCAATGCGTTCGCTGTTGCCGGCAAGGTCGCCGACGGTGCTGTTGATCTGTGCGATGGCTACGATGACGGACATGGGACGCTGACGCTCGAAAACCTGTACCCGACAATGGGCTCAATAAAACAGAATTATCGCACGCGCATACTTGCTTCTCTTGCCGACGCTGGCCAGCCAGCCTGGGATGCGCTGGTCGCTGCGCAATCGGCGCCGAACCCCTTCCTGTCCTATGCGTTCCTCCATGCGCTGCATGCATCCGGCAGCGCTGCCGACGATACCGGCTGGCAGCCGCAGTACCTGACGCTGTGGCTGGACGACGATGAGGGCACAGAGCGCCTGGTCGCCGCGCTGCCGATGTACGCCAAATTCCATTCCTACGGCGAGTACGTGTTCGACTGGGCCTGGGCCGATGCGTACAAGCGCAACGGACTCGACTATTACCCGAAGCTGCTGTCGGCGATACCGTTCACACCGGTGTCAGGCAACCGCCTGCTGGCCATCGACGACCATGCGCGCGCGGCACTGGTGGCGGCGTTGCAGGGCGTGCAGCAAGCAAGCGGCTTGTCCTCCACCCATATCCTGTACCCGACCGAAGCGGAAGCGCAGCAACTGCAGGCCGCCGGTTTCCTGCTGCGCAAAGGGGTGCAGTTCCACTGGCAGAACGAGGGTTACGACAGCTTCGAGCAATTCCTGTCCACGCTGGAGATGAAGAAGCGCAAGAACATCCGCACCGAGCGTCGCAAGGTGGCCGACGCCGGCATCACGCTGCGCCAGGTGCGCGGCGAAGACGCCAGCGAAGCTGACTGGCGCTTCTTCAAACGCTGCTATGACAACACGTATCAGGCTCACTGGTCCACGCCGTACCTGAACCTGGATTTCTTCCTTCGCATGGGCATGACGATGCCGCAGCACCTGCTGCTGGTGATCGCCGAGCGCGACGGCCAGCCGATTGCATCGTCGCTGCTGGTGTATGACCAGCACGCGTTGTATGGCCGTTACTGGGGCTGCATCGAACAGCATCCCTGCCTGCATTTCGAGACCGCGTATTACCAGCCGCTGGAATTCTGCATTGCGAACCGCATTCCGGCCTTCGAAGGCGGCGCGCAAGGTGAGCACAAGATGGCACGCGGCTTCCTGCCGCAACAGACCTGGTCGGCGCACTGGCTTGCGCATCCGGCCTTCTCGGATGCCGTCGAGCGCTTCCTGAAACAGGAAGGCAAGGGTATCGGTGCCTACATGGACGAGCTGAACGAACGCAATCCGTTCCGCGATACGAGTGGCCAGAACAATCGGCCATAAGGATCCAAGGCGGACCCAAGCGCCCCGTCAAGGGCAATAAAAAACGCGGCGCCTGTTGCCAGGGCCGCGTCATGCATCACTTGCGCTGTGAGCGCGATCAGAAATTCGGCTTGCTCGCCGCTTTCTTGTAGGTTTCCACGCCGCTCATGATCTCGGCACGTGCTTCATCCGGGCCGTACCAGCCATCGACCTTGACCCACTTGCCCGGCTCCAGGTCCTTGTAGTGTTCAAAGAAGTGCTGGATCTGCTGCAAGCGCAGGTCGTTCAGGTCTTCCGGCTTTTGCCAGTGGGTGTAAATCGGCAGCACCTTGTCGACCGGTACCGCCAGCACTTTTGCATCGCCGCCGGATTCATCGGTCATCTTCAGCACGCCGATCGGGCGGCAACGCACGACCACGCCCGGGATCAGCGGGAACGGCGTGATGACCAGCACATCGACCGG
>JACCDS011585199.1_pt1 | contig 11548 bp, 3 predicted proteins | sample 7446441 | NCBI WGS metagenome assembly JACCDS01 (sample SAMN15323445, study PRJNA562643) | freshwater metagenome | isolation source: river surface water | place: USA:Blue River Watershed | collected 2017-08-17 | reverse complement strand
TTGCCCGCCACACCATCCGCAGCATTCACGATCTTGTTGACCGCATCCACTATGTCTTGGATCTCTTTGACCGTGTCAACCGAGGCGCCCGTCACGTCCGCATCGTTCAAGATGCTGTTGATCAGCGGCAGGTTGCTGTCCGCGACTCCCGTCACGCCTGCCGCTTTATACACATCCACTGCCGGTGTGCTGGCCGTTGCGTTGTTCGCTTCGGCCGCATTGCTGATGGTATTCACGGCTGTTTGCACTGCCGCAACCCCGTCATTGTCAGAGTTTAAAACCGCAGCAGTGACAACTGCACCGCCAAAAACAAAAGCACCCGCACCAATGTTTGCTCCCGCTGCACCCAGCCCCAAAGCAATCAGTCCTGCGCTTTCTGATTCAGCTGTTGGCGGAAATTCGGGTGTCACACCCTCTGCAACTTGCAGCAATTGACTGTCAGCAGCGAAGCTCCATTCCCCACCCTGTAACGCCACGTCAGCTTGATCATAAAAATCAGTGATTTCAATGAATTCTTCTTCACCGTCGACCGACTTAACCACCAAATTTTTACCTGACTTCTCTAGGTTCACTTTCTTATTCAATAACAGCTGAGCACCCGTCAGGGGGACACCATCCACAATCAAAGAAATTTTTTGTCCGGCCTTTGCGACATGCTTAACTGCAGGTTGGCCTGGCTGATGGTCTAGAGTTGTTTGCTGTGATTTATTTGCGGAATCGGTGACTAAAAATTGAATTTGCATGTTGATCACATATGAAATAGTTATGAATACATAAATACTACTTCAAACAACGTAAATAACAATCTTTATTTGTATAGATACAGGTAAACAATTCCAATAAAAGGTGGGATTAGACGGAGCTTAGACGTGGCTGCCGTTAAGGCGGCTAACTCACAGATGCCGTGGAAAATGAGGAGGGTGCGCGCGCTGCGACGCATATTGACGACAAGACCGAGACGGGCGGTGGCTCAACAGATGCCAAAATGACCCGAGCAATAGGGATTGATAAATAAAGGACGCACAGGAGCCCAGCGACCTAGAAATGGATGGCTGTGTTGTCCCCCCCCCGTCGCCAACTTGACGGGAAGGCGATAGAGAGGACTCAACCTAAGTCAACTGCCCTTTACGAACACCTGGACGTGTTGACTTGTCCAATGACAAAATCTTTTGTCACAACACCACTTTCGTGATGGCTGTGTCAATCAGCAGTGTCGTGGTCTGGCTGTTGTAATCGTATTGGTAGACGTCATATGTACGACCTCCAATTACAACGTCATTGGCCGCAGCATCATTGTTCGCACCCGTGCCTGTGCTGGCCACCACGCTGTAGCTGGTTCCATCGACATCGGTGATGCTGCTCGGGTTTGCCGATATTGTCCGCCCCAGTGTTTGCAAATTCAGCGTACCCGCGCTGGTACTGTCAAATCGCAGCACATTCGCCACCGCGTTGTTACTGGTCAAGGCCAGCACGTCTTGCAGTGCCACTTGCACGGTGCTGGTGGTTGCACCGTAATTGATACGCTCAATTCCAGTGAACACCGAATCCGACAGATTCGCAAAGTTCAAGGTCACCGCCGCGCTGAATGTGATCGCATCGACGCCCGTGCCACCATCAAATACGGCGCCCGCAACAATCGGCGTGGCGCTGCCCACCGTGAAGGTGTCATTGCCTGCCCCACCCGTTAGATTGGCATATCCAATTAACGTCGATCCCAATGTGAAGGTGTCATTACCGTCGCCACCATCAATGTTCACGCCCGTATTGGCAGCACTTGTGGTGCCCAACGCGAAGGTCGTCGATGCGGCGGCGGCATCAGTGATCGCGTCCGTGTCGACAATCGTCACCGTCGTGGTTGCCGTACCAATGGAGCCCACCGATGGTGCGCTGATCGTGGCAATCACCGTCTCATTGCCTTCCCACACAGTGTCATTGGTCATCTGAACAGAGAAAGTTTTGGTGACTTCACCGGCCGCAAAGGTCAAGGTCCCAGTGTTGGCGCCTGTGTAGTCAGAACCCGACGCAGCGGTTCCCGTCAATGCCCAGTTCACCGTCTGACCCGCACCAGAGAAGTCATTGTTGCGGGTCACTGTGAATTGCACCAAGGTATTCGATTCAAAAACAGACGCTTGCCCTGCACCGACGGCAAATTGCGGGCTCTGATTTCCATCGAAACCAGTCGTGCCACCGTCATCGTCCCAAATGTTAATGTTGAAGGCACTGGTTCCTAAGATTGCGCCACCCGTTGCGCTGCTGATGACAGCCCGAACCGTTTCATTGCCTTCAGCCAAAGTGTCTGAGTTGATCGCCACCTTCACCACCTTGACGGCTTCACCTGGGGCAAAGGTGTACACGGTAGGATCCACTGCCGTGAAGTCGGTCCCTGCGGTGGCGGTGCCCACCGTGTTGGTCGCAAAAGTCACGGATTGTGCGGTGCTCAAGTCATTGGTTCGGGTGATGGCATAGAGCGCTTACCCAGCACCTTCCCAAACATTGTTTTGCACCGCAGACAGCACAAATTGTGGTGTCGTCGGGTTGCCATCAAACCCGCTCAATCCACCGTCATCATCCAAAATGATGGTCGAGATCGTGGCCGTCGTGATCGTTGCATTGGTGGCGTTGCTCAGGACCGCCTGGATGGTCTCATTGCCCTCGGCCACCGCATCGGAGGTGATGGCCACTTTGACAAATTTAACCGTTTCACCCGGTGCAAACGTGTACGTGGTGGTCGCCACAGCCGTGAAGTCGCTCCCTGCGGTGGCGGTGCCCACCGTGTTGGTTGCAAAATCGACCGTACTGGTCAGCGACGCATCGTTGGTGCGGGTGATGGTGAAAAACGCATACCCAGCACCTTCCCAGTTGTTGGCTTGCGACGCCGACAAAACAAAAGCCGATGGCGTTTGGTTTCCATAGATCCCTGCCGCATTGGCCTCGTCATCCTGGATGGTGATGGTGGTCGTGGCAATCGCAATATTACCGGTCGATGCCCCCCCAATTTGGGCCTCAATCGTCTCATTTGCCTCCACCAAGGGGTCATTGGTGATGGTCACTGCAACCACTTTAAGGGTTTCGCCCGGGTTAAACGTGTAGGTTGTGAAGGGCACCGCCGAAAAATCAGTGCCCGAAGTCGCGGTGCCGCCGGACGTGGTCCTGAAATTAATGGTTTGCGTGCCCGTCACCTCACCGCTTCGCGTGATTGTGAAATAGGCATAACCTGCACCCTCCCAAGCACTCGCCTCAACTGCAGCAAGCGCGAAAGATGTGACCCCTGCCGATACATCCGCTTGGATTGTGCCGCTGCTCGTCGTTGCCGCTGTATTGACAAACGAGCCCACCGACGCATTGGCCAAAATCAAACCGATCTGTTCAGATGGCTCAAGCGCGGAATCCACAGACACATCCACCAGAATCGTTTTGATCCGTTCGCCCGCAGCAAAGCTCAGTGTGCCTGAGGTGGGGGTAAAGTCACTGCCCGGCTGGGCTAACAAGGTGCCGACACCACTGACTGTGCTGTAGTCGATGGTGGCCGCCTGCTGCCAATTGCCTGTGCGCGAGACGGTGTACATCATCTTGTCACCTTCCGCAGCAGCTAAAGGTAATACCAATGCAGTCACGCTCCAAACCACCAAGTCATTGTCGGTAATGGTGTTGTTGGCGTTGCTGGTCGTAATCGTCCCTTGGGATGCATTGCTGAGCCCCATCAACACCGCTTCACTGGCTTCGCCCCGAGTATCATCCGTGATCGCAACAGCGACCGTCTTGGATGATTCACCCACCGCAAAATTCAAGGTGCCAAATGCTGAGGTGTAGTCTTTGCCCGGAATCGCGCTTGAATTAGATGAGCCCTGTCCTGTTGTGTTGTAGTCAATGCTGGCCGCCTGCTGCAAGTTCCCGCTTCGCGTCACAGTGAAAAACATCTGTCCGGCGCCTTCATCCAAGGTGGCACCGCCTGAGATACTCCATTGCATTCGATCGTTATCACTGATGAAATTGCCAATTTGAGCAATAGGGATGTTGCCTCGTGAAGCGTTGCCGATCGCGAAGATCACGTCTTCTGTGTTTTCACCCAAAAGATCATCCGTGATCGCTACAGCCACGGTTTTGTAGGTTTCGCCCACGGCAAATGTCAAGGTGCCAGATACTGGGGTGTAATCTTTCCCCGCGATGGCGTTGGTGATTGATGGACTGGCGATCGATGAAGCTTTGCCTGTGGTACTGTAATCGACGGTTGTCTCAACCGACCGATTGCCGGAGCGGAAGATTGAAAAGTACATCACGCCAGCGGACTCATCTACCGTCACACCATTAGCCAAGGTGTATTCAATACCATCATCGTCACTCACACCGGAAGACGCCGAGCTGGCCACAACAACCCCGATCGAAGGATCACTGATACCCACAACGATCTGCTCTGCTGTACTCAGCAGGTCTGAACCCTCTGCCACGTTATCGTTGATCAAGGGAACGTTAATGTATTGTTCAGCGACACCAGGAGCGAAAGTTAAGTTGCCCGTAACCGGTGTGTAATCCAGCCCTGGGGTTGCACTCGCACCCGCGCGGCCTGTAGAGCCATAACTGATGGTTGCGGTTTGCAGCAGATCACCGGTGCGTGTGACTTTGAAAGTGGAAAATCCGGCATTTTCTGGTGCTGCAGAGGCTGTGATAACCCACGTAACCCTGTCATCGTCAATGATGTTTTTGGACACCGATGCACCCGCGATGGCAGTCGATCCGGCAGACGACTGGGCATTGCTCAAAACCACGGCGAAGGTTTCCGTTGCCTCGGCCACCGCATCGTTGTTCAAACCCACCGCGATCGTTTTGGAGGACTCTCCGGCGGCAAAACTCACCGTGCCACTGGTCGAGCCGACGAAATCGGCCAGAGTCGCAGTGCCCCCTGAGCGCATCCAGTCCACGGATCCTGCAGTTTGCAGGTTGCCACTGCGTGTAACCGTAAACGTTGCTACCCCGGCGTTTTCATTGTCATTGGCGCCAGCAGTGATGGCAAAACGCGTTTCATCGTTGTCCACAATGGAGGCTGTTGCACTGCCGGTGACGATGGTTGGCACGCTGCCGTTGGACCACGCACTGCTCACAGAACAATTGATCACAAAGGTTTCATCGACTTCCGTCAATGCGTCGTCCAAAATGCCCACAATGATGATTTGTGTCAACTCACCCGCCGCAAAATTGACCACGCCGCTGAGTGGCCCCGTCAAATCAGCCAGTTGACCTGTGCCCCCAGTGACGGACCAATTCACCGCACCTTGCGCCTGCACATTACCGGAACGTGTTACCAAGAAAGACATCGTTCCAGCCTCTTCCCGCGCAGTGCTTTGCAAAGCCGTCACCGCCAAACTGACTTGATCGTTGTCCAGAATGGTGGCTGTCATCGTTCCAACAGAGCCCAGATTGCCAGCACTGAGGTCACTGACACGGGCGACAACGGTCTCATTGGCTTCAGCTACATTGTCGTCAACAATGGCCACTTGGATAATTTTTGTCAATTCCCCTGCGGCAAAAGTCACGACCTGCCGATTGAAGGGCGTGTAATCTACGCCTGCTGTCGCCGACCCACTGAACACCTCAAAAGTCACGGTCGCTTCTGGCATTGCACCAAACACCCCTCGCGCGATTCGGAAGTTGATAAACCCCGCATCTTCACTGACCGTCGCTTGAATCACATCGGCGGTGTACGTGATCAAATCATCGTCTTGAATCGTGGCAGCAGAGGTATTTTGGGCAATAGAGCCGGAACTTGCATTCAGGATAGTGAACTGTGTGCCCTCAGCACCTTCCGAAGCCGTGTCGTTGATGAGTTTGACCAAGACTGTTTTGACCACTTCGCCTTGAGCAAAGCTGAGGGTTTGTGAAGGATCGACAAAGTCTACGCTTGGAGTGGCACTTCCTGCCCCTCCCGCCCTGAAGTCAATGGTCGCGGCATTCAACGTACCCGTCCGAGACACGGTCACAGCGAGAGTGCCATCCGACTCAATAGGCGATGCAATCGTTGCCACTCTCCAACTCGATTGGTCATTGTCATTGACTGTCGCGGTTGTAGAGGCAACGCCCACCGTTCCCGTGCTGGCATTGCCAATGCCGCCAAAAATCGTTTCATTTTGCTCGGCCAAGGTGTCGTCCGTTATCAAGACCCGCACCGTCTTGGACATTTCCCCTGCCGCAAAACTCAAGGTCTGGTTCGAGGCAGCATAGTCCAGGTCTTTCGTCGCGGAGCCACCTGACGTGAAAAAGTCGATGCTGGCCGCACCTGCGGCACCGATGCGACTGACCGTGAAGGTTATGTAACCTGCACCTTCATCCACCTCAGGCGTAGCGACTGCAACGTTCCACACCGATTGGTCGTTGTCGTTGATGCTGACTGTTGCTGTAGCCGTGCGAATAATGCCAATGCCACTGGCATTGCTGATGCGGCCATTGAAGGTTTCGATGGTCTCGGCCAGGCCATCTTCAGTGATCGCAACTTGTACGGTCTTGCTCATCTCGCCTGCGGCAAAGCTCAACACGCGGTTGGCTTGTCCGGTAAAGTCCGCTGCGCCAATGGCTGTGGCATTTTCCGTCGAGAAGTTGATGGTCGCGGCTTCCGTTGACCCCAACCGGTATACCGTGAAACTAGCGAAGCCCGACCCTTCATCTACCACAGGGGTCTCGGCTTGTATCAGCCAATTTGGCAGCTCATCGTCAAAAATCGGAACAATGACCGAGGCTGCGCTGGGAACAATCGTGCCGCTGGTCGTGTTGCTGATTACGCCTGCAAAGTTTCTAATGGGCTCAAGTAAAGCATCATCAACGAGTTGTACTTTGACGGTTTTGCTCATCTCTCCCAGCGCAAAATTCAAGGTCTGGCTGGCGTCAACATAGTCTTTACCAACAATTAAGGCGGTGGTGATGCCGAAGTCAATGGATGCAATGTTGTAGCCGCCCACTCGAGTGATGGTGAAAACCATAAATCCCGAGCCTTCCGTCATGGGATTTTCTGCAACGGTCAAACTCCAAAGCGATTGATCGTTGTCGTTGACCGTGGCCATGGCCGTCGTCGAGGCAATCGTGCCCGCGCTGGCGTTGCCAATTGAGGTGATGATCGTTTCATTGTTTTCAGCAAACGGGTCGTCGTTGACCGCCACTTGCACCGTCTTGCTCATCTCTCCAACAGCAAAGTTCAGGGTCTGGTTCAGTGCCGTGTAGTCACTGGCACTGGAGGCCGTCCCACCAGACGTTGCCACATCGATGCTCGCTGCTGGACCCGCGCCGGTTCGGCTGACCACGTAGGTGATAAAGCCTGAGCCTTCGTCCACAACTGGGGTGTCCACACCGATGCTCCAAATCGGTTGCTCGTTGTCGTTGACTGTGACCGTAGCGGCGTTTTTGGCAATCGTGCCCGTGCTGGCATTGCTGATCGCGGTGGTGATCGTCTCATTGGTTTCTGGCAGTGCATCGTCGGTAATCGCCACTTGCACCGTCTTGCTCATCTCTCCCGCCGCAAAGCTCAAGGTCTGGTTCAGTGCCGTGTAGTCACTTCCGCCTGTGGCTGACCCGCCACCGGTTGCCACATTGATGCTCGCTGCTGCACTGGCACCGGTTCGGCTGACCACGAAGGTGATAAAGCCGGAGCCTTCGTCCACAGCGCTCATAGTCGAATCGATGCTCCAAACCGATTGTTCGTTGTCGTTGATTGTTGCCGTGGCTGCGTTTTTGGCAATCGTGCCTGAGCTGGCGTTGCTGATCGACGTGATCATCGTCTCGTTGGTCTCAGGCAGCGCATCGTCGTTGACGGCTACTTGCACCGTCTTGCTGGTCTCTCCCGCCGCAAAGCTCAAGGTCTGGTTCAGTGCGGTGTAATCACTGCCACCCGTGGCCGAACCACCACCGGTTGCGACATTGATGCTCGCTGCTGCACTGGCGCCGGTTCGGCTAACGACGAAAGTGATGAATCCTGAGCCTTCGTCCACAACCGGGGTGGCCACATCGATGCTCCAAACCGATTGATCGTTGTCGTTGACTGTGGCCGTGGCGGAGTTTCGGGCAATCGTGCCCCCGCTGGCGTTGCTAATCGCCGCAATAATCGTCTCGTTGTTTTCAGGCAGTGCATCGTCGCTGATGGCCACCAACACCGTTTTACTCATCTCTCCCGCTGCAAAGCTCAAGGCCTGGTTCAGTGCCGTGTAGTCAATTCCACTCGTGGCTGACCCACCCGCTGTTGCCACGTTGATGCTGGCTGCTGCACTGGCGCCAGTTCTGCTGACCACATAACTGATGAAGCTTGCGCCTTCATCCACAACAGAGGTGGCCGCATCGATGCTCCAAACCGATTGTTCGTTGTCGTTAATGGTCGCCGTGACTGAATTTTTGGAAATCGTGCCCGTACTGGCGTTGCTGATCGCCGTGGTGATCGTCTCATTGGCTTCAGGCAATGCATCGTCGGTGATCGCCACCTGCACTGTCTTGCTCATCTCTCCCGCCGCAAAGTTCAAGATCTGGTTCAGTGCCGTGTAGTCACTTCCACTGCTGGCCGACCCACCACCAGTTGCCACATTGATGCTCGCAGCTGGGCTGGCACCGGTTCGGCTGACCACGTAGGTGATAAAGCCTGCGCCTTCGTCCACCACACTGGTGGGTGCATCGATGCTCCAAACCGATTGTTCGTTGTCCAGAATCGTCGACGTCGCAGAATTGATCGCCATCGTGCCCGCGCTGGCGTTGGCAATGGAGGCTGTTACGGTTTCGTTGCCCTCAGGCAGTACGTCGTCAGTGATCGCCACTTGAACCGTCTTGCTGGTTTCACCCACTGCAAAGTTGAGTGTCTGACTGAGCGCTGTGTAGTCCAATCCACGCGATGCAGTACCACCTGCAGTCGAGAAATCGATGCTCGCAGCCACACTCGTACCCGTGCGGCTGACGGTATAAGTGATGAAGCCTGCGCCTTCATCCACCGAACTTGTCGTTGAAGCCACGCTCCATACGGGCGGTTCATTGTCCAAGATGGTGGACGTGACCGAGGGCACTGCAATCGTGCCCACGCTGGCGTTGGTAATGGAAGCACCCACCGTTTCGTTGCCTTCGGCCACCGCGTCGTCTCTGATCGCCACTTGTATCGTCCGACTGGTTTGACCAGCTGCAAAGCTCAGGGTTTGGTTGACGGTTGTGTAGTCTGCACCGCCTGTAGCCGTTCCACCGGAGGTCACAAAGTCAATTGTTGCAGCCTGTCGTGTGCCTGTTCGGCTGACGGTATAGGTGATGAAGCCCGCGCCTTCGTCCACCAAGGTGGTCGTGGTCTCCACGCTCCACACAGGTTGTTCGTTGTCCAGAATCATCGACGTCGCCGAGTTCACCTCAATCGTGCCCACGCTGGCGTTGGCAATGGAGGCTGTCACCGTCTCGTTGCCTTCTGGCAGTGCGTCGTCTGTGATCGCCACTTGCATTGTCTTGCTGGTTTGTCCAGCAGCAAAGCTCAGAGTTTGGATGACGGCTGTGTAGTCTGCACCGCCTGTAGCGCTGCCTCCGGCTGTCGCAAAGTCAATGGTGGCGGCCACCAGTAGGCCTGTGCGGCTGACGGTGTAGGTGATGAAGCCTGCGTCTTCGTCTACCAAGGTGGTCGTGGTCTCCACGCTCCACACGGGTTGCTCGTTGTCCAGAATCTTGGACGTGACCGAGTTCACTGCAATCGTGCCCACGCTTGCGTTGGCAATGGAGGCGGTCACCGTCTCGTTGCCTTCTGGCAGAGCGTCGTCGGTAATCGCCACTCGCATCGTCTTGCTGGCTTCGCCCTCTGCAAAGCTCAGTGTCTGATTGAGCGCGGTATAGTCCGCACCGCCTGTAGCGCTGCCTCCGGCTGTCGCAAAGTCAATTGTGGCTGCTACCAGTGAGCCGGTGCGGCTAACAGTGTAGATGATGAAGCCCGCGCCTTCGTCTACCGAGGCGGTCGTAGTCTCAACGCTCCACACGGGTTGAATGATGGTATTTGGTACCTTTGATGCATTTTCATTATTCTCTTTTGCCGACTGCTCTGATGCATTGATCGCCAATCCAGCAAACATACCAACAGTGGCAAGACCACCGGCTCCCATGCCTAATCCTGCTCCACCCAAACCTACCACTGCACCACTGCGCCAAGCACCATCTAGCAATTCCGACCCATCAGCAGTCACCCCGCCATCCAACTTGATGAGCTGACTTTCATCGCTGTAACTCCATGCCTCCCCCGTCAACTCGACACCCTGCTCAGAATAGAAATCGATGATTTCTATGTATTTTTCTTCGCCATCGATCGTCTCAACCACCAAGTTCTTACCGACTTTAACCAATTGAATTTTTTTGTTTTCCACCACCTGCGCACCGGTCAGGACCACACCATCCAAGGTCAATGTGATTCTCTGGCCCGCCTTGGCGACATGCTTAAGCGCCGGCTGGCCCTTTACAAGGTCAGCCGCTGAGATCTGCGTTTGATTATTAGCATCGACGACTGAAATTTGAACTCGCATGGAACCTCCAACAAACATATTGTTGAAATATATAGTACTCATTGTGTTTTTTACTAACTACCAAAAGTACAATAAGGATATTCTGTACCGCTAAATCCCATAAATGTTGAAAAAATGATCGATTCGTCCGCTTCAAACGCATAGGTGTTTACGGGGGTGGCGGGCGTGGCTTCTAGCCCAAGGTCTGCACGGGCAGATAGGCAAAAAAACCGCCCCCAAAGAGTCAGTTTTTCAATGCCTACTGAATCTGCGTTTGCATCGACAGTTTTTGATGAACTTAGCTCAGTGATTCTTCAAAATTGATGGTCTTGGATACCGCGTCCAGGGCCCAGGGCGCCAACAATTTACAACCCCAATTCACGCCAAACATGGCTGCTTAGATTGTCCGTGCGCTGAAAGACAGACAGCACGCACAGTGAGCGCTTCAATAGCACTTTCAAGAAAGATAGATGCCATGAACCATGAAAAAAATGACCGATGGGGCACAGAAATTGCGCCGCAAAACGACAGCACTGACACCCGACTTATGGGTACGAAAACTCTGGAGATCAAAGACAGAGGGCCATATCCTCAGTCATTCAATATTGAAGAGGCCACCAAGAGCAACAAGAATTACCGCTCTGTCGCTTGGAGCGGGCGCTATTTACAAGTGACGCTGATGTCGATCCCCGCGGGTGGCGACATTCGTCTAGAGGCACATCCGAAGACGGATCAGTTTTTGCGGCTGGATGCAGGTAGCGGCAAGGTGCAGATGGGATCCGCCAAGGACAAGCTGACATTTGAACAAGATGTTTCCAGTGGCTGGTGCGTCCTCGTTCCAGCAGGGACTTGGCACAACATCACCAATATTGGCGTGACGCCGATGCAGGTTTATACAATTTATGCGCCTGCACATCACTCACCCGGCAAGGTGCAGGCCACTGCAGCAGCGGCCGAGGCAGACCAAGATGACGAACCGGCGGCATGGTCGGTGCAGACAACACAGACGTCCGACCAACACGTTTGAGGCTTTTGCAGATTGCAAAGAAATAAGGCCGCTAGGTGGTTAATCC
>JACCDS011056583.1_pt1 | contig 11549 bp, 19 predicted proteins | sample 7446441 | NCBI WGS metagenome assembly JACCDS01 (sample SAMN15323445, study PRJNA562643) | freshwater metagenome | isolation source: river surface water | place: USA:Blue River Watershed | collected 2017-08-17 | reverse complement strand
TTGACATATAGAAACTCCTTAATTAAATGATTATACCAAAAATATAGATTAAATACAATCATTAATCAACAATAATCCTTTGTCTATTTGGAAATTTTTTTTCCATTTTTTTAATATAGTAGTCTAAACGTTCTATATTATCACTATTATAGAAAGTTAACGAGTGATTTTGGATATCAGAAATAGTCTCAGATCGACAATAACAAGCTAAATTAGAATCAATAACAAAAGAACTAATTGCAGCATCTGAATTATAAACTCTTTCAATAGAATTTAATGGAAGAGTAGAGTTATGAGAATCAATGTCTCTAATACTAATGTCAAGCTCAATACCATGAAAATAAAAAATAAATCTATTTTTATTATTTCCTAAACTTGGAGTAATGACATATTGACCAAAATATGGAATTAAAGAATTAGCAACTTCAAAATCTTTTACATTTGAGACAATTCTAATATCATAATCATTGATAGTGTCAGTTTGATAATTTGATAAAACAAAATCGCGTATAGAACCGCCGAACAAAACAGAATTTTGATATCCTAAAATTTTTAGAATATCAAAAATTTCTTTTAAATATGGTAGTTGTTTTTCAAGTTTAAATTCAATCATAAAAATCCTAATTAAAAATCTTTTAAAATATGTTTAAACAACTTTTCTTCATATATTTTTTGATTAATATTAATATGGTATTCAAAGTTTTTCTTATCAACATTAAAAATACTAATTAATTCTTCTTGTTCTTGATTATAAAAATTATTTTTAAATAAAATGACAAGAAATGGATTTTCTTCATATTTATAATTTAAAAATTTAGATAATTTTTTACAATAATCAATAGAAATAAAATGTTTATACTCAAAAATAAACTTTGTAAATGAAGATAAAGAAGTTTTTGGTTTTTTAGAAAAAATATCTTCAATTAACAAATCTAAAACTAAATTATCAGGTAAATGAGCAATAAGTAATGGTGAATAGATAATTTTAAAAAGATATTCTTTATTTTGGATTAAGAATTCGATTGCATTTTTTTGATCATATAAAAAATCAAAATTATTTAAAAGAGTAAAAATTGATTTAAATTCTTTATAAGTAAAAGGTGAAAATTGATTTAATTCAATTAAAATACTATGAATATCTTTATTGCCAGATTTTAATAAAAATTCAAATTCATACAAATCCCGCTGAATAGATTTTTTAAGATAAGCAAGAATGATATTAGTCATTTTAAAAGAAACAAAATAAGAAAAATTTAATTTTTTCAAATCACCTTTGAATTTTTCTTGAGAAATGTTTTTAAAAAATGAATGAATTCTATTTTCGGTATTTTTTCTATTTTCTTCAATCAATAAAGAAGATATATGTTTAATTTTAAACATATATTCAAACATGTGTTCATCAATATAGTCTAAATTTTCTAATGAATCAACACTTAAGTAATAAGATAATGCTTTAGTATAATGATAGTTTTGTGGCACTAAATCACAAAATTCTTTTGTGATATTAGGATTTAATGAAAAAGCCCATTGAATATCAAAAGAGAAGTTTTCAGAAAGTTGATGTTCAATATTATCTAAGTAAGATGTATCTTGAGTTGAGATGAAATCTAAAATATCAGTTACAAAACAAGTTTTTTGAAATAATTTAGAAACATTGAAATCAAGTTCTTGTAATGAGAATGTTTTTGCAAAACTATGATTTAAGTAATCATTTAAGGATAAGTTTTCCATTAAACAAATATGAACTTCCTTTAAATAGATATTTAATGTTTTGAAATAAGGGAAGAATTTATCTTCTACAAAATAAATTGAATAGTCAAATGTTTGATTATTGTAAGTAAATGTTGATTTAATTTCTTTCATAAAAACCTCTATAAATTTTGAATTATTATATCAAATCAAATATAAAAAATCAAGAATTTTTAGATAATTTATTTTTTAAAGTATCAGCTTCATCAAAGATAGATTGAAGTTCTACAATACCATAAATATGAATTTGACCATCAATATTAAAACGATAGTGTTGCAAAGGATTAACAGAATAATCATCAGTTGCTAATTTAAAGATAATTTGCTCTCTATGACGATTATTCTGTATTAAATAATATTGCTTATCTTGTTTTTTATATTTATTATTAAATTTAAAAACAAGATTTCTTAAAAAACAAAAGAAGTTTAAAAAATGTGTCATTTTTACTTTCGCAAATAATTAGGTAAAGTATAATCTTCTTGAGAAGATTTAATTATATTAGACGTATTATTTGACATTGTATAAATACAAGTCAAGAATAAAAAAATTAAAAAAATAGATACGTTTAATTTATAAAAATCTGATTTTTTATGTTCATCATCATTTTTGTTTTTAGGTTCTTTTTTCATAAAAATTTCCTGTTGTTTAATAATGCTATGATATCAAGTTTAAAATCATAAATCAAGAATTTTGATAACTTCCTACCCATTTATTAATACTTGAAAGTGGAATTTTTTTGTAATAATTACCTTTCATAAGAAAATCAACAGCTAATTTTCTTGGTGAATAGTTATCTTTTAATCCTTTTTGATTTAATTCATAAAAAGAATCTTCAACATTTTTTGGTTTTAAAAATGAATCAAAGCCAAAAGAGTCTTCAGGAATAAAATCAGTTTTCTGATTGATGAAATCGCAATCAATAACACCTCTGTAAATATAGAGATAATCGCCATCAACAAGACCCAAAGAAACAGTCCATTGAATAATAGGATCTGTCATCTTAGAAAGTTCTGATACTCTCCAGCGAATATCAACAATTTCTTCGCCATTAACTGAAAGAACTGTATCTTCTACAATAGTTAAAGAAGGAAAGTTTAAAGTCTTATAAATAATAACTTCATCAATAGTGCCTTGAATTTCTTTAACATCAATGCCTTCGATGATATCAAAAGATAAACCAAAGCGTTTAAATTCAAGAATTTTATTTTTGTTAGAAGTTGATAATTTTAAATTAGAATGAAGCATAAATACATAAGCCTATTAAGAAAACATAGTTATATTATAATATACAAGTAAAAATAAATCAATGTTTTTTATGAAAAAATGTTGAAAAAAATAAAAAAGATGATAATTTAAACAAATAAAAAAAGGAGAAAATAATGTGTAGAATAATTTTCGGTTATGAGTATTTGGAAGATAAATCATTGGAAGAGTCAAAATACACAGTATTAAATAATAAAAATAAAAAATATATAGGAATAGAAATTAAAAATAATTTAGAATATTCAGAATTAATAAAAATTGTAATTCTTAAATCAGACGGTTTAAGAAAAGATATGCAGGAAACGAATAATCCAACGCTTTATATATTAGAAAATAATTAAAAATTTTCAATATTTTTAATTGTCATAACATAATCAAGAGTTTCTTTGACAAAATTAATTGTTGAGATGTTGGAATTGTTTTTAAAGTCATTTTGGAAAGAACAAAAATTATAATCAGAATTAGACAAAAAGGTAATAAATTTAAAATAAAATTCAGGAAAATAAACCTTTGTATTAACAATTATATCAGAATCTAAATATTGTAAAAATGATTTATTATCTTCATAAATTGTAGAAATAAACAATGGATAAAAAGTACAACCAATATTAATATGTGTTAATAATGTTTTAAGAAAATATAGTTTTTCTCTATGTGAAAAATTATCAAAAATATTATAATAAGTCTCAATAGAATCAGAATTTATATTAAAAGATTTATATTCAGAAATAATTAATTCAAGTAAGTCATAAACAACTTGCATATTAAAAATCTCTAATTTTATTATATAAATCAATATATTCAAAAGTTTTATTGATGAATTCTTTTGCTTTCGGATAATAAATATCTTCAAAATATTTTTTTAATGAAGTAAAATCATAATTTGAAGAACAAAGAATATTTAAAAAATCATAATAAAAAATTGTAAAATTACTGTATGTTTCTACAATAAGATTAACTTTAATATTTTTAATAAAATCTTTATCATTTTGATAAACTTGATTCAAAAATAAGGGATAAAAATTTTTATCTATTGATTTATTTTTTGATAGGAAGTAAACAACATCGTATTTTTGTTGATCATCCAGTTTTAAAAAAATATCTAAAAAGTGCTGTATAGAATCTAATGGATTATCATGTTTTAGAATGGAATGTTGTAGCGAACCTATTTTTAACATATATACCTCTATTTTTTAAGAAACAATAATACAAGAAAAAGAATAAAAAATCAAGATGAAAATAAAGTCTAAAAAATAAATCATTAGTTTTTTTGATGTGAAAACGAAAAAAATGTCATTTGTGATATAATTATTTTTTTAGTATAATAACTCTATCAACTAAGCAAACGAGGTTTAAATTATGAAAAAATTAGTATTAGCGTTAATGGTTATGTGTTCAATGAATGTAGTCGCAAATGAGCAACAAGAATTAGTGCTGAAGGAGTTAATCATTAAAGTAAATATTGAAGCGGAGAAAAATATTCAATTAATGCAACAAAAATTAGAAAAAGAAATTGAATTAAAAATGGAAAATGAAATAGAGAAAACATTAAAACTTGCAGATGTAAAAGAAATTTAAAAGACCGAAAGGTCTTTTTTATTTACAATTAAAAAAAATATATTATAATAAAAAGTCTAACTGTATTAAAAAGGAGTTTAATATGAGAAAAAAATTATATGGAAAAGAAATGGATTTTGAGATTTTACAAGCTGGCGCTGTTTTAAAACAAGGAGATCGTTTTTTTGATATTGAAAAAGATTTAAATATATCAGAATTGGAAAACTTTAACAAAAGTATTGCAGTAAAAGAAATAGGAAGCTATGTAATTAATTTACCTAATAAGGTATTTATTAGACCAAAATTAACAAAAGAGATTTGATTCTCTTTTGTTAATCACCATCAAAGGAATCGAAATCAGAACCTTCTGATAAGTCAGCGCTGCTTAACTTCCAAATAAACCATAAGATTAAAAAATAAATGATAGAAAATATTGGATAAAACAAAAATGAAATTTCTTGTTCGAATAAAGAGTCAATTTGTATTAAATCAACAATACCAACAATAAATAAAATAATTAGCAATGGTATAGTGAGTGCAACTTTTCCTAAATTTTTAAATAGTTTAGACATAGTATTTCCTTCTTTTAAATTGATTATATAATATTCTTATTTACAATAATGTCAATATTTAATCGTAATTATCGTCATCGTTTTCATCTGAATTATCAACATATTCAAAAAATTCATTTAACCCAAACTGTAATGGATCAACATCTTCACCATATCTTAATTTTAAAGCAAACTCTTTCCAGTTCTTCTGTGGATTAGAAGCCTGCGTATCAGAATAAATAATTTCTGAATTATTTAATATATAACAACCGCAGTTATAACCAATATCTTCATCAGCAAATAAAACGTGAATATCAAACTGTGGAAAATGTTTTGATAATGTTTTGAAATATTCAAAAGGTGTTGACCAAGCTGTTTCAAAAGTAAAAGTGTTGCATAAATTATCTTGAATGTATTCCTCTAAAGAAACACCTTCTGGTAAAAATTTTGTTGACCCCGCATTCCATTTACATCCCCAGTTATCAATATTGAATTGATACCAATTATCTGGATCAGTAGGAATTAAAATTTCAAAATCAAAGTGATTTTCTTTATTAATTATTTTAGGTAAAAGTTTAGTATTTATTTCGTCTTTAAAACGTAATACTTGCTCTTCAAAAGAGAGTGAATGGTTTATATATTTTTCGTTTTGTTGAAATGTTACAACATTTGTTATATAGTTTGGCATTTTTTATCTCCGAATTAAGAGAATTATATCATTTTCAAAATAAAATATCAAGAAAGATTTTTATTTTTTTAAATTAAAAGTATAATAAAAAAAAAGGAAAAAATATGTGGATTAATAAAAAAGATTTGGATTCGTTAGCGGAAAAGAATTTGAGTACAGGGCAAGAAATGTGGGATTTTTTAGTTTCACAGAAAAAAAGTAAAGTATCAATAATAAATATAATAGCTTCTATATTAATTATGATAGCATTTATGATATTAAATGCAGTATCAGTAGATGAAAATAGTTTGGTAATGTTTATAGTCAGTTTAGTTATGATGCTTGCATATATGATTATTTGTTTTTTAAATATAAATGACAAAAGAAGTTTTATAGCGAATATCACTGAATTAATTGTTGTATTATTGTGTATGTATGTTATTAATGCGTCTTTAGGAATGATGCATTTTATTCCATTTGATAATGTAGAAGATTTATTTGTGGCAAAAATATTAGATAATTTACACATAGGAACAATATTAATAGGAATAGCAATCAGCGTATTTTTATTTATAAAAAACAAAAACAATTTTTTAGTATCACTAATTTATTTAATGATAGTACAAATGATAATTAAATTATTCATTAATTTAGAAATTGAAACAGAAGAACAATTTTATTTAATATATTATATAGGTTTGTTTTCTATATTTATAACATTAATTTCAAAAATTGGATTTTTAGAAAACTATACACAAACATTAACATCAGTTGCTTTTTTAATAGCTTTATTTATGTTTAAGGATTCTGAAAAATTCAACACTTTGCTATGTATTATATTTTTAACAATAAATATTTTTGTATGGAAAGATGTATTGTTTACAAAAATTGCATATTCTGCATTATTCTTTAATGTAATTGATCATTTTAACTTTAATTCAGTAGAGTTGATAATTTTAATGGTTGTGAGTATTGCTTATGCGGTAAGAAATAAAGATTTAAAATTGATTACATTCTTTTCATTTATATTATTAATTGTGATTGATAACTACTTTAGATTAGAATTTATAGAGCAAGTGTTTTATTATATGTTGGCTGGTTTGAGTTTGTTAATAGGAAACTATATTTATATAAAAAGAAGAAAAGAAAAAGAGCAATAAAATGCTCTTTTTTATATGGTGCTCCTTGTCTGAGTCGAACAGACGACCTACTGATTACAAGTCAGTTGCTCTACCAACTGAGCTAAAGAAGCGAAACATAAGATATAATATAGATTATTTTTATTAAGTTGTCAATATTTATTTTTATTTTTTTTTCTGATTTATTTTTGTATTAATAATACCTTCGTATTAAGACTTAAATAAATCAATAGTTTTTTGATCTTGAATAATATTTTTTTGTATAAGATATTTTAAACAATATCCTACACATTCTTGTATATTGCAATACTTATCTTGATTGACTATTGTTTTGCTCTTAAAAGACGCAATCCATACAGAACAAATATCGTTACCATCTTCATCAGAAATTGGTTCTTCTAATTGTATTTCTTCTAATAGTATAGCATTATCAAGAGATAGATCATTATTATGCGTTATAATTTGATTAAATCCATCTTGATGTTTTGTGTATATACCATTAGCAATAAATAAAACTGCTTTATAAAAAATCAAAATAAAAAAGTATTGATAAAAAAAAATTAATATGTTAAAATATAAAAAAATAGGAGTCTTGTATGAAATTAAATAAAAAAGAAAATAAAATATTATTAGAAAAAGAAAAAGAACAGCATCCTAAAATACAGTGTGAAATAGATCAATACTTATTAAATAGAGCTTTAAAAATTTTATTCGAAAAAAAATTTAAAAAATTAGGTATTTTAAGTCAAGATAAAGAATTAAAGACAACCAATGGTATAAAAAAAGAAGCAACTAATTTAATGATTAGTTATCTTGAATTAGAGTGCTTGTCATTAAATGATAAGATAAAAAAAATAAAGGAATATTTAACGAAAAATGTGTCAGAAAGTAGTTTAATCGTATTTAAAGAAAGTATTGCCAAAAGTAAAAGAAATTATAAAAAAGGATTAAAAGAGGCTTTGGTAAATGATATGTTAGAAAATTTAATGATTAATTATATGCAAGAAATAGAAAAAAAAGAAGCATAAATTAAGTAAATTTATTAAAAAGCCAATACATATTGGCTTTTTTTTATGGAAAAATTTTAAAGATAAATGTTTATTGTTTTGAATTAAAAATTAATTAATTCATTGTTAAGTGTATATTCTTCATATTTAATTAAAATATTTTGTATTTCTGATATTTTTTTTGTTGTTAAATACACTTTTGATTCTGGAAATAAATTGAATGTATAATCGAAAATTTGAAAAAGCGATTCAATTTGAAGATTACGACAATATCTAAGTAATATAACATTGACTTGATCAATCAGACATAATCCTATTTTTGATTTATAATAATCAAGAAAACTAAATTGCGAATAATTTTGTTCAGAAATAAGTAAAAATGTCCATTGAAAACCAAATTTTTTTTCAATTTCTAGTCTTTCAACTATAGAAAAGTGTGATATATTACTTTTGTCTTTATTAAAAAATGATTGAAATTTTATTTTTTGTTTATTTGATAATTGAATTTCTTTATTGTTAATATAAGTTAAATGAAAAAAGAAAGGATTAGAAATTTTACATAAAAACAAGAATTGTTGAACATTAGGTTTAAAATTAATAATGAGTTGTTGAATAAAATATTGATATTCTTCTGTTTCATCTTCTAAGTTATTCGTATCAAAATATTTTAAAAAATAAACTAATAAAATAGGATCATGTTTGATTAATAAATTAACATAATGAAAAGAAGTTAATGATAAAAAATCTTGTTGAACAAATTGAGTTAAGATTTGTTCAACAACTTTATATTTAAATTTTTTATTTAGATTTGTAGAATGAGTATATGAATGATAAAAATTTATCATGTTTTTTTCTAAAATTAAACTATGCAAAGAAATATATTGTATCATTACAAACCTTTATTAAAAATTAGAAATATCGTTTCTTAATTTTAAATATTGAAAAGTAGATTCAATATTAATATGTATATTGTCAGCAATAGAATTAGGTAAACCGACAGTAGTAAAAAAATCGTTTTCACAATAAATAAAAATTTTAGAATGAAATTCTTTTTCCAATGATTTTTTCTCTTCTGAAATATCTTCACCATTTCTTTCTTTTTTGTTAATCTTCTCTAAAATAGATTTTATTGTATAATAATAATCTTTTTTATCAATAGTTAAATATTTTTTATTAAATTCTATTTCATTTAATTTAAAATTAATTTTTTTAGATTTTTCAATAATTTCATCAACTTGTTCTTTTTTAATTTTAAAAGATTTAAAATAAGCTAAAACCGCATTATATTCTTTAATTTTTTCTTCGTTTTCAATTTTAAATAAATCATTAATAAAAACGTGATAAAGATTACAAAGTGCAGTTGCACTTGTAATAAAGTGTTCCATATGAGGTTTGATTTTGTCATTTACTTTATTCATAAAAAGTGTAAAATTCAAAAAGAAATCATAGGTTCCAAGATTATAATAAGAAGTCGAAAAATTTTCATTAATGGGATTATAAAAAAAGTTATTAAAATTTAATCTTAATTCAGGTGTAGGACTTTTTTTATAATCTAAAGAAATATAAAATCCAAAATCTTCTTGATCTAAATTTGATTCTTGCCGAACATTTTCAGCCATAGCGTACATAATAGAATGTAATGAATTAACTTCTTCAAGTTTATTTAAAAGAATATCAAAAGATTTTTTTAATTCTTCATTTTTTTCTATACAAGTATTTGATTTTAGTTCTTCAATACATTTTTTAATTTGCATTTTTTGTTCTCTTTAAACTATGAATTATTGTATAATTATAGCATTAATCGCTAAAAAAATCAATAAAATTAAAAATTAGCTAAAAGCTCTTTTTGAGAAATATAATTGTACAACTTATCATAAAAAATAGTATAGTCTCCATATTTTTCTTCTAAAAATTGAGATATAAAATCATCAATAATTAAAATTAAATGATTGGAAATATATTGTTTTTGATTTTCAAGTTCTTCTGAATTTATATTCTGTGGTTTTCTATTCAAAGACCAATCAATATTACTAATAAGAGCATTTTGTCTAGATATGTAAAGTAAAGAGTTTTTGTTTTTAAGATCAATTCTAATATAAGTATATTGTTTATATTTATTAATATTATCGACAACATCTTCAAAATTTAATTTACGTTTTTCTAAGAAGGAATAGATCGTTTTATTCTTGATAATAAGTTGTTCATTTTCGATTTTAAAAATTTTTGCAAACAAATTGTGATAAAGTTGACAAGTTTCTTTTGCAATCAAAGAAAATTCTTCTATTGAATTTTTAGCAATAGTGTTAAATGAATTAATAAAAGAAGTAATAGAATTAAATAATTCAGGTTCTATTAAAAATGATTTTGCTGTAATTTGATTTGTTAATAAATAATGCGTAAAGAAACGGTAAGAAAGAAATAAAGTAGGATTTTTGGATTTTTCATATTTAAAAACAATATTAAGTTCACAAATATTATTTTCCAATTTGAGTAATTGTTGAGTTTGATTTTTATAATCAATAAGTTGTTTTTCTAATTGAGTAAGTTGCTGAACATTTTTAATTATTTTTTGATAAATAATGTTTAAAGTATTATTTTTATTAATAATATCAACATTTAAATCAGAAATGTTTTTTAATATATCCATAGAAAATCCTCTTTTAAAAAAGAATTATATCATAAAATAGATATAAAAAACAATAAAAATTTATTATTTAAAATATTTTTTATAGCTGGTAGTATGTGCTTGACGAGCACGTTCAGTATTTTTTCTGCTTTCATTAATATAAGCATATGCGTTATCTTCTAAAGATTTATTTTCTAAAAAAGCAGGTAGAGAGTTTTTGCTTGTTGTATTGATTGAATTATATAATGATTTTTCTATATCAGAATAATCGAAATCAATAACAGTAACACCTATAGTAGAAGCAACATTGTCAAGAGAACTATTTTGAACATATTGTTTTTTAACTTCGTTATTTATTTCAATAAGACTACGTTCTTTAAAATCAGGAATAATATATCCTAATTGAAAATCAATATTCTTGTTTTCAATTAATATATCAAAACCTTTTTTTAAATTATTTAAATCATAAGAAGTCATAGTTAAATACAAAGAATGCTGATTATCTTCTTTTACATTTAATGCTATATTAATATTTAGTTTATTAAAAAACTCTTGAATAGAATCGATATCTGTTTTATTAGAAGAATTTATTTTCATAATAATATCATGTTTAATAGAATTTTGATTATCTAATCTGATACTATTGAGGTATTCCGAAGTACAAGTATCAACAACATTATAATTGTTAATATTTTCTAATTCTTCTTGTTCTTTTGTAGTGAGTGGTTTAGAAGTTGAAAACTTCGTATAATCATCAAGAAGATTTGGATTGTCATGAAATTTTTGTTCTAAAAACTTTTTTCTTTGTAATTTACTAAAGTTATCTAATATTGAGGAATCAACATCTCTAATTTCTTTTAAATTTGTGTAGAAGTTTTTTAAATTTTCAAATTTCATTTTTATTTCCTTTTTTATCTATATAAATATATTATCATATATTTAAAAAAAAAATAATATTATATGTATTTTTTTAAATGTAAGCATATTAG
>JACCDS010010591.1_pt1 | contig 11551 bp, 10 predicted proteins | sample 7446441 | NCBI WGS metagenome assembly JACCDS01 (sample SAMN15323445, study PRJNA562643) | freshwater metagenome | isolation source: river surface water | place: USA:Blue River Watershed | collected 2017-08-17 | reverse complement strand
TCCACCTCTTCGGTGCCCAGGCTGCGGATCATTTGGCCCACCCGTTCGCGGTTACAACGGCAGGCAAAGCGCGGGCCGGTCTCACCCATCAAGGGCTCGAAACGCGCCAGGGGCTCTTCCCAGTACAGGCGGTGCAAGATGGTTTCCGCGTCCAAGCCCAGCAGTTCTTCGCGCTTGAGGCTTTTGGTCAGAATCGAGATGCGGCTGAAGTCTTCACTCTGGCCGAGCACCGATTCGCGCATGAGTGAGTCGGCCTTGCCCGCCAAATTGCCCTCGCCTTCGATGGGCAGGCGCTGGATCAGCAAGCCCGCTGCCACCTCGTCGTCGGCCGCCAGCACCAGCACGGTGTCGAGCTGCTCGGACTGCAGCATGTAGTGCTCCAGCACTTCGCTGATGTTTTCCAGCTTTTCGCCCCGGTCACCAAACAAAGGCACCACACCTTGGTAGGGCTGCTGGCCAGGCAAACGGTCTTGGGGGTCCAGGGTGATGGCACAACGCCCTTCGTTGTGCACGTTCACCATCTGGCTCAGGGTGGCGTCGTCGGCCACCTCGCCCACCTGGGTGCAGGTGGCGCGCAGGCTCAAATCCGGTTGCACCTCTACCACGCCGAGCTTGACCGGGCCGTCACCAAAAATCTGCAGCACCAAAGCGCCGTTGAACTTGATGTTCCCCTGCATCAGCACGCCTGCTGCGGCCATTTCGCCGAGCAGCTGGCGCACAGGCGCGGGGTAAGCGCCAGTCTCGGAGTTGGCCGCACGCCGGGCCAGGATGTCTTGCCAGGCATCGGTCAGGCGCACCAGCATGCCGCGCACCGGCAGGCCTTCGAAAATGAATTTGTGGAGTTCGGACAAAGTGCAATCAACAGCCGCTCGGGCTGATCCTCAAAAGTTAAAGGGGTTCCAATCGGGCGAAAAAAGCCTCAAGCGATTTTTTTCAGGCCAGTCTTGAAGCGCCGGGCGTTTTGCATGTAGCTGCGGGCACTTTGGCGCAAGCCTTCGATCTGCTCGGGCGTCAATTCGCGCACCACTTTGGCGGGCGAACCCACGATCATCGAGCCGTCTGGAAACTCCTTGCCCTCGGTGACCAACGCGCCTGCACCCACCAGGCAGTGCTTGCCGATCTTGGCCCCGTTGAGCACCACCGCGCCCATGCCAATCAGGGATTCGTCACCAATCGTGCAGCCGTGCAGGATGACCATGTGGCCCACGGTGACGTGCTTGCCGATGGTCAGGGGTTTGTCATGGTCGCTGTGCAACACACTGCCGTCCTGGATGTTGCTGCCCTCGCCAATCTCGATCGGCTCGTTGTCACCCCGCACCGTGGCACCGAACCAGACGCTGGCATCGGCGGCGATGTGCACCGCGCCCATCACCTGCGCGTTGTCGGCCACCCAAGCGGAGTCAGCCACTTGGGGGATGTGTACGTCAAGTTGGTAAATGGCCATGGGGGTCTCCTCGGGGTCTGGATGTCTGAAAACCTACAATTGTAGGGATGCCCACACCCTGCCGTGGGCGCTGCCTGCGATCACCATGCACACCCTGCGCACCGCCGCCCTGATCCCTTGGGCGCAAACCGACCCAAACCTGAAGGCCCAGGCCACCTTGGCGCTGGACCTGAGCCTGCCCGTGGGCGCGCTCGACAGCCTGAGCGCCCCCGCTGCAGGCCCCGGCCGCGCCGACCGCCCCGTGCTGGTGCCTCACACCCAGCTCAAAGCCAAATCCATGGCCACGCCTGAGGGCCGGGCCATGTTGCTCCATTCGATTGCGCACATCGAACTCAACGCCATCGACCTGGCGCTCGACGTGGTTTGGCGCTTTGCGGGCATGCCCGAAGCGTTTTACACCGACTGGGTGCGCATTGCCCAAGAAGAAGCCAAGCACTTCAGCCTGCTGCGCCAGCATTTGCTGGACATGGGTTTTGACTACGGCGACTTTCCCGCCCACAACACCCTGTGGGACATGGCCGAGCGCACCAAGGACGACATTCTGGCCCGCATTGGCATCGTGCCGCGCACCATGGAAGCGCGGGGGCTGGACGCCTCACCGGGCGTGAAAAACAAACTGGTCAGTGTGGGCGACCACCGCGCGGGTGAAATTTTGGACATCATTCTGGAAGAAGAAATCGGCCACGTGGCCGCTGGCAACCGCTGGTACCGCTACCTGTGCGCGCAGCGCGGCCTCGACCCTGTGCGCACCTACGCCGAATTGATCGCGCAATACGACGCCCCCAAACTGCGCCCGCCCTTCAACATGGCGGCCCGGCGTCTGGCCGGGTTTGAAGAGGCGGAGTTGGCGGCGCTGAGCTGAGCAGACCCGCCCTTGCAGAAGCGAGCATTCGGCCGCAGAGGCAGCCTCCCACAGAGTCGGCGGATGCATCACCCTCTGGGGTGGTGCTGGGCGTGCAGGGTCTTGAGGCGCTCACGCGCAACATGGGTGTAGATGGTGGTGGTCGAAATGTCGGCATGGCCCAGCAGCATCTGCACCGCCCGCAAATCGGCCCCGTGGTTGAGCAAGTGCGTGGCAAAGGCGTGGCGCAGCGTGTGCGGCGACAAGGGTGCGGTGATGCCTGCCTCGATGGCATAGCGTTTGACCAGGTTCCAGAACATGACGCGTGACATGGCAGTGCCGGGCTTGGGGCCACTGCTGGTGACAAAGAGGTCTTCGGTCTGGCGTTGGCCGAGCAAGGCAGGCCGCGCCTGCCCCAGGTAGCGCTGCAGCCATTCCCGCGCTTCTTCGCCAAAGGGCACCAGCCGCTCCTTGCTGCCTTTGCCCATGATGCGCAGCACGCCTTCGTTGAGTGACACATGCAAAGTTTTGAGCGAGACCAACTCGCTCACCCGCAGGCCGCTGGCGTACATCAGCTCCAACATGGCGCGGTCGCGCAAGCCCAGATCGGTGGCCACATCCGGCGCACGCAACAAAGCATCCACCTGCGCTTCGCCCAAGGTTTTGGGCACACGCAGCGCCTGTTTGGCGGCCAACATGCGCAAAGTTGGGTCGGTCTGGATCAGGCGTTCGCGCAACGCCCACCGGAAAAAACGCTTGAACACCGTGAGCCTGCGGTTGGCTGACGTGGCCTTGGTCTGGCCATGGCGCTCGGCGAAATAGGCCTGCAGATGGTGTTCTTGGGTCGCCTCCAGCGCCAGCCTGTGGCTCAAAAACAGCCAGGTAGCGTAGAGCGACAAATCCTGGCGGTAGGCTGCCAGCGTGTTGGCAGCCAGGCCGTCTTCCAGCCAGAGGGCTTCGGCGAATCGGTCGATGGCGCTCTGGCTGGCATCATGCATGGACTGGCATCAGTCCAGCTTGAGTTTTTGCTGGTCCACGACTTTCTTGTAGACCTCGAACTCGGCCTTGATCTGGGCCGTGAATTCTTCGGGCGAGTTGGCCACGATCAAGGAGCCAGTGTCGTTGATGCGCTTGGTCACGCCAGGCTCTTGCAAGGCCTTTTTCACGCCTGCGCTGATCTTGTCCACCACCTCTTTGGGCAGGTTTTTGGGGCCGAGAATGCCGTAATAGGCCATGCGGTTGACCGGCTCCAGCCCAATTTCCTTGAAGGTTGGCACGTTGGGCAACTGGGGCAGGCGCTGAGGTGCGGCCACCACGATCGGCACCAATTTGCCGGTTTGGATGAATGGCAGCGCCGAAGGCAGGTTGTCAAAAATGATCGGCACCTGGCCCGCCACCGTGTCGTTCAGGGCCGGACCTGCGCCGCGGTAAGGAATGTGCGTGATGAACACGCCCGCCAGACTCTTCCACAGCTCGGTTTGGAGGTGGCCGATGCCGCCCGTGCCCGACGATGCGTAGGAGTATTTGCCCGGGTTCTTTTTGATTTCGGCCAAAAAGCCTTTGTAGTCCTTGGCCGGGAAGCTGGGGTGCACCGCGATCACGTTGGGCGTGGCCGCGATGTTGATGATGGGCGTGAAATCGGTCAGGACGTTGTACGGAATTTTGGGGTTGATGGCCGGGTTGGCGGCGGTGGTCGACACGGTGGCCATGCCCAGGTTGTACCCGTCGGGTGCGACACGCGCCGTTTCGGTCGCGCCCACCACACCACCACCACCGGCTTTGTTTTCGACGATGACGCTTTGGCCCAGGGCTTTGCCCAAAGGCTCGGAAATCACGCGAGCGACGATGTCGGTGGTGCCACCGGGGGCAAAAGGGACCTGCAACTTGATGGGTTTGTTGGGATAAGCCTGTGCCCACACAGAACCACTGGCCAACAGGGTGACAGCCAGGCCGGTCACAGAAACCAAACAGCGACGCTTCATTCGAAAACTCCTTGAAAGATGGCACATGATAGGCAAAGACGGCGGGCTTTCGTGAGGGGGAAAACCATAAAACCGTCAAAAAAACACATGAACCTCAGGTGACAAGACAGCGCCTAGGCACCTTGGAGGGTCAGTTATCCTAGTCGAGTGAACTTTGCCCAACTCCTCTTTCCCGATTTTTCCCTGATTTTGTGCGGCTATCTGATCTGCCGCTTCACCGCCTTGAACCGCCCGGTGTGGCAACAGGTGGAGAGTCTGGTGTATTTTTTCCTGTTCCCGGTGCTGCTGTTTCACTCCATCGTGAAAAGCCCACTGGACCTGAATGCGGCCTCCAGCCTGATCGGGGCGGGGCTGAGCCTGGGCTTGTGTGCGATTGCCCTGTCGTACAGCCTGCCCTATTGGCCCATCTTGGGCCAGCGACTGGACCGGCGCGACCACGCGGCCAGCGCCCAGGTGGGCTTTCGCTTCAACTCCTTCATTGCGCTGGCGCTGGCCGAACGCCTGGCTGGCCCCGAAGGCCTGCTGATGATCTCAGTGCTGATCGGGGTGTGCGTGCCGCTGTTCAACATCGGCGCGGTCTGGCCCATGGCCCGGCATGCCAACACCGGCTTTTTGCGCGAGCTGGTGCGCAACCCGCTGATCATTGCCACCGGCTCCGGCCTGGCCGCCAACTTGCTGGGTTTGCGCATTCCTGAATGGCTCGACCCCAGCGTCAGCCGGATCGGCGCTGCGTCTTTGGCCTTGGGCCTGATGGCCGCGGGTGCGGGCATGCAGCTGGGCACCTTGCGCCAAGGCAAACTGCTGGGCCTGAGCGTGCTGACGGTCAAACACCTGCTGCTGCCTTTGATCGCCCTGGGCATGTCCCGCCTGTTTCAGCTCGACGCCCTGCAAACCACGGTGCTGTTGGCGTTTTCAGCTTTGCCCACGGCATCCACCTGCTACGTGCTGGCCGCCCGCATGGGCTACAACGGCCCCTATGTGGCGGGACTGGTCACGCTGTCGACCTTGTCAGGGATGTGGAGTTTGCCGTTTGCGCTGGGGGTGCTACACTGACACAGAACAGCGCGACGCGTCACCCCTGACACCAACAACCGTCACCCCGACTTGATCGGGGGTGACAAAACCGAAGGGTCATACCCGCGAATGCGGGTATCCATGGCAGCCGAAGGCATGGACCCCCGATCAAGTCGGGGGTGACAAAACCGATGGGCCATGACCGCGCATACGGGCCAGCGACCAGGCCACCTGCTCCTGCACCACCGGGTCGGGGTGCGCAGCGTGGACGGCGAGGGCCTGCTGCAAGCCCAGCTGTTCATCCGCCGACAAGTCACCTGACGCCAGTGCGTTGCCCGCTGCCAGGGCCAAATTGCGCAGCCAGCGGGCGTGGCCGATGCGGCGGATGGCGCTGCCTTCGGTGCGGCGCAAAAACTCGGCCTCATCCCAAGCCATCAGTTCTGTGATGCTGCCCGCCCCCAAGCCCTCGCGGGTGAGCCAATCGGACAAAGGGCTGACTTGCGCAAACTTGTTCCAGGGGCAGGCCAGCTGGCAGTCGTCGCAGCCGTAAATGCGGTTGCCGATCAGCGGGCGCAGCGCCTCGTCGATGGGCCCGGCATGTTCGATCGTCAAATAAGAAATGCAGCGCCGTGCATCCAGCTTGTAAGGCCCCACGATGGCCTGGGTGGGGCACAGGTCGATGCAGGCAGCGCACTGGCCGCAGTGCGCCGACAAGGCGGGCGTTTCGGGCAGGGCCAAGTCCACAAACAACTCCCCCAAAAAAAACATGGATCCGGCCTCGCGGTTCAGCACCAGCGTGTGTTTGCCGCGCCAACCCAGGCCGCTGCGGGTGGCGAGCTCTGCCTCCATCACGGGGGCCGAGTCGGTGAACACGCGGTGGCCAAAGGGGCCAAGCGCTTCGGCGATGCGGTCCTGCAGTTTTTGCAGTCGGCTGCGCAAGACCTTGTGGTAATCGCGCCCCCGGGCATAGAGCGACACCACGGCTTCGCCCGGCTGCAGGCTGCGGGCGGTTTCACGGGCCAGCCAGTCGGGCGGTGTGTCCTGGGGTAAGTAATCCATGCGGGCGGTGATCACGCTCACCGTGCCCGGCACCAGTTCGGCCGGGCGGGCGCGCTTCATGCCGTGGCTTTCCATATAGCCCATGCTGCCGTGAAACCCAGCGGCCAACCAGGCCTGTAATCCGGGCTCTGCCGAGGACAAATCGATGCCCGCCACGCCAATTTGGGACAATCCCAGCTCATGCGCCCAGATCTGGATCTGGGTCCACAGTTCAGGAAGGTCGATTTGAGTACGTTGAGCAGTCACCCGCCGATTGTAGAAAGCCCCACCGCACCCAGCGTTTGGGCGGGCTTGTGGCCGAATGAAGCTGCCACGCAGGCCTTTGCCGAACAACTGAGCGCCGCCTTGCAAAACTGGCCGGGCGGGCGCGATGCCCGCATCGAGTTGCGTGGCAACCTGGGCGCAGGCAAAACCACTTTGGTGCGTCACCTGCTGCGTGCGGCCGGGGTGACAGGTCGCATCAAAAGCCCGACCTACGCCGTGGTGGAGCCCCATCAGGCGGGTTCGGGCGACAGCGCCTGGCCCATTTGGCACTTCGACTTTTACCGTTTCAACGACCCACAGGAATGGGAAGACGCGGGCTTTCGCGACATCTTCGCCGGGCCGGGCCTCAAGCTCATGGAGTGGCCCGACAAGGTGGCCGGTCAACTGCCGCCGCCAGACTGGGTGATTGCGATCGACGCCATCGACGAAGACCAGCGCCGGGTGCTGATCAGCGCAGGCACAGAGCGGGGCCAGCACTGGCTGCAAACTTGGGCCCAGACTCACCCGGAGAGCGGCCATGCAGACTGATCGTCGACGCCTGGTCAAAGCTGGCCTGCTGGTGCTGAGTTTGGGTGCCGCACAGCTGGCACGTGGGGCCAATATGCTGGCCGTGCGCATTTGGCCAGCGCCCGATTACAGCCGCGTCACGCTCGAGTCGGACACCGCGCTCAAGACCCGACAAACCTTCATCGACTCGCCGCCCCGGCTGGCCGTGGACATTGAAGGCATGGAACTCAACGCCGCCTTGCGCGAACTGGTGGGCAAAGTACAGGCCTCAGACCCCAACATCGCGGGCATTCGCGTGGGCCAGTTCAATGCCAGCACTGTGCGGCTGGTGATCGACCTCAAACGCCCCATCGCGCCCCAAGTTTTCACCCTGCAGCCTGTGGCCGCCTATGCCCACCGCCTGGTCCTCGACCTGTACCCCTCACAAGCGGCAGACCCGCTGGAGCAACTGATCCAGGAGCGGGCTGCGGCCAAGGCAGCGGCAACCTCGAGCAGCTTGCCCCCTGCCCCCCAGGCGAACGATCCTTTGGGCGAGTGGATGGCCAAGCAAGGCCAGTCCAACGCCAAGGCATCACCACCGCCAGCAGCACCCAGCACACGCAAGCAGGACTTTGAGCCCCCACCCTCGGCCGTGCTGGACAACCCCAACCACCCGCCGCGCCCGGCCAACACCCCGGCCACCGACCGGCTGATCGTGATCGCGCTGGACCCGGGTCACGGGGGCGAAGACCCCGGCGCCATCGGCCCCGGCGGCACCCGCGAAAAAGACGTGGTGCTGAAAATTGCCCACCTGCTGCGCGACCGCATCAACGCCAGCAGCGTGAACGGCAGCCCCATGCGGGCTTACCTGACCCGCGACGCCGACTTTTTTGTGCCCCTGCATGTGCGGGTGCAAAAAGCCCGGCGCGTGCAAGCCGACCTGTTCGTCAGCATCCACGCCGATGCGTTTTACACGCCCCAGGCCAAAGGCGCGAGCGTGTTTGCGCTCAGCCAAGGGGCGGCTTCCAGCAGTGCGGCCCGCTGGATGGCCCAAAAAGAAAACAAGGCCGACTTGATCGGCGGCATCAACCTGGGAAGCCAGGACGCGCAGGTTCAGCGTGCCTTGCTGGACATGAGTACCGCAGCGCAAATCAAGGACAGCCTGCAGCTGGGCGGCAGCTTGCTGCGCGAGATCGGCGGCGTTGGGAAATTGCACAAACCCCGGGTAGAGCAAGCGGGTTTTGCGGTCCTCAAAGCCCCCGATATTCCGAGCGTGCTGGTGGAAACCGCTTTCATCAGCAACCCGGAAGAAGAAGAAAAACTGCGCAGCGACGTCTACCAAAAGCAGCTGACCGACGCCCTGATGCGCGGCATCCTGCAATATTTTTCGCGCAACCCGCCGCTGGCGCGCAACCGGAGCCTGTGAAGACCTTTAGACGGCCCGCCGGGCCCTCCACGCCCCAAACATGGCGATCAGGCCCGGCACGATGATCAAGGCCCAAATGATCTTGGACAGGTGCGTCTGCACAAAGGGCAAATTGCCAAACAGGTAGCCCGCCAAGGTCAGGCCCACCACCCAAATGAAGCCCCCCACCACATTGAACAGGGTGAATTTGCTGCGGGTCATCTCGGCCACACCCGCCACAAAGGGCACAAAAGTGCGAATGAACGGCATGAAACGCGCCAGGATGATGGTGATGCCGCCGTATTTTTCGTAAAACGCGTGGGCTTGGTCAAAGCCCTTGCGGCTGAAAAAACGCGAATCTTCCCACTGGAACACCCGGGGGCCAAAGTAGCGCCCGATCGTGTAGTTGGTCTGGTCGCCCAAAATGGCCGCCACCAGCAGCAAGCCCATCACCAGCGGCAGGCTCATCAAACCCGCGCCGCACATGGCCCCGACGATGAACAGCAGCGAGTCGCCCGGCAAAAACGGCATGACCACGACGCCGGTTTCCACAAAAATGATGAGGAACAACAGGGCATAGACCCAGGCCCCATATTGGGCAACAAAGGCCTCCAGGTAGCGGTCGACGTGGAGGATGAAATCAACAAGTTGCAGCAAGATGTCCATGCGCCGATTATCCCCGCATGCATTCGGCCGCAGGGGCAGCCTCCCACAACAAGATGCACCGATCACAAGCCCTAAAATCAGGCCGTGACCATTCAACAGACCCCGGCCCCCGCGCGCCGACCCATTCGCGAACTCCCCGATGAACTGATCAGCCAGATCGCTGCAGGCGAGGTGGTCGAGCGCCCAGCGTCTGTTGTGCGCGAACTGGTGGACAACGCCATGGACGCGGGCGCGCGCAGCATCACCCTGCGCCTGATGGGTGGCGGCACCCGGCTGATCTCGGTGGAAGACGACGGCGGTGGCATCGCCCCGGACGAGTTGCCTGTGGCACTGAAACGCCACGCCACCAGCAAGATCGGCAACCTGGATGAACTCGAATCGGTCATGACCATGGGCTTTCGGGGCGAGGCGCTGGCGGCCATCAACTCGGTGTCCGAGCTCACCCTGCTCTCGCGCATGGACGGCCAGCCCACGGCCTTTGCCCTGGACGGCCGCACAGGCGAGATCCGCCCCGCCTCCCGCGCTGTGGGCACCACGGTGGAGGTGAAAGAGCTGTTTTTCTCGACCCCCGCCCGCCGGAAGTTTTTGAAAAGCGACAGCACCGAGCTGGCGCACTGCATCGAGGCCGTTCGCCGCCACGCCCTGGCCCGCCCCGACGTGGGCTTTGCCATCTGGCACGAAGGCAAGCTGGTCGAGCAGTGGCGCGTGCACCCCGGCACAGCCGGGCTGGAGCAACGCCTGGCCGATGTGCTGGGCGAAGAATTCGTGGCGCAGTCCATCCCGGTCGAGTACCACGCTGGGCCGCTCAAGGTGATCGGCCGCGCGGGTCTGCCCGACGCCGCCCGCTCGCGCCCCGACCACCAGTTCGCCTATGTCAATGGCCGTTTTGTGCGCGACAAAGTGGTCATGCACGGGGCGCGCAGCGCTTACGAAGACGTGCTGCACGGCCACAAACAACCCGCCTACGCCCTGTTCATGCAGATCGACCCCACGCTGGTCGATGTGAATGTGCACCCGACCAAGATCGAGGTGCGCTTTCGGGACAGCCGGGCTGTGCACCAGGCGGTGCGCCACGCGCTGGAAAACGCGCTGGCCGCACCGCGCTCGCAAAACCTGAGCGAAGAAGCCTCCAGCAGCGCCAGCTCGTTTGACCTGAAAGCGCCAATCGCCAAAGCCCTGCCCGAATCGGCCAGCTGGCAACAAGGCGGCATGGCATTTGAGCGTCCCGCAACGTCGAACTTCAGCGCCCCAACCTACAAGCCCGCTGGTTTTTTGCGCCCCCGCGTCGATGGCGAGCAGACCATGGCCGACCTGAAGGCGCTTTGGCAGCCCTCGCAGCCCTCACCCCACGCCGCAGAGGCAGCAGGCGTGTGGGAGGCTGCTCCAGCGGCCGAAGGCCATTCGCGAGCAGGGGCGGCCTCCAACACTGAAACAGGCTCAGCTGCTGCAGCACTAGGGGATTCGCTTGCAGGGGCAAGCTCCTACAGAACGCCAGAGACACCTGCCTCACCCCTGCCCGAAGGCGACTGGCCGCTGGGCCGTGCCGTGGCGCAATTGCACGGCGTCTACATCCTGGCCGAAAACAAGCAAGGTTTGGTGGTGGTGGACATGCACGCCGCGCACGAGCGCATCGTCTACGAGCGCCTGAAAAAGCAACTCAACGCCGCCGATGGCGAAGGCCCCCGCATCGCCAGCCAACCCCTGCTGATCCCCGCCACCTTTGCGGCCACCCCGACCGAAGTGGCCACGGCCGAAGCCTGCGCCGAAGCGCTGGAACAACTGGGCCTGGAAATTTCGCCCTTGTCGGCCAAAACCCTGGCCGTGCGGGCCGTGCCCACGAGCCTCGCGCAAGGCGACCCGGTAGAGCTGGCCCGCAGCGTGCTGGCCGAACTGGCGCAACACGACGCCAGCACCGTGGTGCAACGCGCCCAAAACGAGATTTTGGCCACCATGGCCTGCCACGGTGCCGTGCGTGCCAACCGCCGCCTGACGCTGGACGAGATGAATGGCTTGCTGCGCCAAATGGAAGAAACCGAGCGCTCCGACCAATGCAACCACGGCCGCCCTACATGGCGTCAGATGACGATGCGGGATCTGGATGCGCTGTTTCTGCGGGGTCGGTGATGGTTGTTGCAGCACCTCAGTTTGAATCCGAGTCAGAGGCGCCTTTCGCTTGGTCGCGCTTGTGGTCTGAATCCGGGTCGACCGCACTCGCCGCGCGGTCTCGCTCATACTCGCTTCGCTCGCCAAATCGCGAGCTCCGCGCGGCGAGCGCAGCCGCCCCTGTGACTGTGCCCCCAAAAACAGGGGCTGGTTTGAACAACCACAAAGCGAGCGTCGGGGCCGGTGCGCGGACTGCCCGATTTGGCGAGCGCAGCGAGTATGAGGGC
>JACCDS011517446.1_pt1 | contig 11553 bp, 12 predicted proteins | sample 7446441 | NCBI WGS metagenome assembly JACCDS01 (sample SAMN15323445, study PRJNA562643) | freshwater metagenome | isolation source: river surface water | place: USA:Blue River Watershed | collected 2017-08-17 | reverse complement strand
TTCATGATATGTTCCAGTAGAAATAACCTTATTAAACCTGTCTTTCCAGTTTTTTATATTCTTGAATTTATCACTAATAGTATATGACATTACAAAATGAGGGGGTTTATTTTCAACATAATAATTATAAAAATAATTATCGCTAATGTCGCAGTCACTAGAAAATTTAACATTTTTTAATTTAGACCAATCATTTAATTTATCAGCGTACGTATGATAATGAGAAAGATGTATAATAAATATTTTTGAATGGTTTGCTATAATTTGGAGTTCTTTTAAATCAACATCTCTAATTGAAAAACCAAAAGCAAATGTGATTTCATAATTAGTATAAAATTTTTTGTTTATAATTGGAATATTATTTAAATCATTTATATTTTGAAATATTTTAATTTCATATTTCAATAAAATAAAATCAATGTAATGTAATTTTAATTTTTTTAGTACAGTATAAAACGAAGATGTTTTGAAAACAAAAGATGTTTTATTTTCTTGAATAAAACGCTGCAGGTAGCTATATTTTTTTAGATTTCTTCTTCCTAGAAGATTATATGCAACAGAATTGTATATAAAATCTGATCTATTTGGATTAATAATCAAAACTTTCATTGAATTTTGTTTAAATTAAACAATAAAATTTTTGCTGTGATAATTATTCTATAAATAAAAGATAAGAAAAATCTCAATGACCATTTGAATTCTTTAAAATATAAAGAAAATAAGGATGACAAAAGATGTCCAATTGAGATTAAAAAAGATCTTTGAGGTGTATTAATTTTTGAAGATAATCCATTGGTATTATTTCTATAAATCCTAATTGGGAAATCAGCCCAACAAAATATCAATTTTTTACATTTTAAAGAATAAAATAGCAAACCGGTATTTTCACAGCCTCTTAAAAATTCTATGAAGGGGAGATTGTTGTTTTTTTTAACACAAATAATACGCTCACCTTTGCCATAATTAAAATTAGGTGACATAGATTTCTCAATTCCTATTTGATTCAAACCAATCAATTTATTGTTTTCATCTAAGCATCTAAAAAAATATACATCAGCTTTATTATCATTTATAAAATCAAGTAATTTATTAATCGAATCGGGAATTAGTCTATCATCGGAATCAAAAAATAAAACTAAATTCGAATTAGCTTTAGAATATCCATAGTTTCTTGCACCTGTAACACCTAAATTTTTATTTAAATTATAAGATTTAATATTTAATGAACTTTCATCATTAATATCAATGATTGAATTATCGGCAGAATCATTTATTAAAATTACTTCGACATTATGAATTGAACTTCTTTTAAATTTATAAATTGAATCAATTACTTCATTAACTTCATTAATATTTTTGTAAAATGTAACTACTATAGATAAATCAAACTTCTTCTCTTTAATAGAAATATTATTCATTACTTAGTAAGCAGATGGGGATTTTTAACTAAAAATTCGTATTCGCTCGGTATTCCACAAAAAATATTTTCATTTAATTTAGTCTCAAAATATTCAATGTCATAACCTTTTAAAATAAATTTGTTATAAAGTGGTGCAATGTATAGCTCTCCCTTATTGAATTCACTTAAATTAATTGATTCTTCACAAAATTTCTTGTATAAATTAGAGCTTTTAAAGTAATACATTCCATTACTACATAGTTCTGATATTCTTTCTTTTTCAGTTGTTCGATTAACTAAATTTTTTTTATCATAAATGGGTTGAACAAAAGACCAATGTTCTCCTTCTCCTTTAAATACTTCCAAAAATCCTTTCGTAGTAGCAGATATTTGTGGAATTGTGAAATTTATTCTAATTGTGTCAATATTGAAAATCAAAATTTCTTGGTCTTTTTCATTAAGTATTGCTTTATATACTGTTTCAGCTTGTCCTTTAGTTGTTTGTTCAAGTTCAAAAATACTAAAGTTTAAAATACCTAGATTTTTGATTTTCTCTCTGGTAAAATTATCTTTCTCAAATTTACTTTGTACAATAAATTTGAAATGTTCTGTTTTAAAATACTTTTCGAAAGTTAAAACAACCCACTCGAATACAGTTTTTTCTGCAAGTGGTAATTTATATTTTGGCATAGTATATCCAGCTTCAATAAACCTGCTACTATTTCCTGCCATAGGTATAATTATCATAAATTTATAAATATATTATATAATCTATACGCATTAAGTATTAAAGCAATTTGTCTCTCTTCATTATCTTTGTGTAATGGAACCATCGAAATAAATAATAAAATCATTTGGGAGTAAATTTTTTTAAAATTTACTCCTTCAAAATTCAAATTGTTTATAAATTCATTTTGTATTTGCGTAAGTCTTTCATCTATGGATATTGAAAAAGAAAAATTATTATTACTGTTTTTTTTAATATTATACATTTTTGCAATTATAAAATCATAACAACCAATAATACTATGAGAAATTTTTGCATAATCATAATAAATATCTCCGAATTGAGTAATTACATTATTATTGTCAATGCCACGTGGGTCAATTACTTTTATTCTATTAGATCTTATATCATACAAAATATTACTAAAGCAAAAGTCACCATGTAGATAACCACAACTTTCTTCACCATCTATAGCAATAATGAATAACTTATTCGCTATATCCAATAAAGATGGATGCAATGTATTATTTAAATATATTGGTGAATTTATTTCCCAAATACCTGAATCTTTTAGCTCTGAAAGCCTACTTAATGTTTTGTCAACAATTAAAGATTTTGAATTCAATTCTGATTTACTATTATTATACGTATTTTTATTCTCTTTACATGTTTTCAAAAAAAGAAAACAATTTGAAAATACATTTTTCCAAAACCCAATCCCTTGTTCACCAAAAACATATAATTCTGATAATGTTGGCAAATAAAGGTATTCTAAAGAATATTTTATAGATTTATCTTTTTCGTGGGTTATTAAGTTTGGTGTATAAATTTTCAAATTAGTAGGCAAATTTAAAAACCAATCAATTTCTGCTATTATTTTTTTTTCATTTTGACTAGATTTTGTAACAATTCCATCTGAAATTTGCATATAGTTAAAAGACCTTTGTGTTGTAATTTTACATCTATTTTTATAAAATGTTACTACATGCCCAAAATCACTCCAGTCATTTGCTACAATTCTATTTAATTTAAATTCATTAGAATACTTCTTAACCGAATTGGTAAAATCATAATTTGAATTCTGTAAATTTTTTTTAAATACACTACATTTGCTAAACGAAAATAATCCACACCATACTTTTTTTTGTTCAAATATTTGATCATACTCCCAATTATAATCTTCACTTTCTTCACCGACTAAAATAAAATCTGTTTCGTTGGGTATGTCTTTTATTAAAGTATCTCCGTGTAATATCAATAATTTCTCGTCTCCTTTATCAATTGTTGTCAATGCATGATAAATTGACTTACCTAAACTTAATTTATCTGGGATTTTTATAATTTGAACCGATAGTGATTTTAATAAGGTTAAATCATTTACTTTTATTTCATAAGATTCCGGAAGGGTCAAAAATATTTCTTCTTTTTCAAATAATTTTAAAGATTCAATTTGATGTATGTATAAACGAGTATTACCAATTGGCAAAAAGGCAGGGGGGATTTTTCCAAATTCAATTCTTAACTCATCTACTATGTAATCTCCGCTTGTAATTAAAATCATTTTTCATCTCGTTTTATCAATTCAACAATTTCGTTATATGATAAAAGTCTCAGTTCTCTCGGCCTAATTGATCTATCATCAATATAAAAACCATCTGTTCCACACCATGGTTTTCCGACATAAATTTCATCAAAAGGCACTTTATTTTCCTTTAACCAATTCAAAATTATTGGCAATGTATTAGCAGAAATTTTACCTATATTATTGTTAAATGTTCGCATATTTCTACTAGTAGATATTACAATTTCGAATCCAGCTTTTTTATATTCAATAAGCTTTTCAATTATTTCTAAACGTGGAATTGCATTTGCATAATCTCCGTTTTCGGCATGACATAATGTGTTATCAAGATCAAATATTAATCTTTTCATCTCATTTATTTGTTAATTTAACATATCCAATTAGGTAAAATTTAATTTTTTTTAATAGGATATTAATTCTGTTTTTAAAGTTATTATTTATAATTTGTCGAGTACCAGGCTTGAAATAATTTATGTATTTCAAACAATATGTTTTCGCATAATGTTCCCAATTGCCTTTTTCAACAACGTGTTTATATTCAAAAATATTATTTGTTACACTCCAGTGATCAATATTATCAGGTTTCTGATTTTCAAAATGCCAAATATCCTTTGAGTTATTTATCGCATCATATAAATAGTCAATATTCCAAATAGCAATTTGAAGTGAATAAAAATATGGATGCGTTTTTCTAATTTTAAAAATTTTAGACTTACCAATTATTAATTTTGGAAGAAAATTTATAAAAAAACTTTTTAATGCCGATTCTTCTAGTTTTTTAAGTCTTAAATAATTAATATCTTTTAGTTTTTTGTCTCTTAATAAGGAGTATAAAATATCAGCATTGACATTTTTCTTTAATATAAAATCATCTAATATCACAATCAGGTGAGTTAAACTACTATTTTCATGTTTAATATGTTTAATTTGATTTAAAGATTCTTCTCTCCAATTTGATTTATTGGAAAATAATTTCACAAATTTATCATTGAAAGTATTATTATTGGAGTTGACACCTACATACCATTTTAAATCAATATTATTCATATATTTTTCAAATGACAAAATACTGTGATTTAAAATATCAATATTTTTATCACAAGACATTATATAAATCGCCGTTTCCATTAATTCTCTAATCTTTTTTGAAAATAAATATTCCTAAACCATAAGAAAATTTTTCTGCTAAATAATCAATTTCACTTGTTGTTAGTGGACCTTCATTAAATTCACCTTGATCATTGATGTAAGAAAATTCAACTAACTTGCCATTACTAATTCTATTAATGATAGTTGATGGCTTAAAAACACGATGAGCATTAAAAACTATTCTCTGTTTGCCAATTGGAGTTGAAAAATATAAAAGTCCATCATTTTCAACCATTGACCAAATATTATCAAAAGCAATTTCCCATAAATTAATTCCTATGGGATCATTATATCTGCCTAAACCGATGTGCTCAATAGTGTGAAGACATGAAACAGAATCACATTTTGTTTGTTTGAAATTTACACTACTAATATCTGCTTGAATATATGATACATTTGGGATTTTTAATTCAAGGGGTCTGATATCGATAATATCAATTTTCCTAAATACAGACAATTGAGCAATAAAACCATCAATTCTTGATCCAACATCAATATGCCTTTTGGGATTCTCATTATATATTTTAGTTGAAACATAAATATCTTGCAAAAAATAGTGCTTATCAAGTGTTCCAGCATTTTGCCATTTGTCAGATAGACATGGAAAAGTTGGATTAATCGGCCAAGATTTAGAGTTATATTTCTTCAATCTAAAATAATCATATACAAACAAAGGCAGTGAAATTATTCCATAATACATCTGCTTTAAATTAATACCAAATTGAACTAAATATCTATTAAGGATTCTTAAAATGTTAACTATCATTATTCTTTTATTAATGTATTAAAAATTTGATTTGCATAGTAATTATCACTAAATCTTTTGAAATTATCAGATAATAAATATTCTCTAATAGAATTTTTCATCCTTATATAGTCTTCTTCTTTAAAATTTTTTAAAAATATTTCTAATTTATTGAAATTACAATCAAAATCTAAAAAATTAATAAAACAATTATTTGGGATATATTTTTCTATATCTGGTGCACCAAAATATATCGGTATGCAACCAGAAAAAAAACAATCAAATATTTTTTCAGTTATATAACCAGGATATGATGCATTTTCAAAACAAATTGAAAACTTATATTTTGAAAAACATTCAATTTTACTTAAGACAGAACCCTTATATGTAGATAACGCTATTCTATAATTTTTTTTACTTATTCCAAAATACTTTTTTTCCCAATTTCTTCCATATAAATGAAAATCATTGTATTTTGAAAAAAAAACAATCGCTTTTAATCTTAAAGAATAATATTCTTGTGAAAGAGATTTATCAAAAAGTGAATAGAATAAGTGTAAGGGTTTATATACTCTTCTAATTTGATTACTGTTAATTATTGTTAAGAAAAGTCTATTATTCCATTCATTATTAAAATGTTCATTAAATGAAAAATCGGGTTGTGGAAACAAAGTAGGATGAAAAGTTGTTCGTTTAGAGATTTTATTAATTGAACCAGGAAATAAAAATGAGTGTTTATAATTATAAGTTATTGATTTTAAATTAGAATAGAATTTCCATGCAAATGATGGTGTTTCAAGACATATTAATGCATGCTTCAATGCACCTTTTTTCACTAGTTTTTTTGTCCAAATAGATTCAATTTCAGTTATAATTTTCGCTCCTTGAATATTTAAATTATTTTTCAGTACATAATCTGCCGTGTATATAGGTATGTTGTTTTTCTTACATAATAGCGATAATTCATAAATACTTGTCGCACCTGGATATTTATTAGCGATATTTTTATTAAAAATGTTATTGTTATAAAAAGGTTTATTATTTGTATCGAATATTATCATAGATAGTTATTTTAAATAAAATACTCCCATTCCACAAGTTTTACTATAAATAAATTCTTTGTAATCATAATAATTTTTAAATTCATTCCAAAATTCTGCCACACCTGGCGAACCAACAGAAACAATATCATGAAAAATTACAATACCGCCTTTATTAACGTGTCTAATTGCTTTTTCAAAATCACTCTTAACTCCTTCATAAGAATGATCTCCATCAATAAAAATTACATCATACATATTTTCATTTGAATCTAAAAAAACTTTAGAATCAGAATCAAAAAATTCTACATTAGCTATATGGTTTCTTAAATAGTTTCTGATTTTGAAAAAATCATCAGACTTTTGTCTTATATATTTAGCATAAGCTAAATTATCTACTGCATGCGAGATAGTTAATGTCTTTCTCAAAAGATAAGAAAATGTTAACCAAGAACCTCCATTGCCAATTCCAATTTCTAAATAGGACTTAGGATTAATTTTAATAATTTCGAAAAATACATTTGCGTATTCTTCTGGAACTTGTTGAAGTTTTAATCCTCCAAAAAGATTTGTTTTAAAATATTTAGTGTTACTTGATCCTGCCTTGTATCTTATCCATTTTATAAAATATGAAAGCGTAAAATCTTCTGGAATTTGTTCTAAAACTTTGATGCCATAATCAATATCAACATCAATTTCATTTGTGATATTATTTCCATTCTTAGTAATAAAATTCAATAAATAATTAGGAAGTAGAAATTTGATGATTTTTTTTATCATGGTTTAAATTTTTTGATTTATGTGAAATTAAGAAAGAGATAAATATCCAAAATAAAAGTGATGAATACATTTGGTAGCTTAATAAAATAGATAAAAAAACCAAGTATAACAAATAGTTATTATCTAAATATTTTAATATTCTTACCAATAAAATAATGAAAAATAAACCCCAGAAATATAGTCCTATGTAATAAGCATTTGAAGGAACAATTTCATTCTCAATGTCATAAGAATGAGGAATAATAAGTTCATAACCTGGTATTTGTATAGGTCTAAATAATCTTAAATACAAGCTGATATCATTTGAGTCCGAATCAAGCCTAAAAGAATATATATCATAAACTGTTTTTAGATAACCTAATTGATTAAAAATTATAATTATAAACAAAATAACAAATATAAAAATTAGTATATGTTTAAATTTCAAAAGTTTCAAATTCTGAATTTGTAAAAATAAGAAGACTAGAAATGCAATACCAATTCCAAGCATTGAGAATGATATTATTAGGGATATTAAATAAACAATTAACACATTTGTGTTTTTTTTAATTTTATGTAGTATAATGAACAATAATGATTGAGTTACCACAATAGCATTAGCTTCTGCCAAAATTCCAGAAGCTCTAAAAAAATCTCCACCTTCATTTCTTGAATTATTAAAACCAATTAAACCACCAAAATCTAAATTATAACCTGTAATAAAATATAGTGTGATTTGAAATAGCTGAGTAAAAAACAAAAAATAAAAAAGAAATTTAACAAAAGAGTAAATATCTATACTATTAAACTCGTCTTTAAAATATATAGGTAAAAGAATAGAACATGATAAGCCAGCAAGTACAGAAAAACTTAATAATGGAAAGTATAGAGCTGAATAAATCGAAATAAAAAAGATAGGTATTTTCCAAATTAGATCAATTGGATTAAAAGTAAATATCATTTTAAAAGTTGCAAAATGGATTAAAAGTGAAATTACAATAAAAAAATATCCGATTATATCAAAAATCTTACCATAAATGGGGTGGTATAAATCCCATAAAATTGAAAAAAAAAATCCAATATAAAATGCTTTTTTTGAAATGTTATTAATAAAGGTCATCAATTGAAATTAGTATTATATTTAGTTTTTCTTAGTTTATTTTTATACTTTATGTGGTTTATTTTTACAAACAAATTGAGAAATCGCTTTTTAATGAATAGTAATATTCTTGATTTAATATACAATACAGGTATTAGTATAATAAAATATATTTTAGAATTTTTATCAATAAATTTTATATTTTTGATTGCTGAGAAAATCGATATCGAATCTTTGCTATATACAAAAAATTCAGATATTGACTTAACAACTTTCATTTTGTAATTATGTAATTTAAATTCATTTAGGTAATACAAAAGATAGTTTGACAAATTAATATCAAAATCAAAACTCCAATTTCGATTTGATGAGTCTTGATTATCATGTTGTAAAGCTTTATACTTGGGGCTTATCATATAAATGAAAGAATATTCACTTGAACATTTTAACAACATCATTCTATCAACTACATTTCCAAATTTCTCATACCCAATAATTCCTAATTTTGCCACATTTGTTTTAAACATTATGGAACTTGCTCCAAAAGTTGGAAAATCATAAAAACACTTTAACATGTCACCTTTTTGATCAAACAATATATATTTTAAATTTTCTACTTCATGAGATTTCATGTTATCAATTGAACTTGTCAAATTTATCCCAGAAACAATAAATCCAATATTTTTATGTTGGTTAAACAAGTTAATTTGATTTTCTATAAAATTATTGGGTAATGTATCATCATCATGAAATATCATTAAAAATTCTTTAGAAGCAAGTCTTACAGCTTTTGCAAAATTTTCAACAGGTCCTATATTCTTTTCATTTATAATTGTTTTAACTCTAGAATCATTAAAATCAAGAGTGAATTTATTGACATCATAATCACTCCGATTGTCTAAAATGATTAGATCGAATTTCTTAAATGTTTGAGACAAAATACTATTAATTGATAGCTCAAGAGACTCTTTTCGGTTATATGTCAATATAAATATTTCTAAATTCATTTATAAATTTGTATGTGATTCAAATATTTTCTTTTGTAAATCCGGATTCCACTTATTTAAAGCATGAAAACCAAATACATTATCCCAGTTGTCTAATTGACTAGCAAACATTTCAACAAATATATATTTAGCTTCTTCAAATTGGGGAATTTTTAAAAGTCCTATTTTCCCCAGATACGAAAAGATGATATCTTCATTAGTCCTTAATTTTTTTAAAAAAAAGAAGAATGTAGTAATTCTTCTAAATGTATTAATCTTTCTAATTGACAGACCACCATTACCTAAATTTAGATCTAAAAAAAAATATTTTATCGGTCTTAACCAAGGCGCACCTATGTAGTCAAAATTATTATTGAAATGGTTAATATTTTTCAATATAATTGCATCACTTTGACAAATTATTAAATATTCATATTTAATAAATAGCTTGTAAAGCTTATTTGACAACAATAATTTATTATATGAAATTATATTTTCAAAATGATGATCTTCTATGTGTAAAATTTTCCAATCAGGAAAATTTTCACAAAAATATTTAGTATTTAAGGATTGTGGTAGAAGAAAATACTTGTCAATTTGTTTATTATAAAATTCTGTGATTTTTAAATTTTTTTCCTCGTCTATTGTAAATTGTTCTTTATAGTATGGACAACAAATTATATTTTTCATTAAATGGATTTGTAATTATTCTTATATAAATTTCTCAATAATGAAATTCCATTTAAACTAGGTAATTGTTCAAATAAAACATCGGAGCAAAAAAACAAGTTAGAAATTATTAACGAAAAATAGTATGTGAGCAAAGTTGCATAAGCAGAGCCAACAATGCCAAAATATGGTATTAATAAAAAATTTAAAAGAATGTTTAAAATTAACCCTATTGCAGCTCTATATAAATGTATTTCGTTTTTATTCTCAGTTGTAACCCATATTTCCTGAAACACCCCTAATGCAACTGGTATGCAATTAAATACCAATACAGTCAAGACGGAAGAACTTGTATTAAATTCTGATCCATAAAAAAAATTAATTATCACTTTGGAAAGAAAGGCAATAATAATTGAATATGGAAGTAAAAATATCCAAACTAAACTATAAATTTTTTTAAAAAAATTTTGATATCTTAGTTGATCATTTTTTTTATAATTTGAAATGATTGGAGTTAAAATTACTGAAATTCCGACTGGTAAAAAATTTATGGCAGTCGAAAATGGAACAGCTGCAGAAAAATAACCAAGGTCCTTTTTATTAAGAAGAAAATTGATAATAATCTGATCAATTCGCATATATAGAATCATCATTAAGCCTGTTATTATATTTGGCCAAGATTGTCTTATGATAATCTTAAAAATTTTAATAGAGAACGATAATTTAGATTTGTTTTGATGAAATTTAAATATTAATTGCAAAAAAATATAATTCAAAAAATATTCTATTAGATATGAAATCGAAAATATCAAAAGTGATACATGATTCAATAACATAATAATTCTTATTATAGAAACTGTAACTAAAACTATCATTTTTGATAATATAGTTTTATGATTTAACATTTTAGACTGAAAATATAAGTCAAATGTATCGGCAAAATTAAACAATAGAGAACTTGAAATTAATGCTGAAATCAATAGATTTATAGCATTGTATTTTTCAATCATGAAATAATAAAAAATTAAAAAAGCAAAAAAAATAAAACATGCGTATAGTCTTGAGTAATATATTGTACCAAACAACTTAAATTCTAAATTAGGTCTTATTGATAATTCTTTAACTACTATTTTATCTGCTCCAAAATTAGAAAATGAAGCAAATATAGCAGGCATGGTTATTAAAATTGAAATAAAACCAAATTTCTCAGGCCCAAAATATCTTGCAATATAGGCGCCAAGAATTATTGTATAAAGTGCTCTAATAAATTTATCGATAAAAAGTATTGACAAATTTCTAGCAAATATTTTTTTAATACTCAATATTTATTGATTTATTTAGAAAAGCAATAGCTTGCTTTATTATTCGAAATAATTTATTAAAAAAATTAGTTAATAA
>JACCDS010832409.1_pt1 | contig 11556 bp, 11 predicted proteins | sample 7446441 | NCBI WGS metagenome assembly JACCDS01 (sample SAMN15323445, study PRJNA562643) | freshwater metagenome | isolation source: river surface water | place: USA:Blue River Watershed | collected 2017-08-17 | reverse complement strand
CGGCTGCCTGCGCGAAGACCTGGAAAACAAGGCCCACCGCGGCATGGCCGTGCTCGACCCCGTCAAGCTGGTGCTCACCAACTGGGCCGAGGTGTTCGAATCTGACGCCTACACCGAAGACTGCACCCTGCCCGCCCTGCCCCACAGCGCGATTACGGAAGGCCAGACGCCCCCGCCCGACCGCGTGTTCAAGATCGGCAAGGACGTCTGGATCGAACGCGAAGACTTTGAAGAAGTGCCGCCCAAGGGCTACAAGCGCCTGTTCCCCGGCAACGTGGTGCGCCTGAAGGGCGGCTACGTCATCGAATGCACCGGCGTGGGCGCCAAAGACGCGGACGGCAAGGTGACCGAAGTGCACGCCAAAGTGATTGCCGGCACCAAGAGCGGCACCCCCGGCGCCGACAGCGTGAAGGCCAAGGCCGCCATCACCTGGGTGGGCGCGGCCGACGGGGTGAGCGCCGAAGTGCGCCTGTACGACCGCCTGTTTACCGACCCGCAACCCGACGCGGGCGGCAAGAACTTCCTGGACGCGCTAAACCCCGACAGCCTGAAGGTGGTGACGGCCTACGTGGAGCCGTCACTGGCCGCCGCCAAGCCCGACCAGAAATTCCAGTTCGAGCGGCACGGCTACTTTGTGGCCGACCGGGAGGACCATGGCGTGGGCGGGAAAGTGGTGTTCAACCGGGTGACGGGGTTGAAGGATTCTTGGGGGAAGTAATGCTTCCCCCTCAGACGATACAAATGTGTCTGCCTAAGGGTGACCCACGGGGAGTACGGGTTGCCGAAATCACAACACGTATAGTTCGCGTCCTTGAAGTACCTAGGAGCCAGTTGGCCGATTTTCTAAGGATTCCAGAGGCGCAACAGGTAGGGGTTTACTTTTTGATGGGTCCAGAATGAACTTCGCCACCCGCCTCCAACAGCTCCCGTCCGTCGCCCACCTGGCCGCCGTCCACCTGCTGGACGCCCACGGGCACACGGTAGCCACCATCGAAAACAAGCCCGGCCAGGCCGGCTCTCTGGCCGTGTACCACGCGCTGTCCCAGAAGCACGGCGGTGCCATCACCCCCGCTGCGGCGGCCGAGGGGCTGGAGTGGTACGGCGAGCACTTGGCCGACGCACAAGACTACCCGGGCAAGCACCCCAACATCGACCGACTGCTGGCCTGGGCAGCCGGCAGCGCCAGCTACCGCCTGCAAGCGGTGCTCAATCCAACCAGTTGACCACGGGGCCCAGCTTTCGTTCGGCCATGAACATGGCTTCGCGCAGCGTCAGGGCTGTGCCCCCGTCGTGCCACGGGTCGTCAGAACCCGGCAGGTGGTAGCGCACGTAGTAGCACTCGGTTTCGCGATCGGTTGCCAGTTCAGGCGGATCGTCCGGGTCGTGCGTGCCGTACAAGGTGTGGTGGCGCACGATGCGCACCGCGCACGTCGTCAACCCGCCAAAAAACCACTGGCCTTGCTTTACCACGGGCAATTCATCGACGGGCTTCATGCGTTCATGCTATGCCGCAGCACCGAGGATGAGCAAGACGGACAACCCTGCAAAACGCAGGTTTTCCGATGGATTGCTTCTATGGCCGCGATTGAGCAGAACGACAATCGCTCCAACTACACTGCACGGACGCTGCGTGACCACCACCTCCCTGTTCCCGTTTGACAACAGCTACGCCCGCGAACTCAGCGGCTTGTGCGTACCCTGGCAACCCCAAGCCGCGCCGGCCCCACGTTGGCTGCGCTTCAACGCCGAATTGGCCCAAACGCTTGGGCTGGACGCAAACCGCCTGGGCAACGACGAGGGGCTGGCCGTGTTTGCGGGCCAGGTGGTGCCCGACGGCGCGCAACCCATAGCCCAGGCCTATGCCGGCCACCAATTCGGCGGGTTTTCCCCACAGTTGGGCGATGGCCGGGCGCTGCTGCTCGGCGAGGTGCTGGACCCACAAGGCCGGCGCCACGACATTGCATTCAAAGGCTCGGGCCGGACGCCATTCTCAAGGGGCGGCGATGGCAAGGCGGCCGTGGGCCCGGTATTGCGCGAATACCTGATCAGCGAAGCCATGCACGCGATGGGCATTCCCACCACCCGCACCCTGGCGGCGGTGGCCACCGGCGAAACGGTGCGGCGCGATCGTCCCCTGCCCGGCGCGGTGCTCACGCGAACAGCAGCCAGCCACATACGGGTGGGCACCTTCCAGTTCTTCGCCGCCCGGCAAGACACCGACAACCTGCGACGCCTGGCCCAACACGTCATCGCTCGCCATTACCCCGAGGTGGCAGACAGCCCCAACCCAGTACTGGCATTGCTGCAAGCCGTGATCGAACGGCAAGCCGCACTGGTAGCGCGCTGGATGGGCGTAGGCTTCATCCACGGCGTGATGAACACCGACAACATGACCCTGTCGGGCGAAACCATCGACTACGGTCCCTGCGCCTTCATGGAAGCGCACGACCTGGACACGGTGTTCAGCTCTATCGACCACCACGGCCGTTACGCCTACGGCAATCAGCCCGGCATTGCGCAATGGAATCTTGCGCGCCTGGCCGAAGCCCTGTTGCCGCTGATGCCGTTGGACCCTGACGACGCCGTGGCACAGGCCACAGAAGTCGTGAACCATTACCCGGCCGTGTACCAGCGACACTGGCTGGCGGTGCTGCGCAGCAAGTTGGGTTTGGCAGACACTGGAGACGAGGTAGCCGATCTGGCACTGGCCAACGACTACCTGCAACTGCTGCAGACGTGGCAGGTGGACCATACGCTGGGGTTCCGCATGCTTTCCACCGCGCTGCGTGGGCAGCCGGAGCCGTTGCTGGGACTGTTCGCTGACGGCCACTCCGCCGTGACCACTTGGCTGCAACGCTGGAATCAGCGAATGCTCGCTCAAGCTGGCGACACCAAATCGACCGCAGATAGCATGGATGCCACAAACCCGATCGTCATTCCGCGCAACCACTTGGTGGAAAGTGCGCTGGACGCAGCCACGGAGCTTCAGGACCTGCAACCTTTTGAGGACTTGCTGGCCGCCATCACGCAAACTTATAACACGGCACTCACCAACACCATGTGGGCCCGACCCGGCACCCCAGCCGAAACGGCTGGCTACCGCACGTTTTGCGGCACCTGAAACCAAGCTCACAGCGATAATTCGGTCATGGACACATGGCTCATTTCACTCTTTCCCCTGGGCTGGCAACACTACCTGTTTGGTGGCTTGCTGATCGGCGCCGGAACGGCCTTGCTGTTCGTGTTCACAGGCTGGGTGGGTGGCATGAGTTCGGTGTTTTCGTCCACCTGGTCATACGTCGTGCAGCGGCCGTATTTTCAGCAACCGCGCTATACCGGATCACGCATTTGGCGGCTGGTCTACGCCTTGGGGTTGGTGCTGGGTGCGGCTTTGTGGTGGCTGACGCTGGGTGATGGTGAGACGCTGAGCACGTCTGTACCAGCGTGGCAACTGCTGCTGGGTGGGGTGCTGGTGGGGTTTGGCGCCCGGCTGGGCAACGGTTGCACTTCGGGGCATGGGATTTGTGGCTTAGGGGCGCTCCAGTGGCCGTCACTGCTGGCAGTGCTCACGTTCATGGCCACCGCGTTCATCACGGCCCGCTTGGTGGCCTGGGGGTTCGGCGCATGAAACCCTTGCTTGCAGCCCTGGCCGCTGGGGTGTTGTTCGGTTTTGGCCTGGCCCTGTCCACGATGGTGCAACCCGAAGTGGTGCTGAGTTTCTTGCTCTGGCAAGACCTGGGACTGATGCTGGTGATGGGTGGCGCGGTCGCGGTGGCGCTGCTGGGCTTCAAGGTGGTGCCTGCGCTGCGCGACCGTTCCTTGCTAGGTCAGCCGTTTGACCGCAAAGCCGTGGCCTGGAACCGCGATACCGCCCTGGGCGCGGCCATTTTTGGCGTGGGCTGGGGGCTCAGTGGCGTTTGCCCAGGTCCTGCAATTGCCGGGCTGGGCACGGGCAATTGGAGCCTATTGTGGGCTTTGGGCGGCATTGCGCTGGGCGCGCTGTTGCAAGGCTGGCTGGCGGATCGGCGCCAGGGTTGACATCAGGCGTTGGCCGTTACGCGGTCAAAACGGCGCAAGGTCCAGGCGGAGCCGCACGCGCCCACAGCCGCCAGGCAGGCCAGCCAGAACACGGCGGTCAACCCCCAGCGGCTGCTGACCATCCCGCCGACCACGCCCCCCACCACACCGGCCATGCCATAGCCCAACGTCGCATACAGGGCTTGACCGCGAGCTTTCAGACGGCCAGGAAAGTGCTGGTGTATCCACGCGATGCAAGCAGAATGATGTGCCGCAAACGTGATGGCGTGTACCACCTGAGCCAGCACCAAGACCCACAACCACGATCCAGCGCAGGCCGTCACGCCCATGCGCACAGCCATCAATGCCGCTGCCAGCATCAACCAACCGGGCACGCTGACGCGCCCGGCCCAGCGCCCTTGGGTATAGAACCAAAGTATTTCGGCCACCACCGCCACCGCCCACAGCACACCGATGATGTGCTTCCCATAACCCAGAGCATCCAGGTACAGCGAAAAGAAAATATAGACAAAAATGTGCGCCAGGATGTGCAGAAACGCGGCCAGGAAAAACCATCTCACCGCGGGCGAGCGCATCACCGGCCACACGCTGGGGTGGTCGCCATCGGGGTGCGGTGGCTCCTTGTCCTCCCTCATCCACCACACGCTGGCCACCACCACGGCCAGCGTGACCACGGTCCACAGCGGAAAGTCGCCCATGCCGCGCGCACCAAACCAGGCACCAGCTGCCAGCACGGTCACCAGAAAACCGAGCGAACCCCACAGGCGAATGCGCCCATAGCGCTTGGCGTCGAACTGACCGGCGTGACTCACCCACTGCGCCAGAACTGATTCGCTCAACGGCATCATGCCGCCGGTGTGGGTGAATACGACCAAAAGCACCAGAAACAGCCCGAGCGGCCCCCACGACCACCACAACGCACACGAGGCCAGCAACGCCGCCGTGGCGCAATATCGCATCCACGCCACCCGGTGGCCGGTGCGGTCGCTCAACCAGGCCCACAGATAGGGTGCGAACAGCCGCGTTGCCGAGGGCAACGACGTCAACAGGCTGATGAACAGCAGGCTGTAGCCCAGGTCCTTCAACCACAGCGGCAGATAGGGATTGAAGAAACCGATGTGCGCGAAGTAACTGGCCGACAGCGCGGCGAACGGCCACAACTGCCGACCATGGGTCGGTCCAGGCAATGCCACCCGGTGTGCCCTGGCGATGCTCAGGACGCTGACGGCGCCACTGCCGCAATCGGGCCGAAGGGCACGCTCACGTCACCGCACTGGGCGCGGTGACGCAGCGCGTGGTCCATCACCACCAGCGCCAGCAAAGCCTCGGCGATGGGCGTGGCACGGATGCCCACGCACGGGTCATGCCGGCCTTTGGTGATCAGCTCGGTGGACTGGCCTGCAACGTCGATGGACTGGCGCGGGATCAGGATGGAACTGGTGGGCTTGATCGCGATGGAGACTTCCAGGTCTTGTCCGGTGCTGATGCCACCGAGCACGCCGCCGGCGTTGTTGCTCAAAAAGCCGTCAGGCGTGAGCGAATCGCCGTGGGTGCTGCCGTGCTGGGCCACGCTGGCAAAGCCCGCCCCAATTTCCACGCCCTTGACGGCGTTGAGACCCATCATGGCATAGGCAATGTCGGCATCCAGCTTGTCGTACAAGGGCTGCCCCAAACCCACCGGCATGCCCTGTGCGGTTACCCGCAGGCGGGCGCCGCAGGAGTCCCCGGTCTTGCGCAGGGCGGCCATATAGTCTTCCAGCGCAGACACATCCGCCACCGGAGCGAAGAAGGGGTTATGGGGCACGTGCTCCCAGCTCTCGAACGGGATGTTGACTTCGCCGATGGCGGTCATGCAGCCCTGGAACGTGGTGCCGAATTTTTCCTTCAGCCACTTTTTCGCCACCGCGCCGGCGGCCACCGTGGGGGCAGTCAGCCGGGCCGAGGAACGGCCACCACCGCGCGGGTCGCGGATACCGTATTTCTGCCAGTAGGTGTAATCGGCATGACCCGGGCGAAAGGTCTGGACGATGTCGCCATAGTCCTTGCTGCGCTGATCGGTGTTCTGGATCAGCAGGCAAATGGGCGTCCCCGTGGTCTTGCCCTGGTACACGCCGCTGAGGATCTGGACCTGATCGGCCTCGTTGCGCTGTGTGACGAACTTGCTGGTGCCCGGGCGGCGGCGGTCGAGGTCGGGCTGGATGTCCGCCTCGCTGAGTTCCATGCCTGGCGGGCAGCCGTCGATCACGCAGCCAATGGCCGGGCCGTGGGATTCGCCAAAATTGGTGACCGTGAAAAGGGTGCCGAAGGTGTTGCCGCTCATGGACGGCATTATCCCAGAGCGGGCACCCCGCTAGCGGCCACTCAGGCGTTTTGGGCCGGCTGCGCCTGATCGTCGTTTTCCGGCCAGTCGCGGATATAGGCCTTGAGCATCTTGTTCTCAAAGTTCTGGCTGTCCACCACGGCTTTGGCCACGTCGTAGAAGCTGATCACGCCCATCAGCATTTTGGCGTCCATCACTGGCATGTAGCGGGTGTGCTTCTCCAGCATCATCGGTCGCACCATTTCCAGCTCGGTGTCAGGGGTGCAGCTCATGGGTTGCCCGTCCATCACCTGGCGCACGGTGGCGTTGCCCACCGAACCGCTGTTGCGGGCCAGAGTGTGCATCACCTCGCGAAAGGTCAACATGCCCACCAGTTCGCCTCGATCCATCACGGCCAGCGAACCAATATCGAACTGGGCCATCGTTTCCACAGCGCGACTCAGCGGCTCGTCGGGCGAAATGGTGTAAAGCGTACCGCCTTTGACACGCAGGATATCGCTGACTTTCATGGTTTCTCCTCTGTCGCACACACGGCGATTTCGGTTCCCAATATAGCTCACAATCGAGCCAAAACCACAAGGAGACACCATGCCCGGCCATGCCGATCCTGGCTTTCACACCTTGGCGTTGCACGCAGGTGCTGCGCCGGACCCTGCGACTGGCGCCCGGGCGGTGCCGATACACCTGACCACCTCGTTTGTTTTCGAGTCCAGCGACCACGCCGCTGCGTTGTTCAACCTGGAACGCGCGGGCCACGTGTACAGCCGCATCAGCAACCCGACCAACGCGGTCTTCGAGCAGCGGATGGCAGCGCTGGAAGGTGGCATTGGTGCGATCAGCGTGGCCAGTGGCCAGGCGGCGCTGCACCTGAGCATTGCCACGCTGATGGGCGCGGGCTCGCACATCGTGGCCAGCACCGCGCTGTACGGCGGCAGCCAGAACCTGCTGCACTACACGCTGCGCCGCTTCGGCATCGAAACCACCTTCGTCAAACCGGGTGACATCGACGGCTGGCGCGCAGCGGTGCGGCCGAACACCAAACTGTTCTTCGGCGAAACCGTGGGCAACCCAGGGCTGGACGTGCTGGACATACCGACCGTGGCGCAGATCGCGCACGAGGCCCAGGTGCCGCTGCTGGTGGACAGCACGCTCACCACGCCCTACCTCATCAAGCCGTTTGAGCTGGGCGCGGATCTGGTTTACCACTCGGCCACCAAGTTTCTCTCGGGCCACGGCACCGTCATCGGTGGCGTGGTGGTGGATGCGGGAAGCTTTGACTGGGACGCCTCGGGCAAGTACCCGGAGCTGACCGAACCGTATGACGGCTTTCACGGCATGACCTTCAGCGAGGAAAGTAGCGTGGGCGCCTTCCTGCTGCGTGCTCGTCGCGAAGGCCTGCGCGACTTCGGCGCTGCCTTGAGCCCGCACAGCGCCTGGCTGATCCTGCAGGGGCTGGAAACACTGCCGCTGCGCATGGAGCGGCACATGAGCAACACCGAAAAAGTGGTGGCATTCCTGGCCAGTCATCCACTCGTCAGCCGCGTTGGCCACCCGCTGCTGGAATCACACCCCAGCCACGCGCTGGCAATTCAGCTGCTAAAGCACGGAGCCAAAGGGGCCGGTTCGGTGTTCAGCTTTGACATCCAAGGCTCGCGCGCACAGGGCAAGGCTTTCATCGAGGCGCTCAAGATTTTCAGTCACCTGGCCAACGTGGGCGATTGCCGTTCTCTGGTGATCCACCCGGCCAGCACCACCCACTTCCGCATGAGCGACGAGGCGCTGGCCGGCGCTGGCATCGGCCCTGGCACCATCCGCCTGTCCATTGGTCTGGAAGACCCGGACGACCTGATCGACGACCTGAAGCGCGCACTCAAGGCCGCCGAGAAAGCGGGAGTCTGACCATGGATCTCATCGTCAACGGCGCCAAGACCTATTGCTACACCGGCGGCAAACCCTTCGACGCGGCCAAGCCCACGATCGTCTTCATCCACGGGGTGGTCAACGATCACAGCGTATGGATTTTGCAGAGCCGCTACCTGGCGAACCATGGATTCAATGTGCTGGCGGTGGACCTGCCGGGCCACGGTCGCAGCGCGGGCGAAGCACCGTCCTCGGTCGAAGAAGCGGCCGATTTTGTGACCCTGTTGCTCGACGCTGCGGGTGTGCAGCGAGCGGCTCTGGTCGGTCACAGCTGGGGCTCGCTCATCGCACTGGAAGCAGCCGCACGGCTGCAACAGCGGGTCAGCCGCCTGGTGCTGGTCGGTACCGCGTTCCCCATGAAGGTATCACCCGCCCTGATCGACGCATCGCTGAACGACCCTGAAAAGGCACTGGCCCTGGTCAACGTCTTTTCACGCTCCACGCTGGCCGCGCCACCCTCCGCGCTGGGCCCGGGCACCTGGGTGTACGGTGCCAGCCTGGCACTGGGCCGGCGCGTGCTTCGCAGCAACCCGAAAGTCAACGTGTTTCACCGGGGTTTTGTGGCCTGCGACCGGTATGCCAACGGCGAAGTGGCCATGGCTGCCAGCCCATGCCCGGTGCTGTTCTTGCTGGGCGCACAAGACCAGATGACCCCGCCCAAGGCAGCGCAGAGCCTCATCAAGGCAGCCCAAGCCACCGGACAAACTGTGCAGGTGATAACGCTGCCCGTCGGCCACCACCAGATGACCGAAGCGCCCGACGCGACCCTGCGCGCCATCCGCGACTTCTTGCAACCCTCGCCATGACGCACACCCCGCAGACAGCCATCACTGCGGCAGACATCACGCCGCCGATGACTCCCGACCGTGCGCGGGTAATCGCCGAGTCGTTCGACCTGCGCGCCCTGCCCTCGGACTTCCTGGCCAACCCCTACCCCGTGTATGCCGAGCTGCAGGCCCTTGAGCCGGTACGCCGCATGCGCGATGGCTCGCTCTTTCTGACCCGCTATGCCGATCTGGTGCAGGTCTACCGTGATGCGGCCACCTTCAGTTCCGACAAGCGGATCGAATTTGCGCCCAAGTACGGGCCCGATTCGCTGCTGTACGAACACCACACCCACAGCCTGGTGTTCAACGATCCCCCTTTGCACACCCGGGTGCGCCGGCTGATCATGGGCGCCCTGACACGCCGTGCCATCACCGACCTCGAGCCCGGCCTGGTGCAACTGGTCGACACGCTGCTGGACAGGATGCAAGCCCAAGGCGGTGGCGACTTGGTCGAGGACTTTGCCGCGGCGATTCCGGTCGAAATCATTGGCAACCTGCTCAACGTGCCGCACCAGGACCGGGAGCCGCTGCGGCGCTGGTCGCTCGCCATACTGGGCGCACTGGAACCTGTGCTGACCCCACAGCAGCAGGCGCTGGGCGAAAGCAGCGTGCACGAGTTCGAGGATTACCTGCACGAGCTGATCGGCCACCGGCGTCGGCACCCCGGCGACCCGGATCACGATGTACTGACGCGCCTGATCCAGGGCGAATCCAGCGGTGAACGCCTGAGCCACAAAGAGTTGCTGCACAACTGCATCTTCCTGCTCAACGCCGGGCATGAAACCACCACCAACCTGATTGGCAACGCGCTGGTGTGCCTGCACGAATGGCCCACGCAAAAGGCCGCATTGCAGCAACGGCTGCACGATGAACGTCACGACGCGCAAGCGCAGGAACACACCTTGTCGCTAGCGGTGGAGGAATTTCTGCGCTTTGAATCTTCCAACCAACTGGGCAACCGGCGTGCGGTGCGCGACTGCGAAGTGGGTGGCGTTCACCTGTCTGCCGGCACACTGGTGACACTGTGCATTGGTGCGGCCAACCGCGACCCGGCCCAATTTGCCGACCCGCAGACGCTTGACCTGCAGCGCGAGCCCAACCGCCACCTGGCGTTCGGCTTTGGCGTGCACCAGTGCGCAGGGCTGAGCCTGGCGCGGCTGGAAGGCCGCATTGCGTTAGGTCGCTTTCTGACCCGCTTTGCCGATCACCGACTGATCGCTCCACCCGAACGCAGTGGCCGCGCGCGCTTTCGAGGATTTCTGCGCGCACCGTTCTCGGTCTGAACACCCCAGCGGGGTGCGAGTTGGAACGGTAATTGCTAAAGGTGGACATGACCAGCCACCAACCGATTGACATCATCTGGGTTCTTCTCTGCGCCGGGCTGGTGTTCCTGATGCAAGCCGGCTTCCTGTGCCTGGAATCGGGGCTCACCCGCAGCAAGAACTCCATCAACGTCGCGGCGAAAAACATCTCGGACTTCGCCGTGGCGAGCCTGCTTTACTGGCTGATCGGCTTCGGGCTGATGTTCGGCTGGTCACAAGGTGGCTGGCTGGGCGCCGACCACTTTGGCGCTTTCGATCAGATCAGCAACGAGCCAGCCCTGCTGACCTTCGTGCTGTTCCAGATCATGTTCTGTGCCACGGCGGCCACCATCGTCTCGGGCGCGGTGGCCGAACGCATGCGGTTTGGCGCTTATCTGGCACTGTCGGCCTGCATATCGACGCTGATTTACCCAGTCTTCGGCCATTGGGCCTGGGGCGGCATGCTGAGCGAAGGCAGCGGCTGGCTGCGGTCTCTGGGTTTTGTGGATTTTGCAGGGTCCACCGTGGTGCACAGCGTGGGTGGCTGGGTGTCGCTGGTGGCGGTCTGGTTGATCGGCTCCCGGACAGGGCGTTTCACCGACGGAAAAGCGCCCGCCATGATCCCGGCCGGCAACCTGCCGATGGCAATGCTGGGCGCCCTGCTGCTGTTCTTCGGCTGGCTGGGCTTCAATGGCGGCAGCACACTGGCATTCAATGACATGGTGCCCAGCATCTTGCTCAACACCACCCTGGCTGGCGTGGCGGGGTGCACCACTGGCCTGATCATCGGCCGGGTCTGGCACGGCTATTACGAAACGCTGTACCTCATCAACGGCATGATCGCCGGCATGGTGGCCGTGACCGCGGGCGCTCATGTGGTCAGTGCACAGGAAGCCATTTTGATTGGCAGTGTGGGCGCCTTGCTGATGGCTTGGGCGAACGACAAATTGCTGGCCTGGCGCATCGACGACGCGGTGGGCGCCATACCCACCCATCTGGTGGCGGGTATCTGGGGTACCTTGGCGGTGGGTTTGTTTGGAGACCTGGACCTGATGGGCACTGGCAACACCCGCCTGGAGCAGGTGGGCGTGCAAGCCTTGGGCGTGCTGGTGTGCGGCCTGTGGTGCACCGGCATGACATGGATACTGTT
>JACCDS012136967.1_pt1 | contig 11557 bp, 7 predicted proteins | sample 7446441 | NCBI WGS metagenome assembly JACCDS01 (sample SAMN15323445, study PRJNA562643) | freshwater metagenome | isolation source: river surface water | place: USA:Blue River Watershed | collected 2017-08-17 | reverse complement strand
GCTGAAATCCATGAATTCGTTTGTAAGGAAGCACGGGTGATACCTTGTAGAATTGGATTAGCCGTTGCTGGAACTGCATCCCGTGCCTCAATTAGCTTTTTGTCTTTACGTTTTAGTACTGAATTTTCATCGCGCAATTTACGTGCAGTAATAATTTGACCGCGCTTTAGTTCACCACTATCACCTGGATCAACCACTACTTTCTTGCCGAAAATGTTGTCATTTTCGCTCATGAAATCGGATTTGTTGACTAATTGTTGTTCTAGGAACATAGTGTCACCTGGATCAACAATTTCAACTTTACGCATCATTTGACGTACAATAACTTCAAAGTGCTTATCATTGAGTTTTTGACCTTGCAAGCGGTATACCTCTTGAATTTCGTTCACTAAATATTCTTGTACAGCTGTTGGGCCCTTGATGGCGAGAATATCGCCAGGGCTGATAGCACCGTCAGACAATGCGTCACCAGCCTTAACAAAATCATTTTCTTGAACGAGAATGTACTTACTCAAGTTAACAAGATACCTGCGTTGTTCGCCAGTTTTTGCTTCAACAATGACTTCACGGTTACCACGTTTGATTTTTCCAAACGAAACGATGCCATCAATTTCACTAACTACTGCAGGGTTACTTGGGTTACGCGCTTCGAATAATTCAGTCACGCGTGGTAAACCACCAGTAATATCACCTGTCTTACCAGTTACACGAGGAATCTTAACTAGAATTTGACCTGGTTCAATTTTTTCCCCTTCGTTAATAACGATATGTGCACTTACTGGAATGTTATAAGATTTAAGGCTTTCTCCTTTTTTGTCAATAATCCTGATAAGTGGTGACATGTTTTTGTCACGACTTTCGATGATTACTTTTTCACGGAATCCAGTTTGTTCGTCACTTTCCTCACGGTATGTAATGTTTTCTTTGATATGCTCAAACTCTACAGTACCACCAAATTCAGAAACAATAACTGCGTTGTATGGATCCCAATCACAAATTAGCTCACCTTTCTTAACCTTAGCTCCTGGTTTGATATACAAATTCGAACCATAAGGAACGTTACCAGTTGTTAGTGTAATGCCAGTATTTACGTCGATAATGCGCATTTCGGTTGAACGGCCTATAACTACATTTGACTTTTGGCCATCTGAATTAACACGTTCTACGGTACGCAATTCATCAATTTCAATAATACCATCGTACTTGGCTATTAAACTTGACGCAGCTGCGATGTTAGACGCGGTACCACCAACGTGGAAAGTACGAAGCGTAAGCTGTGTACCTGGTTCACCGATTGATTGTGCCGCAATTACACCAACAGCTTCGCCTAATTGAACTAAGCGACCATTGGCAAGGTTGCGTCCATAACATTTAGCACAAACACCAGAACGACTTTCGCAAGTTAATACGGAGCGAATATCAACCGTTTCAATCGGCGATTTATCAATAGCTGATGCAACATCTTCGGTTATGATTTCACCACCAGAAACAATTAATTCTCCGGTAGTTGGATGGTAAACATCGTTAACTGCTGTACGACCTAAAATACGATCATACAAAGTCTCTACAACATCGTCGTTGTTTTTCAAGGCAGTCATGCTCAGTCCACGTAGTGTACCACAATCGTGTTCATTGATAATAACGTCTTGAGCTACGTCTACGAGGCGTCGTGTCAGGTAACCAGCATCAGCCGTTTTAAGAGCGGTATCGGCAAGACCTTTACGAGCACCGTGAGTAGAGATAAAATATTCTAAGATGGATAGACCTTCACGGAAGTTAGAAAGAACTGGATTTTCAATAATGGAGGTAGTAGTATCGCCGGCTTTTTGAGGTTTAGCCATGAGACCACGCATACCACTCAATTGTTTAATTTGTTCTTTTGAACCACGCGCACCAGAATCCAGCATCATATATACAGGATTAAATCCTTGACGGTCTGTACTCAAACTATCAAGCACCTTCTTGGTTACTTTAGAATTGGTATGCGTCCAAATATCAATAATTTGGTTATAACGTTCGTTATTGGTAATGAAACCCATGTTGTAGTTAGCTACAACTTCATCAACGAGGGTTTGTGCATCAGCAATAATTTTGGTTTTCTCAGCAGGTGTTTGGATATCACCGAGATTAAAGGATAGACCACCTTTGAACGCTGTACGGAATCCAAGTTCTTTAATGTCGTCAAGGAATTTAGCAGTTTTAGCCATTCCCGTACGTTTAACCACCATACCAATGATATCACGGAGTGATTTCTTAGTCAATAATTCGTTGATATAACCCACTTCGTGTGGAACAACATTATTGAATAAAACACGTCCTACAGTTGTATCAATGAGTTTGGTAAGGAGTTGACCACCTTCAAGCGCATTGGTAATTTTTACCTTGATTTGAGCATGAAGATCGACCTTCTTTTCATTAAGGGCAACGGTAACTTCTTCTGCACTATAAAACACCATTCCTTCACCTTTAACTTCGTCGTTAGGTAAATTGCGTTTTCCTTTGGTAAGATAATACAAACCAAGCACCATGTCTTGAGAAGGTACAGCTACCGGAGCACCATTAGAAGGGTTAAGAATGTTGTGCGAAGCAAGCATTAAAATTTGAGCTTCCAGAATAGCCGCGTTACCCAATGGAACGTGAACAGCCATTTGGTCACCATCAAAGTCAGCGTTGAACGCAGTACAAACGAGTGGGTGAAGTTGGATAGCCTTTCCTTCGATTAATTTCGGCTGGAAGGCCTGTATACCTAAACGGTGAAGAGTAGGAGCACGGTTCAAAAGTACTGGATGGCCTTTCAATGCGTTTTCCAAAATATCCCATACAATAGGGTCTTTTTTGTCGACAATCTTCTTAGCTGATTTTACAGTCTTAACAATACCACGTTCAATCATTTTTCGAATGATAAACGGTTTGAAAAGTTCTGCAGCCATCTCTTTAGGAAGTCCGCATTCGTGTAATTTCAATTCTGGACCAACGACGATGACAGAACGTGCAGAATAGTCAACACGTTTACCGAGTAAGTTTTGACGGAAACGGCCTTGCTTACCTTTCAATGAGTCTGAAAGTGATTTTAAAGGACGGTTACTATCAGTTTTTACTGCGTTCGATTTTCTTGAATTATCAAATAATGAATCAACAGCTTCTTGAAGCATACGTTTCTCGTTACGGAGAATTACGTCTGGCGCCTTGATTTCAATTAGTCGTTTAAGACGATTATTACGAATAATAACCCTTCTATACAGATCATTTAAATCAGAAGTTGCAAAACGACCGCCATCCAGTGGAACGAGTGGACGAAGTTCAGGTGGAATCACCGGAACAACTTTAACAATCATCCATTCAGGCTTATTAACAACATTTTGATTGGCTTGACGGAAGGCTTCAATAACTTGAAGACGTTTCAATGCCTCATTCTTACGTTGTTGTGAGGTTTCAGTATTCGCTTTATGACGAAGATCGTATGAAAGATCGTCAAGATTCAAGCGTGAGAGCAATTCTGCAATTGCTTCTGCTCCCATTTTTGCTACGAATTTGTTCGGATCCGAATCATCGAGCATAGTGTTCTCACGAGGTAGAGTGTCAAGAATGTTCAAGTATTCTTCTTCAGTTAAGAAGTCGAGATAACTGATGCCATTTTCACCGGCGATACCTGGATTAATTACTACATAACGTTCGTAGTAAATAATCATATCTAATTTCTTGGTTGGAAGACCAAGAAGGTAGCCAATTTTGTTTGGTAAAGAGCGGAAATACCAAATGTGAGCAACAGGAACAACCAAATTGATATGTCCCATGCGTTCACGACGAACTTTTTTCTCGGTAACTTCTACACCACAACGATCACAAACTATTCCTTTATAGCGAATACGTTTGTATTTACCGCAGTGACATTCGTAATCCTTAACTGGACCAAAAATGCGTTCACAGAACAAACCATCACGTTCAGGTTTGTAGGTACGGTAGTTAATAGTTTCAGGCTTGAGTACCTCACCGCTGGATCTGCGCAGAATGGTTTCTGGTGAAGCCAGGCTGATGGTAATCTTCGAGAAATTTGACTTTTGTTTACTGTCTCTTCTTAAAGCCATTTTTTATTTTATTTCGTTTAATTTTAAATTGATAGTGCTTTATTGAAATAGCTCCTGCATATAGCAGGAGCTATTCATTAATCCATTGTGATGTCTAGAGCAAGTCCACGCAATTCGTGTAACAATACGTTGAAGGATTCAGGAATATTCGGTGTTGGAATATTTTCACCTTTAACGATAGCTTCGTAAGCTTTTGCACGACCGGTAACGTCATCAGACTTAACAGTAAGGAGCTCTTGAAGTACGTTTGCTGCACCGTAGGCTTCCAGCGCCCAAACTTCCATTTCACCAAAACGCTGACCACCGAATTGAGCTTTACCACCTAACGGTTGTTGAGTAATGAGTGAATATGGTCCGATTGAACGGGCGTGCATCTTATCATCCACCATGTGACCTAATTTGAGCATGTAGATAATACCTACAGTTGCTGGTTGGTCAAAACGTTCTCCGGTTCCTCCATCATACAGGTAAGTTCTACCAAATTGTGGCACACCTGCTTTGCTGGTATAGTCATCAATTTGTTGAATGGTTGCCCCGTCAAAAATTGGTGTTGAGAATTTCATTCCAAGTTTTTCACCAGCCCAAGCCAGAACAGTTTCATAGATCTGTCCAAGGTTCATCCGAGAAGGTACACCAAGTGGATTCAATACAATATCAACAGGTGTTCCATCTTCTAGGAAAGGCATATCTTCCTCTTTTACGATACGAGCAACGATACCTTTGTTACCGTGACGACCAGCCATTTTATCGCCCACTTTCAGCTTACGCTTTTGTGCAATATAAACCTTAGCTAATTGTACGATTCCATTTGGTAATTCATCCCCAACAGTAATTTGGAATTTCTCACGCTTGTATTTTCCGAGATAATCGTTGTACTGAATCATGAAGTTATGGAGCAAGCGCTCAATAAGTTCATTCTTATCCTTATCAGTAGTCCAGTTTCCTGGATTAACTTCAGTATAGTCGATTCTCTCAAGAAGCTTTTGTGTGAACTTGGTACCTCTTGGAACAACTTCTTCTCCTAGGATATTTGTCACACCTTGTGAAGTGCGGCCGTTTACCAGTTGGAAGAGTTTGTCTACCAATTTCAGTTTCAAATTGTAGTTATTCTTCTCGTTTTCAGAATCAAGTTTTTCAAGCATTGGCTTTTCTTCAGCTTTTGCCTTTTTATCCTTAATTACACGTGAGAATAATTTTTTGTCAACGATTACACCTTTGATAGAAGGAGATACGCGAAGTGAAGCATCTTTTACGTCTCCGGCTTTGTCTCCGAAGATGGCACGCAGAAGTTTTTCTTCTGGAGATGGGTCCGTTTCACCTTTAGGGGTGATTTTTCCAATCAAGATATCACCTTCTTTTACATCAGCACCGATACGAATGATCCCTTTTTCATCAAGATCTTTGGTAGCATCTTCGCTTACATTCGGGATATCCGGTGTAAGTTCTTCCATACCACGTTTAGTATCTCGAACTTCTAAAGTGTATTCATCAATATGGATAGAAGTAAAGATGTCATCGCGAACAATTTTTTCGTTGATAACAATGGCATCTTCGAAGTTGTACCCTTTCCAAGGCATGAAAGCTACTTTAAGGTTGCGACCGAGGGCCAATTCACCATCTTGAGTAGCATATCCTTCACAAAGTACTTGACCTCTGTTTACTTTATCTCCCTTTTTAACAATCGGTTTAAGGTTGATACAAGTACTTTGGTTTGTCTTTTGGAATTTTGTGAGTTTGTATGTTTTAACGTCACCTTCGAAACTTACCAAGCGTTCCTCTTCACTACGATTGTAACGAATAACGATTTCACGAGCATCAACGTATTCAACAATACCTTCCCCTTCAGCGTTAATAAGCACGCGTGAATCTTGAGCAACACGTGCTTCGATACCAGTTCCAACAATAGGAGCTTGTGGGCGAAGTAGTGGAACTGCTTGACGTTGCATGTTAGATCCCATCAGGGCTCGGTTAGCATCATCGTGTTCGAGGAAAGGAATTAATGAAGCGGCAATTGAGGCAATTTGGTTTGGCGCCACATCCATCAAATGTACCTTTTCAGGTTCAAGAATAGGGAAGTCACCTTCGTAACGCGAAGTTACTTTTTTGGTTCCAATAAGTCCCTTTTCATCAATTTCAACATTTGATTGAGCAATGTTCTTTTGATCTTCTTCCTCAGCAGTTAAGTATACGATTGGTTTGTTGATTTCAACTTTACCATTCGACACAGTGCGATAAGGCGTTTCGATAAACCCAAGGTTATTCACTTTTGCATAAACGCAAAGTGAGGAAATCAAACCGATGTTTGGACCTTCAGGTGTTTCGATTGTACATAAACGACCGTAGTGAGTGTAGTGTACGTCACGAACTTCGAAGCCCGCACGTTCACGACTCAAACCACCTGGCCCGAGTGCCGACAAACGACGTTTGTGAGTAATTTCGGAAAGTGGATTCGTTTGATCCATGAACTGCGATAATTGGTTCGTTCCGAAGAACGAGTTTATCACAGAACTTAGTGTCTTAGCATTGATAAGATCAGTAGGAGTGAACACTTCGTTATCACGTACATTCATACGTTCACGAATTGTTCTTGCCATACGTGCCAATCCTACGCCAAACTGCGCGTACAATTGTTCTCCAACGGTACGAACACGACGATTAGAGAGGTGATCAATATCATCAACGTCTGTTTTAGAGTTGATTAATTCAATCAGGTACTTAATAATGAGAATCATGTCTTCCTTAGTGAGGACACGGATTTCTGCAGGAATATTAAGTCCAAGTTTTTTATTTATTCTATAACGTCCAACTTCACCGAGGTCATAACGTTTATCTGAGAAGAACAATTTATCAATAACACCACGCGCTGTTTCTTCATCAGGTGGTTCAGCATTACGCAGAAGTCGGTAAATAAATTCAATGGCTTCTTTTTCAGAGTTCGTAGAATCTTTCTGAAGTGTATTATAGATAATAGCGAAATCAGCCGTATTGACATCTTGTTTATGGAGGATGATGGATTTTACACCAGCATCAACGATAAGATCAATATGTTCATCTTCGAGAATCGTCTCGCGATCGAGGATAACTTCATTTCTCTCAATTGAAACAACTTCTCCGGTATCTTCGTCAACGAAGTCTTCCAACCAGGTTTTAAGCACACGAGCGGCCAGTTTACGACCAACCTCACGTTTCAATCCGGCCTTACTTACTTTTATTTCGTCGGCGAGACCAAATATTTCTAAAATTTGTTTATCGCTTTCAAAACCAATAGCACGTAGAAGAGTAGTTACAGGTAACTTCTTTTTACGATCGATGTATGCATACATCACATTATTGATATCAGTAGCAAATTCGATCCAGCTACCTTTGAAAGGAATAACGCGAGCACTGTAGAGTTTGGTTCCATTAGCATGACGGCTTTGTCCGAAGAATACCCCCGGAGAGCGGTGCAACTGAGAAACGATAACCCTTTCAGCGCCATTTATGATAAATGAACCTTTTGGCGTCATGTATGGGATAGTTCCCAGGTACACGTCCTGCATTATTGGTTCAAAATCTTCATGTTCAGGGTCTGTGCAATAAAGGTAAAGTTTAGCCTTAAGTGGCACAGAGTAGGTGAGGCCTCTTTCGATACATTCGTCTAGCGAGTAGCGTGGTGGATCGATATAATAATCCTTGAACTCCAGCACGAAATTGTTACGTGCATCGGAGATAGGGAAGTTTTCCGCAAAAACTTTGAAGAGACCTTCTTTTTTACGGTTTTCAGGAGTTGTTTCCAACTGGAAAAAATCCTGAAAAGATTTGAGCTGAATGTCGAGGAAGTCCGGATATTCAATCGGGAACTTATTTGACGAGAAATTAACCCTTTTTTGAGTTTTTGTACTTGCAGCCAATTTTTTTGAGCTTTATGTGTTAAAATTCTGACCTCTAAAGTTCGGTTTTTTTATATGCTAAAAAACGGGATTAATCCCCCGTCATTAACAATCACCGGTTAATGGTATAAATTGTAATGACGGGGGCTTAGATCCCTAAAAAGCAGCGGAAACCAATTACTTGATTTCGGCTTTGGCACCAGCTTCTTCCAGAGCTTTTTTGATAGCTTCTGCTTCTTCTTTGCCAATTCCTTCTTTAACAGGCTTCGGAGCGCCGTCAACTAAATCTTTAGCTTCTTTCAAGCCAAGACCAGTAAGGTCTTTTACAACTTTTACAACACCGAGTTTAGCAGCACCTGCTTCAACTAATACTACGTCGAAGCTAGTTTTTGCAGCAGCAGCTTCGCCACCACCACCGCCACCAGCAACTACTACTGCAGCAGCTGCAGGTTCGATTCCGTGTTCGTCTTTCAGGATTTTTGCAAGTTCCTGTACTTCTTTAACTGTTAGGCTAACCAGGCTGTCAGCCAATGCTTTGATATCTGCCATTTTTTTTAGTTTTTACTGTTTGTTTTTGTATTTGGGAAATTCCCCTGTGTTTTAGGCTGCTTCTTCGCCGCCTTTGTTTTCGAGTGCACCAATAACGCGTTGGATCGGAGACTGGAGGAGTGCAATAACATCTCCAATGAGTTCGTTCTTCGATTTCAACGATGCTAATGCGTCAAGTTGTTCATCACCAATGAAAATCATTGATTCAACGTAAGCTGCTTTTACAGCAGGCTTTGCGTCTTTTTTACGGAATTCACGAATGACCTTTGCAGGAGCATTTGAAATTTCTGTAAACATCAATGCAGTTTCGCCTTTTAATGCTGGAATTAGACCTGCGAGGTTACTGTCGTTAGCTCTTTCAATTGCTTTTTTAAGCAAAGTGTTTTTAACAACGGTAATTGAGATCTTTTTCTCGAAGCACTGCCTGCGAAACGCGTTCACCTTTTCAACGGTAAGCGTCGAACAATCTGCCAGATAGATTTTGTCATTTGAATTTAGTTGTGCAACTAAATCTTCAATGACCTTTGTTTTTTCGGTTTTGTTCATCTGAAAGCAGTGAATTAAATGAATAATTTAGTGTCAAGTGTTACACCTGGACTCATTGTGCTGCTCATGGTAGCTGACTTTACGTAAGTACCTTTTGCGCTTGAAGGCTTCAGTTTGATAATCATCTGGATGAGTTCGTTAGCATTTTCAGCAAGTTTATTTGTGTCGAAAGACACCTTGCCAATTCCTGCGTGAACAATACCAGCCTTGTCAACTTTGAAATCGATTTTGCCACCTTTTGAATCGGTTACGGCTTTACCAATATCCATAGTAACTGTACCTGTTTTAGGGTTTGGCATGAGGCCACGTGGACCGAGTATACGGCCTAAGGCACCAACTTTACCCATTACAGATGGCATGGTGATGATAACATCCACATCAGTCCATCCGCCTTTAATTTTTTCAATGAATTCGTCTAACCCTACGAAGTCAGCACCAGCAGCTTTTGCCTCGGCCTCCTTATCAGGAGTTACGAGGGCAAGTACACGCATTGTTTTGCCTGTACCGTGTGGTAATGTTACTGTACCACGAACCATCTGGTTGGCTTTACGCGGGTCAACTCCTAAACGGATCGCTAGATCCACAGAAGCATCGAACTTAGTGGTTGTAATTTCTTTTACCACTTTTGCCGCTTCTGCAACTGAGTATACCTTCTTTGCGTCAAATTTCGCAAGGGCTACTTTTCTTTTTTTAGTCAACGTTGCCATGTAAGCTTGTTTTGTTTAATTGGACATTCGTCCGGTTAATTTTTAGTGAGGGCGGTCGCCTGTTACGGTTACTCCCATGCTGCGTGCTGTACCAGCCACCATGTTCATTGCTGATTCGATGGTGAAGCAGTTCATGTCAACAATCTTATCTTCAGCGATTTTACGCACTTGTTCCCAAGTGAGCGCACCTACTTTTTTACGATTGCTGGTTGCAGAACCGGCTTTGATTTTGGCAGCATCCATGATCTGAACGGCTACAGGTGGACGTTTAACAACGAAGTCAAACGACTTGTCAGAGTAAACATTGATAACTACTGGAAGAATTTTCCCAGCGCTTTCTTGAGTTCTAGCATTAAATTGCTTACAGAACTCCATGATGTTTACACCTTTGGCACCTAAAGCCGGACCAATAGGAGGGGACGGGTTGGCCGCACCACCTTTGATTTGCAATTTTACAATTGCTGATAACTCTTTTGCCATTTTGTTTTGTTTTTTTAAGTTCGGGAACTGCTCATACTAGTCCCCATTTTTTTCCTTCTTTCGATTTGTTAAGCTTTTGAGTTGGAAGCAGCAAAGCGCTCAATGAACATCGTTGGAAGGAAAATAGGTTTATTCAATTTCTACTTCTCCAAAATTTAATTCCACAGGTGTTTTACGACCGAAGATTTTAACAGTGACTTTAATCTTGCGCTTGTCCTCCATTACTTCTTCAATAACACCGTTAAATCCATTAAATGGTCCGTTAATAACCTTAACAGATTCACCTACGCGATAATTGGTCGTTACAGTACCTTCACTTTCTACAAGTTCATCTACTTTCCCAAGGATGCGGTTAACTTCACTGATGCGCATAGGTACAGGGTTTCCACCCTTAGTTTCTCCTAAAAAACCGAGAACACCAGTTATATTTTTGATCACGTGGGGAACTTCACCTGCTAGGTTGGCCTCAATGAGGACATATCCAGGGTAAAATGAACGCTCCTTAGTTGTTTTTTTACCGTTGCGGATTTGGATTACCTTTTCGGTTGGAATCAAAACTTGTGATACAAAATCATCTAATTTTAAACGATTGATCTCAAGCTCAATATATTGCTTCACTTTTTTCTCCTGACCACTAATGGCGCGGACCACGTACCATTTACGGCTAGAAGCAGTTTCAGTTTTTGCAGGTTCACTCATGCCTAACATTAATAAAATAATGGATGTTCTTACTTAAGAAGATCGTATGCGCCGTTCATCAAGATATCGAACACGCGATCCATAACGAATACGACCAAGGCGATAATAACTGATGAAACCATAACAACGAGTGCACTGCTTTGTAATTCAGGCCAAGTTGGCCAACTTACTTTATTAACAAGTTCATTCCTTGTTTCTGAAAGATATGTCCCGATTTTACTCATTGTTTCTACTTTTTCTTGGTCAATTGACCTTTTTAACTTGCACGGGCAGAGAGATTCGAACTCCCATCAACGGTTTTGGAGACCGCTATTCTGCCATTGAACTATGCCCGTATATCTGAAATTTTAACGTTTTTTAACACAGATTAGCTAAGTCTATTAAACAGCAAAATGGCGTCCCGAAACGGGAGCCATTTTGCCGTTATTAAAACTATGGCTTAGTCTAATATTTCAGTCACTTGACCTGCACCTACTGTGCGGCCACCTTCACGGATTGCAAAACGAAGACCTTTGTCCATCGCGATTGCATTGATCAGGTTAACAGTGATAGTTACGTTATCTCCAGGAAGAACCATTTCGCGTCCAGCTTCAAGTTCAATTTCTCCAGTTACGTCAGTAGT
>JACCDS010227767.1_pt1 | contig 11557 bp, 10 predicted proteins | sample 7446441 | NCBI WGS metagenome assembly JACCDS01 (sample SAMN15323445, study PRJNA562643) | freshwater metagenome | isolation source: river surface water | place: USA:Blue River Watershed | collected 2017-08-17 | reverse complement strand
TGTCCTCGGCCTGACGTTCGGAAAGTTTGAAGCGGGCAATCAGCGCGGGCTTGGGCTCGTCCGAGTTGCGGATCAGAGCGATGACCTCGTCGATCTTCAGCAGCACCAGCTGCCGGCCCTCGAGGATGTGGATGCGGGCGAGCACCTTGTCCAGGCGGTGTTGCGAACGCCGCTCGATGGTGGTCTGGCGGAAGGAAATCCACTCCTCCAGCATCTGGCGCAGGGTCTTCTGTGTGGGCCGGCCGTCCAGCCCCACCAGGGTCATGTTGATCGGCGCCGAGGTCTCCAGGCTGGTGTGCGCAAGCAGGGTGGTGATCAGCTCCTGTTGCTCGATACGGCTGGTCTTGGGCTCGCAGACCAGGCGCACCGGCGCGTCCTTGCTCGATTCGTCGCGCACCACGTCCAGCACGGCCAGCACCGTGGCCTTGAGCAGGTTCTGCTCGGGCGTCAGCGCCTTCTTGCCGGCCTTGACCTTGGGGTTGGTCAGCTCCTCGATCTCTTCGAGCACCTTCTGCGTGCTCACGCCCGGCGGCAGTTCGGTCACCACCAGCTGCCACTGGCCGCGCGCCAGTTCCTCAATCTTCCAGCGCGCGCGCACCTTGAGTGAGCCGCGACCGGTGCGGTAGGCCTCGGCAATATCGGCGGTCGGGCTGATGATCTGGCCGCCACCCGGATAGTCGGGGCCGGGCAGCAGCTCGACCAGCTCGCTGTCGGGCAGCTTGGGGTTCTTGATCAGGGCCACGCAGGCGGCCGCCACCTCGCCCAGGTTGTGGCTGGGGATCTCGGTGGCCAGGCCCACGGCGATGCCGCTGGCGCCATTGAGCAGGGTGAAAGGCAGGCGCGCCGGCAGCTGCTTGGGCTCCTCGGTAGAGCCGTCGTAATTGGGCTGGAAGTCGACCGTGCCCTCGTCGATCTCGTCGAGCAGCAGGGTGCTGATCTTGGCCAGCCGCGCTTCGGTGTAACGCATGGCGGCGGCGCCATCCCCGTCGCGGCTGCCGAAATTGCCCTGGCCGTCGATCAGCGGGTAACGCTGGGCGAAATCCTGCGCCATGCGCACCAGCGCGTCATACGCGGCCTGGTCGCCATGCGGGTGGAAACGGCCCAGCACGTCGCCGACCACCCGCGCGCTCTTGACCGGCCGGGCCGCGGTGTTGCTGTTGGGCCCGCTGTAACCCAGGCCCATGCGCGCCATCGAGTACATGATGCGGCGCTGCACCGGCTTCTGGCCATCGCAGACATCGGGCAGGGCGCGGCCCTTGACCACGCTCAGCGCGTATTCGAGGTAGGCGCGTTGCGCGTAATGGGCCAGGGTCAGGGCGTCATCGCCCGCAGGATCGGCAGCCAGGTCGAGGGTGGGTTGGTCCATCGGTGTCTCAGTAACAGGCGTCTTGTGTCAGGTCGGCTCAGGGCTGGGCGCTTTCGCCCAGCCCGGCGAAGTCGGCGCGCTCTGGCGGCAGCACGCGGGGGGCAGCCTTGTCGGCTGCCGGCTTGAGCACCGCGTACAGCGCCAGCACGGTGCGCACGTAATTCTGTGTTTCGCGGTAGGGCGGCACCTGGTTGCCGGCGCGGCGCACGGCCATCAAGCCGGCGTTGTAGGCCGCCAGGGCCAGGTCCGGCCGCTCGGGAAACTTGGCCAGCAACCGGCGCAGATGGCGGCTGCCCACCTGGAGGTTGGTGCGCGCATCCACCAGCTGGCGCGCCACCGGCCGGCGCCGCTGATCCTGCAGGCCATAACCCCGGGCCGTGGCCGGCATCACCTGCATCAGTCCGACCGCGCCCTTGGGTGAAACGGCATCGGCGTCAAAACCCGATTCGGTGGCGATCAGGGCCTGCAACAGCGCGTAGTCGATGCCATGCTCACGCGCGGCCTCGCGCAGCAGAGGGCGCACCGCCTTGTAGTCCGGCGAGATCTCGAAGAAAGCATGCAAGCGCGTGGGCGCCATGGGCACGGGCCCTGCGCGCGTGAGGTCCTCGGGAGCCTGGTCCGTGAAATACAGGGCGTAGCGTTCGTCCAGCTGCTCGGCCGCAAAATGGGGCACACCCTTGTCATCGACATAGGCCCAGACATCGGCACGCACGGCCGGCTGCCACAGCAGCGCCAGCCCAGCGATGAAGCCGAGGACGGGGCGCAAGACCATCAGATGTCCACCTCCACCGAGTCCCCGTGCAGCTCCATGAGTTCGCGGCGCGCCGCGGCCTCGCCCTTGCCCATGAGCTTGGTGATTTCGGTCTCGGTTTGCAGGTTGTCGAAGGTGCCCAGGCGCACCTGCAGCAGGCGGCGCGTGTCGGGATTGAGTGTGGTCTCCCACAGCTGCTCGGCGTTCATCTCGCCCAGGCCCTTGAAGCGGCTGATCTGGCAGCGGTCCTGGGCCACACCCTCCTTGGCGCATTTGTCGAGGATGGCGGTGAGCTCGCCCTCGTCCAGGGCGTAGGCCTTGGAGGCCGGCTTCTTGCCACGCGCCGGCACATCCACGCGGAACAGCGGCGGGCGCGCGACATAGACGTGGCCCGCCTCGATGAGCTTGGGGAAATGCCGGAAAAACAAGGTGAGCAGCAGCACCTGGATGTGTGAACCGTCCACGTCGGCATCACTCAGGATGCAGACCTTGCCGTAGCGCAGGCCACTCAAATCCGGTGTGTCGTTCGGGCCATGCGGGTCCACGCCGATGGCGACCGAGATGTCATGGATTTCGGTGTTGGCAAACAGGCGGTCGCGCTCGACCTCCCAGGTGTTGAGCACCTTGCCACGCAGGGGCAGGATGGCCTGGCTTTCCTTGTCGCGGCCCATCTTGGCGCTGCCGCCGGCCGAGTCGCCCTCAACCAGGAAGAGTTCGTTGTGGGCCAGGTCGCGGCTCTCGCAGTCGGTCAGCTTGCCCGGCAGCACGGCCACGCCCGAGCCCTTGCGTTTCTCCACCTTCTGCCCGGCGCGCTGACGCGTCTGCGCGGCGCGGATGGCCAGCTCGGCCAGCTTCTTGCCGTATTCGACGTGCTGGTTCAGCCACAACTCCAGCGTGGGGCGCACGAAGCTGGAGACCAGACGCACGGCGTCACGCGAGTTGAGGCGTTCCTTGATCTGGCCCTGGAACTGCGGGTCCAGCACCTTGGCTGAGAGGACATAGCTGGCGCGCGCGAACACGTCCTCGGGCAGCAGCTTCACGCCCTTGGGCAAGAGGCTGTGCAGTTCGATGAAGCTCTTGACCGCCGTGAACAGGCCGTCGCGCAGGCCGCTGTCGTGGGTGCCGCCGGCGCTGGTGGGGATCAGGTTGACGTAGCTCTCGCGCACCGGCGCGCCGTCTTCGGTGAAGGCGACGGCCCAGGCCGCGCCCTCGCCTTCGGCAAAGGTGTCGTTGTTGTCGGCAAATCCCTCGCCCTCGAACAGCGGGATCACCGGGTCGGCGGGCAGCGACTGCATCAGGTAGTCGCGCAGGCCGCCCTTGTAGAGCCAGGTCTGGGTTTCCTTGCTCTTTTCCACGGTCAGCGTGACGCTGACGCCGGGCATCAGCACGGCCTTGCTGCGCAGCAGATGCGTGAGCTCGGCCATGGGCAGGGCGGCCGCCTCGAAGTATTTGGCGTCGGGCCAGACCCGCACCGTCGTGCCCTGCTTGCGGTCGCCGGCGGCGGCGGCACGCGTACCCAGGGGCTCCACCACATCGCCACCCGAAAACGCCAGCTGCGCCACCTTGCCTTCGCGGTAGCTGGTGGCTTCCAGCCGCTTGGCCAGCGCGTTGGTGACGGAGACACCCACGCCGTGCAGGCCACCCGAGAAGCTGTAGGCGCCGCCCTTGCCCTTGTCGAACTTGCCGCCGGCGTGCAGCCGGGTGAAGACCAGCTCAATCACCGGCGCCTTTTCTTCCGGGTGCAGGCCGAAGGGGATGCCGCGGCCGTCGTCCTCGACGCTGACCGAGCCATCGGCGTGCAGGGTCACGGCGATCTTCTTGCCGTGCCCGGCCAAGGCCTCGTCGGCCGCGTTGTCCAGCACTTCCTGGATGATGTGCAGTGGGTTGTCCGTCCGGGTGTACATGCCCGGACGCTGCTTGACCGGCTCCAGCCCCTTGAGGACGCGGATCGAGCCTTCGGAATATTCGGGAGTAGGTTTGACAGCCATGGCGGCGAATTGTAGACCCAGTCGCCCCGATCACTGGATGCAAATACAGTAACGAATCGCATCCCCGGCGGACCCCGGGGGAATTGGCTACAGTTCGGCGATGAGTACATCCTCCCCCAAGCAACTCTCGATGGCCCAGGTGCTGATCTGCGGCGCCGCCATCGTGACCCTGTCCATGGGCATACGCCACGGCTTTGGCCTGTGGCTGCAGCCCATCACCCAGACCCAGGGCTGGACGCGCGAGAACTTCGCCTTCGCCATGGCCATCCAGAACCTCACCTGGGGCTTTGCCGGCATCTTTGCCGGCATGCTGGCCGACAAGTTCGGCGCCTTCAAGGTCATCATCGGCGGCGCCATCCTCTACGCCTTGGGTCTGATCGGCATGGCCAACGCGCCCACGCCCCTGCTCTTCACCCTGAGTTGCGGGGTGATGATCGGCGTGGCCCAGGCCGGTACCACCTACGCCGTGATCTACGGCGTGATCGGGCGCAATGTGAGCCTGGAGAAACGCTCCTGGGCCATGGGCGTGGCGGCGGCGGCCGGCTCCTTCGGCCAGTTCCTCATGGTGCCGGTCGAGGGTTGGCTCATCAGCAGCCTGGGCTGGCAGCAGGCGCTGATGGCGCTGGGCATGGCCGCCCTGCTCATCATCCCGCTGGCCTGGGGCCTGCACGAGCCGAGCTTTGCGGCGGGCACGACGCCGAAGCGCGAGCAGTCCATCCTGCAGGCCCTGCGCGAGGCCTTCGCCTACCCGAGCTTCCAGCTGCTGATGGCCGGTTATTTCGTCTGCGGCTTCCAGGTGGTCTTCATCGGCGTGCACATGCCCAGCTACCTGAAAGACCACGGCCTCTCGCCCCAGGTGGCCAGCTACTCGCTGGCGCTGATCGGCCTGTTCAACGTCTTCGGCACCTACGTCGCCGGCACCCTGGGCCAGCGCCTGGCCAAGAAGAACATCCTGGCCTTCATCTACTTCGCCCGCTCCATCGCCATCACGGTCTTCCTGCTGGTGCCGCTCACGCCCATGAGCGTCTACATCTTCTCGGCCGTCATGGGGGTGCTGTGGCTGTCCACCGTGCCGCCCACCAATGCCATCGTGGCGCAGATCTTCGGTGTGGCCCATCTGTCCATGCTGGGGGGCTTTGTCTTCTTCAGCCACCAGGTCGGCTCCTTCATGGGCGTCTGGCTGGGCGGTTACCTCTACGACAAGACCGGCAGCTACGACATCGTCTGGGTCATCGCCATCGCCCTGGGGGTGCTCGCGGCCCTGGTCAACCTGCCGGTGCGCGAGGCCGCGATCCGGCGCCAGCCCCAGGCGGCCCGGGCATGAAAAAGTGGCCGCGCCAGTTGCTGGTCTGGGGCGTAGCCCTGGGCCTGTTGCTGGCCGTGTTCGCGCTCTATACGTGCCCCGACTTCCTGCTGACCCTGGCCGACCAGCTCTGGGCCTGTTTTTAGGGATGCCCAGCATCCGCGTGACATGACGGCGTGGCACACTGTTGTGCCATGACCATGAAGACCATCATCATCACCGGCGCATCCGACGGCATCGGCGCCGAAATGGCGCGCCAGCTGGCGCAGCGTCTTGGTGCCGAGGCCGGTCTGGCCCTGGCCGCACGCAATGCAGCCCTGCTCGAAGAAGTGGCCAGAACATGCCGCAGCCATGGCAGCGAGGTGCTGGTCGTGCCAACGGACGTGACCGATCAGGCCCAGTGCCGCGCCTTGATCGAACGCAGCGTGGAGCGCTTCGGCTGGCTCGACGCCCTCGTCAACAATGCCGGCGTCTCGGCCCAGGCCCTGTTCGAGCAGGTCCAGCCCGAAGACCTGGGCTGGTACGAGGACCTGATGCGCGTGAACCTCTGGGGCAGCGTCTGGTGCACGCACGCCGCCCTGCCCCACCTCAAGGCCAGCCGCGGCCAGCTGGTGGCCGTTTCGTCCCTGGCCGGCCTCGTGGGCGTGCCGGGGCGCACGGCCTACAGCGCCAGCAAGTTCGCCATGACCGGCTTCTTCGAAGCCCTGCGTGCCGAACTCAAGCCCGCCGGCGTCAGCGTGACCACGGCCTACCCCGGCGTGGTGGCCACGCAGACCCGCTACCGCGGGCTCAACGCGGCCGGTGTTGCCGCCGGCTCCAGCGGCCTGAAGGAAGACGATGCCATGCCCGTAGAAGTCTGTGCCCAGCTGATCCTCGATGGCATGGGACGCCGCCAGCGCGAAGTCGTGATGAGCACCAAGGGCAAGCTGGGCCGTTACCTCAAGCTGCTGGCCCCCGGCCTGGTGGAACGCATGGCCCTGGCCGCGCTCAAGGACGAGGTCAAGCCGCGATGAGCCTCATCCCCGTGCATGGCACGGAGGCGCCTTCGGACTGGGTTCAGCGCTGGTCGCATCTGGTCCGCCCTGGCGGCACCGTGCTGGACGTGGCCTGCGGCCATGGCCGCCACCTGCACTGGTTCGCGCAGCGCGGCCACCCGGTCACGGGCGTGGACCGCTCACCCGAGGCGATCGCGGCCGTGGCGACGCTGGGCACGGCCCTGCTGGCCGACATCGAGAACGGCCCCTGGCCCCTGCTGCAGGACGGCCAGCCCCTGGCCTTTGATACCGTGGTGGTCACCAACTACCTGTGGCGCGCGCTGTTTCCGGCGCTGCTGCAAAGCCTGGCACCGGGCGGCGTGTTGATCTACGAGACCTTTGCCCGCGGCAACGAAACCGTGGGCAAGCCCTCGCGCCCGGATTTCCTGCTGAAACCCGGTGAGCTGCTGGACGTCTGTCGCACCCTGCGCGTGGTGGCCTATGAGGACGGTTATCTGGCCCGGCCCGAGCGTTATGTGCAGCGCATCGCGGCCGTGCGGGAGGCCGGCCTGTCCGCGGCCGGCGCGCCGGCGCGTTATCCACTCTGAGGCCCGCCCCCGCGGCGCCGGAGCCCACCCTCGGTAGAATGCCTCTTTGGCCTGAACTTAACTCTCTGCGGACATGACTTCATCCAACCGCCGGATCACCGGCAGCATCGTGGCCCTCGTCACCCCCCTGCACGAGGACGGTAGCGTCGACTACCCCACGCTGCGCAAACTGATCGACTGGCATATCGCCGAAGGCACCGACTGCATCGGCGTGGTCGGCACCACCGGCGAGTCGCCCACGGTCAGCGTCGACGAACACTGCGAGATCATCCGCGTCTCGGTCGAACAGGCCAAGGGCCAGGTGCCCATCATGGCCGGCTGCGGCGCCAACTCCACGGCCGAGGCCATCGAGCTGGCGAAGTTCGCGAAGAAGGTCGGCGCCGACTGCCAGTTGCAGGTGGTGCCCTACTACAACAAGCCCACGCAAGAAGGCCAATACCTGCACTTCCGAGCTATAGCCGAAGCTGTCGGCGACCTGCCCATGGTGCTGTACAACGTGCCCGGCCGCACCGTGGCCGATATGGCGCACGACACCGTGCTGCGCCTGGCCCAGGTGCCGGGCATCGTCGGCATCAAGGAAGCCACGGGCAATATCGAGCGCGCCCAGTGGCTGATCCGCGAGGCCCCGAAGGGTTTTGCCATCTATTCCGGTGACGACCCGACCGCCGTGGCACTGATACTCTGCGGCGGCCACGGCAATATCAGCGTGACGGCCAATGTAGCCCCGCGCCAGATGCACGAGCTCTGCGTGGCCGCCATGGCCGGCGACGTCAAGCGCGCCATGGATATCCAGTTCAAGCTCATGCCGCTGCACAAGCAGCTCTTCGTCGAACCCAACCCCATCCCGGTCAAGTGGGCCATGCAGCGCATGGGCCGTTGCGGCGGCACGCTGCGCCTGCCCATGACACCCCTGACGGCGCCCAATCAGCCCGTGGTCGAAGCCGCCCTGCGCGCGACCGGCCTGCTCTGAACCCAACTGTTCCCCAAGGAAATCGCCGGTGAAGCTTGTTTTGAAACTGGCCCTGCTGGGCCTGACGCTGGCGCTGGTCGCCTGTTCCGCGCTGGAAAGCGACAAGGTCGACTACAAGGCTGCCGCCAAGGCTCCTCCGCTGTCCGTCCCGCCCGACCTGACCCAGCTGCCGCGTGACACCCGCTACACCACGCCAGGAGCCACGGTGAGCGCCACGGGCTTCCAGACCGGGGCCCAGGGTGCGGCTGTCAGCAGCATCGCCGTGCCCCCCGGCTCCGGCATGCGCATGGAGGGCCAGGGCTCGCAGCGCTGGCTGGTGATCGACCAACCCGCTGAAAAACTCTGGCCTCAGATCAAGGAGTTCTGGCAGGAAACCGGCCTGGCGCTGGTCCGTGAGGAGCCCCAGTTGGGCCTTCTGGAAACCGACTGGGCCGAAAACCGGGCCAAGCTGCCGCAGGACTTCGTCCGCCGCACGCTGGGCAAACTGCTGGATGGCCTCTATTCCACCAGCACCTTGGACAAATACCGTACCCGGCTCGAGCGCAATGCCGACGGCGGCACCGAGATCTATATCAGCCACCGGGGCATGGAAGAAGTCTACAAGGACACCGAGAAAACCAAGACCATCTGGCAGGCCCGCGCCACTGATACCGAGATGGAGATCGAGATGCTGCGCCGCCTCATGCTCAAGCTGGGTGCCAGCAGCCAGCAGGCGGCCCTGCAGGTGGCGGCTGTCGTGCCCCGCCAGACAGCCCGACTGGAACAACGCGAAGGCCAAGCCCTGGTGCTGATCAACGAAGGCTTCGACCGCGCCTGGCGCCGCGTCGGCCTGACGCTGGACCGCACCGGCTTCACGGTCGAGGACCGCGACCGCAGCCAGGGCGTCTATTTCGTGCGCTATGTGGAACCCAAGACGCCTGGCGAGGAAGAGCCCGGCTTCTTCAGCCGCATGTTCAGCGCAAGCCCGAAGGACAAGACTCCGCAGAAATACCGCATCACGGTGCGCGGCCAGGGTGAAAGCAGCACGGTGGCGGTGCTCAACGCCGAAGGCGCCCCCGAGACTTCGGACCACGCCCGGCGCATCCTGCAGGTCATCGCCGACGACCTGCGCTGAACCAGGACTGCGCGGCACGACACGCCGCGCAGGGACGAAAAAAAGCCACCTCACGGTGGCTTTTTTTACTCGCGGGACAAGAATTACTTCTTGGCCGGCTCGGCAGCAGCGGGAGCGGCTGCCGGAGCAGCAGCGGGGGCCGAAGCGTCAGCGGCGGGAGCGGGAGCAGCAGCAGCCGGAGCGGCGGCGGGAGCAGCAGCTTCTTCTTTCTTGCCGCAAGCAGCCAGGGCAGCGGCAGCGATCACGGCGGCCAGAACGAGAGTCTTGTTCATGTTGGTGTATCTGATAAGAGGTTGATGACAATTTCCGGAAATTGCCAGCACGGCGAACCGTGCTGACCAAGCCGGCTTGCTTACACAAGCCTTGCTTAGCCGAAAATTATATGGCGGATTTGCCCCCACATTGCAAAAAATAGTGGTAACCCTTAAGTGATAACCGTAAGAGCTCGTAACGCTAGAGCCCCAGCACCGAGGCTGGGAATCCCGGTGCACTGTCACGACGCCATTCGTCCAGCAGCTGGCGCAGGTCCACACGCCGGGACGCAGCGCTGTCGCACACCAGCACATCACGCTCGGTGTCAATGCGCTGCATCACCCAGGCCGGGGTCCATAGCGCGCTCGGGAAGGCCAGGGCGTCACCGGTGCGGCAGACGCGGCATTCGATGATGTGGTCCCAGGTCTGGCGCCATTTCACGAAACGCGCATGCATGCGGGGAATGCCGCCGTAGTCCATCGCCAGCATGACGAAGCGGCGCCCGCCGCGTGACCAGGCCTGCAGAGACTCGACCACGGCCCGCTCGCCCAGAGGCCAGTCGGCGTAATTCGCATCGCACAGGATCAGTTCGCCCCAGCCCTCGCGGGCCGCCGCCTGCAGCGCACCGCGCAGGGCCTGCGTGAACACGCTGCGCCCCTGCAGCCGCCCCTGCGGCAGCACGACGGGAGGGATTTCCTCAGCAGGCATGGGCCCATCCATCCTCGCACCAGACCTGCAGCAATTCGCGCGCCGCGGCACTGGCGCGCGTCACCTCGGCCGCGCCCAAGCTGCGCTGGTCGGCCAGCCGCCGCATCAGCGCGGCGTCACGGCCGGCGGCCCGGTAACTCTCGCCGTTGATGTAGATATGCTGTGCGTCGTAAAGCATGCGCGTGCGCCGGTCCAAGGCCACCCCCCTACGGCCGGAGGCCGGCTCACCCGCCTCGAACCAGACCTGGGGCTTGGGCTCGCTCAGAGTTTCCCCCAAAACCCGCGCCAGGGCCAGCGGGTCCTTGAGCGCCTGCTGCAGAGCCTGACGGGCGAAACGCTGCAGTTGGGCCGGCAGGGCTGCCGGGTTCTCCACCGCAGCTTGCCCCGGATCACGATAGAAACCATCCCCCACCGCCTCGCCGGCATCCTCGGCCAGACGCTGCAGCAACTCGTGCGCCAGTTCGCCGGCCTTGGGTGAGCGAAAGCCGATGGAGTAGGTCATGCAGTCGCCCCCCTCGGCCGCGCCGTCGTGCGCGTAATGCGGCGGCAGGTAGAGCATGTCACCGGGCTCGAGCACGAACGCCTGCTCGGGCTGGAAGTTCGCCAGCACCTTGACCGGCATGCCGGGCTTGAGGTTCAGGTCCTCCTGCTGGCCGATACGCCAACGGCGCTTGCCCTGCGCCTGCAGCAGAAAGACGTCGTAATTATCGAAATGCGGCCCCACCCCACCACCCTCGCTGGCGTAGCTGATCATCAGGTCGTCCAGACGTGCGTCGGGAATGAAGCGGAAGCGGTTCATGAGTTCGTGGATCGCGTCACTGTGCAGATCCACCCCCTGCACCAGCAGGGTCCACTCGGGCGTCTTGAGAGCGGGCAGCGCGCGTCGCGCAAAGGGCCCGCGCTGCAGGGCCCAATGCTCCTTGCCGCGGCGGCGCTCAAGCGTGACCAGGCGCGACTCCACATCCTCCTGCGCAGCCAGGTCGAACAATGCGCTGCGCGGCAGCGGTGCCTTGAAGCCGGGTATGGCATGGCGCACCAGCAGGGGCTTTTTCTGCCAGTAACGGCGCATGAAGGTCTCGGGACTGATACCGCCGAGCAGCGGCAAGGCTTGTTTCACGTTCATGGGAGAAACTGTAATGGATGTGCGCCGACGTTCCAAATCGTGAACGCTATGGAACCGGCTGGGCCGGGCTGCTGGGAGTGCGGCCTGGGCGCAGCCCAATTGCGCGACAATTCGGCCTTATGGAAATCAATCAGCAATGTGTGGTCGCCCTGACCTGGACACTCACGGACACCCTGGGTGAGGAACTCGATGTGCTCGACGAGCCGGTCGACTTCCTGATCGGCGGGCAGGACCTGTTCAAGAAGATCGAGGACGCCCTGCAGGGCCATGGTGTTGGCGCCAGCGTGGCGCTGCAGCTGGAGCCCGAGGAAGCCTTTGGCGACTACCAGGAAAAGCTGCTGTTCCTCGAAAAGCGCGAACTCTTTCCGCCCGAGCTGGAAGAAGGCATGACGCTGGAGGG
>JACCDS011339646.1_pt1 | contig 11559 bp, 10 predicted proteins | sample 7446441 | NCBI WGS metagenome assembly JACCDS01 (sample SAMN15323445, study PRJNA562643) | freshwater metagenome | isolation source: river surface water | place: USA:Blue River Watershed | collected 2017-08-17 | reverse complement strand
GTGCTGATGCTGATGGTCTCCTCGCTGCTGCTCAAGCTGGTGCTGATCACCGCGCTGGCGCGGCCCATGGGCGCCACCATGGAGGTGGCCCTGCGGACCGGCCTGTACCTGACGCAGGCCGGCGAGTTCGGCTTCGTGCTGCTGACGCTGGCTTATGAAAAGGGCCTGATCGAAGCCGCGACGCTCAATCCGATCCTGGCCAGCATGGTGCTGTCGATGCTGGCCACGCCCTTCATCATCATGTACAGCAATGCGCTGGTCATGAAGCTGGTCGCCAGCGAGTGGCTGCAGCAGTCGCTGGCCATGACGCATATCGCACGCCAGTCCATCAGCATCAGCCGCCACGTCATCATCTGCGGCTATGGTCGCTGCGGGCAGAACCTGGCGCGCATGCTGGAAGGCGAGAAGATCCCCTACATGGCGCTGGACCTCGACCCCGACCGCGTGCACCACGCGGCCGCGGCCGGCGATGCCGTGGTCTACGGCGATGCCGCGCGCCTGCAGGCGCTGGTGGCCGCCGGCCTGAGCCGTGCCAGCGCCGTGGTCATCACCTACCTGGACCTGCCGGGCGCGCTCAAGGTGCTGGCCCATGTGCGCGCGCATGCGCCGAACGTGCCGGTCATCGTGCGCACGCAGGACGACTTCGCCCTGGACCGCCTGCGTGCCGCCGGCGCCACCGAGGTCGTGCCCGAGGCCATCGAGGGCTCGCTGATGCTGGCCAGCCACGCGCTGGCCCTGGTGGGCGTGCCCATGCGCCGCGTGATCCGGCTGGTGCAGGACCAGCGCGAGGCGCGCTACGGCCTGCTGCGCGGCTACTTCCACGGAGCCGACGACAGCCCGGGCGACGACCAGTCGCAGGAGCGCCTGACCAGCCTCACACTGAGCGCCGGCGCGCATGCCGTGGGCCAGACCGTGGGCGCGCTGCACGCCCGGCTGGGCGGGGCGCGCCTGCTGAGCCTGCGCCGTCAACACGGCAAGACACTGGCGCCCAGCGATGCGCTCCGGTTCGAGGACGGCGACACCCTGGTGCTGTCCGGGCCGCCCGAGGCCCTGAGCCGCGCCGAGCAGGGGCTGCTGCGCGGCTGAACCCCCCACCGATCGTTCGAGGTTGACCATGCAGGACCGCAACATCACCGAATATCTCCGGCGCCATATCCGCACCGTGCCGAACTGGCCGGCGCCGGGCGTGCAGTTTCGCGACATCACGCCGCTGCTGCAGGATCCCAAGGTCTTTCGGGTCATGGTCGACGCCTTCGTCCATCGCTACATGGACCCGGGCATGCGCCCGGACGTGGTGGCCGGGCTGGACGCGCGCGGCTTCATCCTGGGCTCGGTCATCGCCTACGAGCTGGCGGTCGGCTTCATCCCGATCCGCAAGAAAGGCAAGCTGCCCTATACCACGGTGGAGGAAACCTACGAGCTGGAGTACGGCAGCGCCACGGTGGAACTGCACACCGATGCGGTCAAGCCCGGCGACCGCGTCCTGCTGGTCGACGACCTGATCGCCACCGGCGGCACCATGATGGCCGGCAAGAAGCTGCTGGAGAAGCTGGGCGCGCAGGTCATGGAGGGTGCGGCCATCGTCGACCTGCCCGAGCTCGGCGGCTCCGCCCGGCTGCGCGAAGCGGGCTTGCCGCTGTTCACGCTGGTCGATTTCGCCGGCGCCTGAGGCGCCCGCGGGCGCGCTAGATCAGGTCGCCGTACTGGGTGCGGCTCAGAGGCATGCGGTCCACGTCGTCCTCGTTCAGACGCGTGGGCTCGAACTCGGTGCTCGGGAATTCGGTCGGTGCGAAATCCCGGTGGGCCGCGTCGCGCGCGGCCGGCGCCGGGGTGCGGGCCTTGTTGCCGCTGGCCAGGGCCTGCTTGAAGGCATTGACCTCGTCCGGACGGATCGGTTCAAAACGCGCGCCGCGTCCCGGCGCCGTGGGCTGCACGCGGCGGCCGTCGATCACAGGATCCGCGCTGGCTGCAGGGGCCGGACGGGCCGGTGTGAGCTCGGCCTCGGAGCGCGGCTTGCGCAGCACCGACGACTTGGACAGCTCGTTGATGCGCCAGTAGACCGCGCTGACCTCGATCTTGTGCCGCATGCGGGCTGTCTGCGTGATGACTTCCTCGATCTCCGCCAACTGGCCGATGTGCTCGGCCATCTCCTTGGGCAGGTCCATCATGATGAGGTACTGACCGCCGCGCGCATCGAGCGACAGTACCTTGTACTTGTAGCTGGTCGAAAGCATGCCGACGCGCGCCATCGATTCGCGCACCACGGCGTACAGCAGTTCGCGGCGCTCCAGGCGCTGGCTCTTGCGGTCCAGGGCCTGCTCGTCCTCGGCCGTCAAATTGGTCGGGCCGGCATCCTGCGCCGGGGCGGCCTTGGCGCTCGGCTTTTTCGAAAACAGGTTGTCGAGTAGTACCATTTTGTCCGCCTGTCTGGCTGACCGTCACGGTTTTGACGGTCGGGTTGACATTTTCGTCCCAAACCGGGAAACGCGCACGTGGGCAGCTGTGGCAGCCGTAAGGAATTGTTTCCCAGTTCGGGCTGGCATTCAGGTCACTGAAATGCGTTTGCGGCGGTCCAGCATACGCTCGGCCACCAGGGCACCCAGGGCCAGCGTGAGCGCCAGGGCCGTCTGCGGGTGCTGGCGCGCCAGTTGGTCGAAACGCTCCGGGCTCAGGGCCCAGACCTGGCTGGCACGGCCCGCCTGCACGGTGGCATTGCGCGGCAGGTGCGAGAAAAAGCTGCCTTCGCCCACCGCCGAACCTGGCCCGACCACCGCGAGGTGGATGCGGCCGGCGGCATCCTCGAAATGCACGCTCAGGCTGCCGCTCTCGACGAAGTACAAGGTGCGATCGCCGGCCCCCTGGCTGATCAGCACCTGGGCGGCCGGCAGCGGTGTCGGGTGCAGAAAGGGCCGCAGGTGCGCCCAGTCCTGCGCCTGCAGGTGTCGGCCCAGCGCCGATTCGCGGCTGTTTTGCTGACAGGCCGCCACCATGGGACGGATGTCGGTACTGGTCTGCGGCGCGGACGGGCTGTACATGGTGGATACCACCTTACGCGCTTTTGAAATCCCTGACAACCCACATTCTTGGGAGTCGGCAGGGCGCCAGGCCCCTCACTTGCCGATGCAGAAACGCGAGAAGATGACACCCAGCAGATCGTCGGACGTGAATTCGCCCGTGATCTCGTTCAATGCCCCCTGGGCCAGCCGCAGTTCCTCGGCCAGCAGGTCCAGTGCCTGGGCTTGCGCCGCCAGGTGACGCGTAGCGGTCTGCAGGTGCGCCTGCACGCGCCGCAGCGCCTGGACATGGCGTTCACGCGCGATGTAGATACCTTCGGGCGCGGCCTGCCAGCCCACGGTCTGCAGCAGGCGCTGGCGCAGGTCGGCCAAGCCGGCGCCGGTCTTGGCCGACAGGCTCAGGCCGTCGTCGGGTGCCGGCGCCGCATCGGCCTTGTTCCAGAGCTCGAGCACCGGCACGCGCGCCGGCACACGCTGCGCCAGCGTGCGGGCAATCTCCGCATCGGCGGCCTGGTAGTCCGCCTGCTGGCGGCGCGTGAGGTCATGCAGGAACAGCACCACGTCGGCCCCCTCGATCTCGGCCCAGGCGCGCGCAATGCCGAGGCGCTCGACCTCGTCGCTGCTCTCGCGCAGGCCGGCGGTATCGATCACGTGCAGGGGCACGCCTTCGATCTGGATGGTCTGCTGCACCTTGTCGCGCGTGGTGCCGGGAATCGGGGTCACGATGGCGAGCTCGGCCCCGGCCAGGGCATTGAGCAGCGAGCTCTTGCCCGCATTGGGCTGGCCGGCGATCACCACCTTGATGCCCTCGCGCAGCAGGCTGCCCTGGCGCGCATGCTGCAGCACGGCGGCCAGCTGTTGCTGCAGACGTTCCAGCTGGCCCTGGGCGTCGGCCTTCTGCAGGAAGTCGATTTCCTCTTCCGGGAAATCCAGCGTGGCCTCGACCAGCATGCGCAGCTGGATCAGCGCTTCGCGCAGCACGCCGATCTCGCGCGAGAAGGCGCCGTCGAGCGAGCGGCTGGCACTGCGCGCCGCCGCTTCGGTGCTGGCATCGATCAGGTCGGCGATGGCCTCGGCCTGCGCGAGGTCGATCTTGTCGTTCAGGAAAGCCCGCTCGGTGAATTCCCCCGGCTGCGCCAGCCGCAAGCCCGGCAGGCAGGGCCGGCCCGACACCGGATCGGCCTGCGCGGCCAGCTCGAGACAGCGCGCCAGCAGCAGCTGCAGCACCACCTGGCCGCCATGCACCTGCAGCTCCAGCACGTCCTCGCCGGTGTAGGAGTGCGGCGCCGGAAAGTGAATGGCCAGGCCGTGATCCAGCGGCTCGCCGGCCGCATCGCGCATTGGCAGGTAGGTGGCATGGCGCGGCTGCAGGGCCCGGCCGCACAGCGCCTGGACCAAGCCGCCCAGCCCCCGCCCGCTGACGCGCACGATGCCCACCGCACCGCGTCCTGGGGCGGTAGCGATGGCAACGATGGGCTCCTGGTGACGCGCAAGCATGGCGAGAGGATTATCGAGCCCCTCGCGCCTGAAGTGTCTCCAGCGGGAGACACCGCGGAACCGGCTCCGCCGGGCCGCTGGTGTCGTCCCCCTTGGGGGATGACGCCGCAGGCGGCTCAGGGGGTTACTTGAACTTCGGCAGGTTGAATTGCGGCGGCACGCCCATGCGCGTATTGATGAGCCACTGCTGGGCGATCGACAGGATGTTGTTGGTCAGCCAGTACAGCACCAGGCCGGCCGGGAAGAAGAAGAACATCACGCTGAAGATCAGCGGCATGAACCACATCATCTTGGCCTGGATCGGGTCCGGCGGCGCCGGGTTGAGCGCCGTCTGCAGCATGGTCGTCACCGTCATCAGCAGCGGCAGGATGTAGTAGGGATCGTCGGCCGACAGGTCCTTGATCCACAGGATCCAGGGCGCATTGCGCATTTCCACACTGGACAGCAGCACCCAGTACAGGGCGATGAAGACCGGGATCTGGATCATGATGGGCAGGCAGCCACCCATGGGATTGACCTTCTCGTCGCGGTAGATGCGCATCATCTCCTGCTGCATCTGCTGCGGGTTGTTCTTGAGGCGCTCGCGCATCTCCATGATGCGCGGATTGATGGCCTTCATCTTGGCCATGCTGGCGTAGGCCTTGGCGTTGAGCCAGTAGAAAGCCACTTTCAGCAGCACCACCAGCGCGACGATGGACCAGCCCCAGTTGTGCAGCAGCTTGTGCAGCTGGTCCAGCAGCCAGTACAGCGGCTTGGCCAGGATCGTGAGCCAGCCATAGTCCTTGACCAGTTCCAGGCCGGGGGCGATGGCTTCGAGCTTCTTTTCTTCCTGCGGGCCGACGAAAAGTCGGGCCTCCGCGCTGCGGGCGCTTCCCGGCGCCACGGTCTCCAGCGGCGTGATCATGCCCACGGCATAGAGGTTGTTGTCCACCTTGCGCGCGAAGATGTCGCGCTGCAGGCCATCGCCGAGCAGCCAGGCGCTGGCGAAGTAATGCTGCACCATGGCCACGTAGCCATTGGGCGACTGCTTCTCGAACTCGGCCTTGCCCTTCTCGATGTCGCTGAACTCGACCTTCTGGTACTTCTTGGCCTCGGTATAGACCGCCGGGCCGGTGAAGGTGGAGTAGAAGGACGATTCGCCTGCCAGCTTGTTGCCGTCACGCACCAGCTGCACATACAGCTGCGGCGTGACCGGGGTGTCGCCCAGGTTCTGCACCTCATGCTTGACCTCCAGCACGTAGCTGCCGCGCTTGAGGGTGTAGGTCTTGACCAGCTTCACGCCGCCGACTGGCGGCGATTCGAACTTCACCACCAGCTCGTCGGCGCCGTCCTTGAGCGTACGTTCGCCAGCCATGAGTTTCATGCCGGTCTTGTGCGTCGGGAAGCTGCCACCCGCGGCGCCGGCGATCAGGCCGCTCTGGGACAGGTAGACGCGCTCCTTGCTTTCGTCGAACAGCACGACGTTCTGGTCGCGGTGCTTCTGGTCGCTGTGGCGCAGGAACTCCGAACGCACCAGCGAGCCGCCTTCGCTGTCAAAGGTCAGCTTGAGCAGATCGGTGCTCACCTCCACGCGTTCGCGCACCAGCGTCGGCTGGGCCTCGGTCTTGGCAATGCGCTCGCTGCTGTTGGCAGCCGCGGCCGGCAACTGGGCCGTGGGCGCGACCGCCGGGGCGGAGGCTGGCTCGGCCGGCGCGACAGCCGTCTTGGCCGGCGGCGCCGGGAAGAAGGTCGCAGGTCGGCCATTGTGGATCTGCCACTGGTCCCAGAGCAGGACCAGGGAGAAGCCAAAAATCACCCACAGGATGGTGCGGCGGATGTCGTTCATGAAATCTTCTTTTCGGAGGAGGAAGAAAGCAGGCGGCTGAAAAGCCGGGGTTTGTGCGGCGGCACCGGGTCAGGGCCGCCCGGGCACCAGGGGTGGCAGCGCAGCAGGCGACGGCCCGTCAGGTAGCTGCCAGCCAGCGCGCCGTGGCGGTCCAGGGCATCGAGAGCATACAGGGAGCAGGTGGGCTCGAAGCGGCAGGCCGACCCCAGCCAGGGGCTGAGAAAGTAGCGGTAGCCCTTGACCAGGCCGATCAGCAGGGCGCGGATCATGCCGTCACCCTGGCAGGCCGGGCTGCCTTGCTGAACAGTCTGTCGATCTCCGCGTGCACGGCAGCGCGCAGCGCAGCAGAGGCTGCGCTTTTGAACTGCAGACGGTCGAAACCGCTGCGCAGCCGCACCAGATAGGCGGCCACCGGCAGGGCCGCCGCATGGCGGGCGGCTGCGCTGTAGATCTGGCGCTTGATGAGGTTGCGCGTCACGGCACGGCGTGCCCAGCGCTTGGGAACCATGGCGCCCAGCCAGAGCCCGTCAGCCGGAAACGGCAGCGCCGCTGCAGCAGCGGACGCGGCGGCTTGCTCCGTGGTCTGCAGGTCCAGGCGATGCATGACGAAATGTTCCGTCCGGGCAAGCGGGGCGCATGCCAGCACGGCCTGAAACTGTTGCCGGGTTTTCAGCCGTTGCGCCTGCATCATGCGCCATCGTCTCGGCTGCGCAAACCCGTTTCAGGGTCGAGTGCCGGCCGGTACGGCTGGCTTAGACGGCCAGGCGCTTGCGGCCCTTGGCGCGGCGTGCGTTGATGACGGCACGGCCACCGCGGGTCTTCATGCGGACCAGGAAGCCATGGGTGCGCGCGCGGCGGATCTTGGAAGGCTGGTAAGTACGTTTCATCTCGAAATCCTAGTGTATAGCGGTGGTTTTTTCTGCCCTGCGGCCACGCCGTCCGCTAGCGGCGGCCCGGCCCATGCAATGTCCCGCCCGCATGTCTGTGCCCCGGTGCGCGCCCTGATTTGCATCGCCGGGCGCCTTCCGGGCACACCACAGGCCTCGGGAAAACCGTAAATTATCGCAAAATTTTTCAATGCCGGCAATGCCTTGGCCTGGCGAGTGCTTGCAGCACTTGAAGCCCGGTGGGGTCGCGGCGGCTTGTGGATAAATTCTTGATAATTTACAATTCAGCCTCCCGAACGGCCTGACTATCCACAATAATCGACACGCATGAGCGAGGGACAACCCACCAAACAGGCCTTGCACGCCAGCCAGGAAGCGGCACAAGGCCTGTGGCAGGCCTGCGTCGAGCAACTGGCCCAGGAACTGCCGGAACAGCAGTTCAACACCTGGATCAAGCCGCTGACGGCCCAGGTGGCTGATGACTTCTCCCGCGTCACCCTTTACGTCGTCAACCGCTTCAAGCTGGATTGGGTGCGCGCCCAGTACGGCGCCCGCATTGCTGCCCTGCTGGAAAAGGTCTACGGTCAGCCCATGAATTTGGAGTTGGCGCTCACCCCTCGGGAAAACATTGTCAGGCCGAAGGAAATCATCGCGGAGCCGGAGGCCTTGCCGGTCGAGGACAGCTACGTCAGCAGCCCGGAGCGCCTCAGCGCGAGCAACCGGAGCCGGCTCAACACCGCCCTGACCTTCGAGACCCTGGTCGAAGGTACAGCCAACCGCATGGCGCGCGCGGCTGCCATGCATGTGGCCAGTTCGCCCGGCCAGTTGTACAACCCGCTGTTCATCTATGGCGGCGTCGGCCTGGGCAAGACCCACCTGATCCATGCCGTGGGCAACCGCCTGCTGGCCGAGCGCCCGAACGCGAAAGTTCTCTACATCCACGCCGAACAGTTCGTCTCGGATGTGGTCAAGGCCTACCAGCGCAAGACCTTTGACGAGTTCAAGGAAAAGTACCATTCGCTGGACCTGCTGCTGATCGACGATGTGCAGTTCTTTGCCAACAAGGACCGCACCCAGGAGGAGTTTTTCAACGCCTTCGAGGCCTTGCTGGCCAAGAAGTCCCACATCGTGATGACCAGTGACACCTATCCCAAGGGCCTGCTGGACATCCATGAGCGCCTGGTGTCGCGCTTCGATTCCGGCCTGACGGTCGCCATCGAACCACCCGAGCTGGAAATGCGGGTCGCCATCCTGATCAACAAGGCCCACAGCGAAGGCGCCGAGATGCCGGAGGAAGTGGCCTTCTTCGTGGCCAAGAACGTGCGCTCCAACGTGCGCGAACTCGAAGGCGCGCTGCGCAAGATCCTGGCTTATTCGCGCTTCAACCAGAAGGACATCTCGATCCAGCTGGCGCGCGAGGCCCTGCGCGACCTGCTGTCGATCCAGAACCGGCAGATCTCGGTGGAAAACATCCAGAAGACGGTGGCCGACTACTACAAGATCAAGGTCGCCGACATGTATTCCAAGAAGCGGCCGGCCAGTATCGCCCGGCCGCGCCAGATCGCCATGTACCTGGCCAAGGAACTGACGCAAAAAAGCCTGCCGGAGATCGGCGAACTGTTTGGCGGTCGCGATCACACCACGGTGCTGCATGCCGTGCGCAAGATTTCCGGCGAACGCCAGCAGCTGACCGAGCTGAACCAGCAGTTGCACGTGCTGGAACAGACATTGAAGGGATGAAGATCACACGGGTATGACAACTCTGGGGATAGTTCCGGCATAAGTCCAAACTTATCCACAAGAAGGACAGATCGTTGGAAGTTATGCACGCTGGCCCGGGGGCATTCGGGGTGCCTGCACACAGGGTTAGACAGTTGGCAAGTGATTGATAAAACAAGGGAAAATGGTGCTATCCACAGATAGCAGCAAGCCTTAACTACTACTACTAATTTGAAATAAAGAAATTAAGAAAGAGGTTGGCAACATGATCGTCCTGAAGGCAACGCAAGACAAAGTCCTCTCCGTATTCCAGTCGGTTTCCGGCATCGTCGAACGTCGCCATACGCTGCCCATCCTGGCCAACGTGATGCTGCGCAAGACCGGCAATGCGCTGCAGTTCACCACCAGCGACCTGGAGATCCAGATCCGCACCACGGCCGAGCTCGATGGCGATGCCGGCAACTTCACCACCACGGTGGGTGCGCGCAAGCTGATCGACATCCTGCGCACCATGCCGGCGGACCAGACCGTCTCGCTGGAGTCGAGCCAGAACAAGCTCATCCTCAAGGGCGGCAAGAGCAAGTTCACGCTGCAGACCCTGCCCGCGGAAGATTTCCCGCTGGTGCAGGAAGCGGCCAGCTTCGGGCCGAAGTTCAGCGTGCCGCAGAAGACGCTCAAGGAGCTGCTGGGTCAGGTCTCGTTTGCCATGGCGGTGCACGACATCCGCTATTACCTCAACGGCATCCTGTTCGTCGCCGAAGGCCAGCAGCTCAGCCTGGTGGCCACCGACGGCCACCGTCTGGCCTTTGCCTCGGCGACGCTGGATGTGGAGGTGCCCAAGCAGGAGGTGATCCTGCCGCGCAAGACCGTGCTGGAGATGCAGCGCCTGCTCAGCGACGCCGAGGGCGCCATCGAGATGCAGTTCGCCAGCAACCAGGCCAAGTTCAGCTTCGGGGGCATGGAGTTCGTGAGCAAGCTGGTGGAAGGCAAGTTCCCGGACTACAACCGCGTGATCCCGAAGAACCACAAGAACGCCATCACGCTGGGCCGTCAGGCCCTGCTGGCCAGCCTGCAGCGCACCGCCATCCTGACCAGCGACAAGTTCAAGGGCGTGCGCCTGAACATCGATCCCGGTACGCTGCGCGTGGCGTCCAACAATGCCGAGCAGGAAGAAGCCGTGGATGAGCTGGACATCGATTACAGCGGTGACAGCATCGAGATCGGCTTCAACGTGACCTACCTGATCGACGTGCTGACCAATATGGAGCAGGACATGGTCAAGGTGGAGCTGTCGGATTCCAACAGCTCGGCCCTGATCACCATTCCCGACAACAGCAGCTTCAAGTATGTCGTGATGCCCATGCGCATCTGAGTTGCCGGAAAGACCGACCGGACCCGCGGTGGACACACTTCATCGCGGGTCTGTCGTTTCGTGAGTTAGCGTAGTTTTGAAGATTCAGCCATGACCGAAGAGAACCAGTCCAGTGAACAGCCCCGCATCGATGCCAACCAGCCGGGGGCCAGCGAGGGTTATGGCGAGTCGTCGATCCAGATCCTGGAAGGCCTGGAAGCGGTGCGCAAGCGCCCGGGCATGTACATCGGCGACACGTCGGACGGCACGGGTCTGCACCACCTGGTGTTCGAGGTGGTGGACAACTCCATCGACGAGGCGCTGGCGGGCCATTGCGACGACATCGTCGTCACCATCCACCTGGACAACTCGATCAGCGTGGTCGACAACGGCCGCGGCATCCCGACCGGCGTCAAGATGGACGACAAGCACGAGCCCAAGCGCAGTGCCTCCGAGATTGCCCTGACCGAGCTGCACGCCGGTGGCAAGTTCAACCAGAACAGCTACAAGGTCTCGGGCGGCCTGCACGGCGTGGGTGTGTCCTGCGTGAACGCGCTGTCGCGGTGGCTGCGCCTGACCGTGCGCCGCGACGGCAAGGTGCACCAGCTGGAGTTCGCGCGCGGCTTCGTGCAGAACCGCCTGCTGGAGCAGCAGAACGGCGTCGAGGTCTCGCCGATGAAGGTGATCGGCGCTACCGAGAAGCGCGGTACCGAAGTGCACTTCCTGCCCGACACGGAAATCTTCCAGCAGAACAGCGAGTTCCACTACGAGATTCTGGCCAAGCGGCTGCGCGAGCTGAGCTTCCTGAACAACGGCGTGCGCATTCGCCTGAAGGACGAGCGCAACAACAAGGAAGACGATTTCTCCGGTGCCGGCGGCGTTAAGGGTTTCGTCGACTTCATCAACGCCAACAAGAAGGTGCTGCACCCCAATGCCTTCCACGCCATCGGCACCCGTCCGGCCGACAGCTATGGCGGCATTCCCGGCACCGAGATCGGCGTGGAAGTCGCCATGCAGTGGAACGACGGCTACAACGAGTCCGTGCTCTGCTTCACCAACAACATCCCGCAGCGCGATGGCGGTACCCACCTGACCGGTCTGCGTGCGGCGATGACGCGCGTGATCAGCAAGTACATCGAGAGCAACGAACTGGCCAAGAAGGCCAAGGTCGAGATCTCGGGCGACGACATGCGCGAAGGCCTGTGCTGTGTGCTCAGCGTCAAGGTGCCCGAGCCCAAGTTCAGCAGCCAGACCAAGGACAAGCTG
>JACCDS010618117.1_pt1 | contig 11561 bp, 8 predicted proteins | sample 7446441 | NCBI WGS metagenome assembly JACCDS01 (sample SAMN15323445, study PRJNA562643) | freshwater metagenome | isolation source: river surface water | place: USA:Blue River Watershed | collected 2017-08-17 | reverse complement strand
TGGTGGTCAGCGCCCAGGCCCAGGGCCTGGCCAACGAGCTGCTGGGTTTCGTGCGCCGCTCGCCCATCAACGCCATGACCGGTGAGGCGCTCGCCCAGGCACAGGCGGCCGGCCCGGCCCAGCTGGCGTTCCGGCTGAACCTGCCCATCCACACGGTGCGCGCCACCACGGTGCAGGGCACGGTGCAGTTGCCGGGCAATGACCTGCGCATCAGTCCCGAGTCGCCGCTGCTCGGCCGCGCGAGCGGCACCCTCACTTTCAGTGACCGCGGTTTCGCCGTGGCCAACGGCCAGGCGCGGCTGTACGGCGGCGATGTGCGCTTTGACGGCGGCATGGCGCCCGACGCCCGCGGCGTCACGCGCATCCAGTTCCGCGGCCAGGGCACGGCCAGCGCCGAAGGCCTGCGCGACGCCGACCTGGGCTTTGTCTCGCGCCTGTTTGCCAACGCCAGCGGCAGCGCGGCCTACAGCGTGCAGCTGGGTTTTCGCGCCGGCGAGCCGGAGCTGAGCGTGAGCAGCAACCTGCAGGGCCTGACCTTCGCGCTGCCCGCGCCGCTGAGCAAGAGCGCAGGCGAAAGTCTGCCGCTGCGGCTGGAAACGCGCGTGCTCAGCACCACCAGCGGCCTGGGCGGCGAACTGCCGCTGACCGACCGCCTGCAGGTGGCCATCGGCCCGGTGCAACAGCCGCTGCTCGACCTGCTGTACGAGCGCGACATCAGCGGACCCGAGGCGCGGGTGCTGCGCGGCAGCATCGGCATCGGCCTGGGCAGCACCGAGGCGGCGCCGCTGCCGGCCAGCGGCGTGGTGGCCAACGTGAACGCCCCGCTGGTCGACGCCGATGCCTGGGAGCGGGCCTTTTCCGACACCACGGGCGTCAACGTGCGGGGCCTGGCCCAGCCGAGCACCAGCGCCAGCCTGAGCTACCTGCCCAACCGGCTGGCCCTGCGCACCGACCGGCTCGTGCTGGGCGGGCGTTCCTTCCACAGCCTGGTGCTGGGGGCTTCGCGCGACGCCACCGGCCCCTGGCTGGCCAACGTCGAGGCACAGGAACTCGACGGCCACGTGGCCTACCGGCCGCCGGTCGGCAGCGGCGCGGGCAGTGTGCAGGCCCGTCTGTCGCGCCTGGTGCTGCCCTCCGGCGCCGCGCAGGACGTGGAGCAGATCCTGCAGCAGCCCAGCAGCGTGCCGGCGCTGGACATCGTGGTCGACGACCTGACCGTGGCCAGCCGGCGCCTGGGCCGCGTCGAGATCGAGGCCGTCAACCGCGGCGAGGCCCCGCGCACGCGCGAATGGCGCCTGACCCGCCTGCGCCTGGACGCCCCCGAGGCACGGCTGACCGCCAGCGGCAACTGGGTGGCCACCACGCCGGGGGCGCCGCGGCGCACGGCGCTGAACTTTTCGCTCGACATCACCGACGCCGGGCAGCTGCTGGCGCGGCTGGGCCGCGAGGGCCTGGTGCGCGGCGGCAAGGGGCGCATCGAAGGCGCCGTCGGCTGGCTGGGCTCGCCGCTGACGCTGGATTACGCCAGCCTGTCGGGCCAGCTCAAGGCCGACATCGAGCGTGGCCAGTTCCTCAAGGTCGAGCCCGGCGCGGCCAAGCTGCTGGGCGTGCTCAGCCTGCAGGCCCTGCCGCGGCGCCTGGTGCTCGACTTCCGCGACGTGTTTTCCGAGGGCTTTGCCTTCGACTTTGTCCGCGGCGACGCGCGCATCGAGCAGGGCGTGCTGAAGACGAACAACCTGCAGATGAAGGGCGTCAATGCCGCGGTGCTGATGGAAGGCAGCGCCGACCTGGCGCGCGAGACGCAGGACCTGCGCGTGGTGGTGGTGCCCGAGATCAACGCCGGTACCGCCTCCCTGCTGGCCACCGCGGTCAACCCCGCCGTGGGCCTGGGCACCTTCCTGGCGCAGCTGCTGCTGCGCTCGCCACTGCAGAACGCCACCACGCAGGAATTCCGGATCACCCGCAGCTGGGCCGATCCGCAGGTGAACAAGGTCGAAGCCCCCCTGCGCCGCTAGACGCGGCTTCCCCCCTGCTGCGCGGGGGGACGGCCCCTGTGGCCGGGCGAAGCCCGTTCCACGGGGCCCTGGGGCTGGGGCACGTGCACCGGAGGGATGCTGGTACCGTGGTGCGCGCGCCGACAGCAGCGTGGGTGCGGGGTGTGCAGTACCCTCGCGTTTCATTGAAGAATGAACAAGGAGTTGTCATGAAAGTCGCTGCCATCCAGATGGTCTCGGGCATCAGCCTGGACGCCAACCTCAGCGAAGCCCTGCGCCTGCTGCGCCAGGCCGCCGCCTGTGGCGCCGAACTCGCGGTGCTGCCCGAGTACTTCTGCTTCATGGGCCACCAGGACAGCGACAAGCTGCTGCTGGCCGAGCAGCCGGGCCTGGGCACGGTGCAGGACTTCCTGTCCGACGCTGCGCGCGACCTCAAGCTGTGGCTGGTCGGCGGCACCCTGCCCATGGCCACCGACGACCCGCAGCACGCGGCCAACGCCTCGGTGGTCTACAACCCCAAGGGCCAGGCGGTCAGCCGTTACGACAAGATCCACCTCTTCCGCTACGACAACGGCCGTGAAAGCTACGACGAGGCGGCCGTGCTCAAGGCCGGCGACACGCCGACCACCTTCGACTGCAGCGGCCGTGACGGCCAGACCTGGCGCGTGGGCCAGAGCGTCTGCTACGACCTGCGCTTTGCCGAGCTCTACCGCCTGCTCGCGGCCGACGTGATCCTCATGCCCGCGGCCTTCACCCACACCACCGGCCAGGCGCACTGGGAAGTGCTGCTGCGCGCCCGCGCCATCGAAAACCAAGCCTATGTGATCGCCAGCGCGCAGGGCGGCCAGCACGAGAACGGCCGCCGCACCTGGGGCCACAGCATGGTCATCGACCCCTGGGGCCAGGTGATGGCGATGCACGCCACCGGGCCGGGCGTGGTGCTGGCCGACCTCGACATGGCCGAGCTGCAGCGCGTGCGCCAGCAGCTGCCCGCGCTGCAGCACCGGAAGCTGTGACCGCCGTCCTGCGCTCGCGCCGCTGGCTGCTCTGGGGCGCGCTGCTGGCGCTGGTGCTGGCGCTGCTGGCGGTGCTGGTCTTTCTGGCGTCGGCCTACGAACAGCAGCGCGACCAGTCCCAGCTGGAAAGCGACGCGCTGGCGCTGAGCGGCGACATCCGCAACGGGCTGCTGCGCAACGTGCAGACGCTGCAGTCGCTGCACAGCGTGGCGCCCAGCGTGTCGTCCTGGGCCGCGCCGGCCGCCGAACTGCTGGCCGGCCACCGCGAAATGCTGCGCCTGGAGTGGCGCGACCCGCAGCTGCGCCTGCTGGCCGCGCGCGACACGCCCTACATGCCCGAGCCCTTCGTGCAGATGGGCCGGGAGCAGGCGCTGACCGACGTGCGCCAGGCCTGCGAGAACGCGCGCCGCCTGTCCGGCCCGGCCTTTTCGCCCAGCTACTTCTGGCCGCTGCGCGATGGCCTGGGCATGGAGCTCATGGAGATGTGCCTGCCCGTCAGCCGCGCGGGCCAGGCCAGCGGTTTCCTGGTCGTCACCTACGCACTGCCGGGAATGCTGGCCGAGCTGACCCCGCCCGAGGCCGTGCGCGGCCGCGGTCTGGCCTTCACCGAGGCCGACGGCACCCGCCTGGCCCTGCACAGCAGCGTGGGCGGCACACGCCGCACCCTGGTGGCCAGCAGCCTGCTGGACCTGCCGGGCCATACCCTGGTGCTGCGGCTGGAGGCGCCGCGCACCGTCTACAGCCTCTTCCCCAACGTGCTCACCGCGGTGGTGGGCGTGCTGGCGCTGGCGCTGCTGGCGGTGCTCGGCCTGCTGGCACGCGACATCCGCCGCCGCCAGCAGGCCGAGCATGAGCTGGCCGACGCGCTGGCTTTCCGCAAGGCGATGGAGGACTCGCTGGTCACCGGCCTGCGCGCGCGCGACATGGACGGGCGCATCACCTACGTCAACCCGGCTTTCTGCCAGATGGTGGGCTACAGCGCCGAGCAGCTGGTGGGCAGCGGGCTGCCGGCGCTGTGGTGGCCGCCCGAGCTGGTGGACGAGTACCAGCAGCGCCAGGCCGTGCGCCTCGCCGGGCGCGACCTGCCGCGCGAGGGCTGGGAATCGGTGTTCCAGCGCAGCGACGGCACACGCTTCCCGGTGCTGATCATCGAGGCGCCGCTGATCGACGCCCAGGGCGTGCAGACCGGCTGGATGAGCGCCATCCTCGACCTGACCGAGCAACGCCGGGTGGAAGAGCTCAACCGCGCCAGCCAGGACCGGCTGCAGGCCACCGCGCGTCTGGCCACGGTGGGCGAAATGGCCTCGCTGCTCAGCCACGAACTCAACCAGCCACTGGCGGCCATCGCCAGCTACGCCACCGGCGCGACCAACCTGCTCGAAGGGGGTGCCGGCGAGGTGCCGGTGGACGATCTGCGCCAGGCCATGCGGCGCATCGGCGAGCAGGCCGAGCGCGCCGGCCGCGTCATCAAGAGCGTGGCCGACTTCGTGCGCCGCCGCGAGCAGGTGCGCGAACCGGTGGCGCCGGCCAGCCTGTTCGACGCCATCGCCCCGTTGCTGGGCCTGCAGGCCAAGAAGCTGGGCATCCGCGTGCACACCAACCTGGCGGCCGACCTGCCCGCCGTGCTGTGCGACCGCACCATGGTCGAGCAGGTGCTGCTCAACCTGGCGCGCAACGGCATGCAGGCCATGCCCGACGGCGACCCGCCGGCGCGCTCGGGCCTGCGCGTGCTCACGCTCTCGGCCCGGCCGGCGCAGCCCTGGCGCGACAGCGAACGCTCGCCGCGCAAGGCCTGGGTCGAGTTCGCCGTCACCGACCATGGCCAGGGACTGAGCGAAGCGGTGCGCGAGAAGCTGTTCACGCCCTTCTTCACCACCAAGACCGAGGGCATGGGCCTGGGTCTGAGCCTGTGCCGCACGGTGGTGGAACAGCACGGCGGCGCACTGGTCTACGAAACGGCGCAGCCGCGCGGCACCACCTTCCGCTTCACACTGCCCGTGGCCTGACGCATGGGTCCATGACCGAGCACCGAACTATCATCCGGCCATGACCCAGTACCCCGACGCCAAAGTCTTTCTCGTCGACGACGACGCGGGCGTGCGCGAGGCATTGGCCTGGCTGCTGCGCACACGGCGCCTGCTCAGCGAGGGTTACGACAGCGGCGATGCCTTCCTGGCCGAAATCGCGCGCTGGACCGACGCGCCCGACATGCCCTGCTGCCTGCTGCTGGACGTGCGCATGCCCGGCACCAGCGGGCTGGCGCTGTTCGAACACCTGCTGGCCCAGCCCTGGCAGGCAGCGTTGCCGGTCATCTTTCTGTCGGGCCACGCCGACGTGCCCACCGCGGTCGATGCGGTCAAGCGCGGCGCCTTCGACTTTTGCGAGAAACCTTTTTCCGACAACGCGCTGGTCGACCGCGTGGAGCAGGCCCTGCACCGCTCGGCCCAGGTGCAGGCGCAGCGCGCGGTGCAGCGCAACCTGCAGCAGCGGCTGGACAGCCTGACCGACCGCGAGCGCGACGTGATGCAGCTGGTCATCGGCGGCCTGCCCAACAAACTGGTGGCCGACCAGCTCGCCATCAGCGTGCGCACGGTGGAAGTGCACCGCGCCCGCGTGTTCGACAAGATGGGCGTGAAGTCCGCCGTCGAACTGGCCAATGTGCTGCGCCAGCTCGGATGAGGCGCCTCAGGATTTGGGCTTGCGGTCGTCCTTGTCGCGCTGCGCGTCCTCGGGCAGCTCACCTTTCTGGCGACCGGAGAACATGGTCCACCACACGATGAACACCAGCAAGACCAGCGCACCCAGCGCTTCGAGGAGCAGCAGCGTCATGAACCGTGGAGCCGTTGAAAAAAGACCGGAGGGAGGGCGGATTGCCGCCCTGCGCGCGTGGCGCACCGGGCTGGCGGCGCTGATTGTAGGCAGCCTGGCCGCCTGTGCCGTGGTGCCCGAGCCATACCCCCAGAGCGCGCCGGAAGCCGCACCGCCGGCCACTGCAGCGCTGCCCGACGACGGCCCCCTGCCCCCCGCGCTGCAGCGCGGCAAGAGCCGCTGGACCCCGGTGCGCTGGGCCGAGCTGCCCGGCTGGGGGCAGGACCGCCTGCACGAGGCCTGGAACGCCTGGCTCAAGGGCTGCGAGCGGCCGGCGCCCGCGGGCATGCCAGGCCAGGCCGCGCTGTGCGGCGAGGTGCGGCGGCTGTCCATCGGCACGCCCGAGGCGCAGCACGCCTGGGTGATGCAGCGCTTCCAGCCCTACCGCGTGGTGGAGGTGGACGGTACGCCGCCGCAGGGCCTGCTCACCGGCTACTACGAACCCATCCTGCCCGCCAGCCGCGTGCCCACCGCCAGCCACCGCGTGCCGCTCTACGCACCGCCCGCCGGGCTGGCCACCGGCTCGGGTGGTGCACGCTGGTTCAGCCGGCAGGAGATCGACACCCTGCCCGCCGCGCAGGCGGCGCTGCAGGGCCGCGTCATCGCCTGGCTGGCCGACCCGGTGGATGCGCTGGTGCTGCAGATCCAGGGCTCCGGGCGGGTGCAGGTGACCGAGCCCGACGGCCGCCAGCGCACCGTGCGCCTGGCTTTCGCGGGCCACAACGGCCACCCGTACCGCAGCGTGGGCCGCTGGCTGCTCGACCAGGGCGCCATCCGCGAAGGGTCGTGGGACGGCATCCGCGCCTGGGTGCGTGCCAACCCGGGCCGCGTCAACGAGATGCTGTGGAGCAATCCGCGCACCGTGTTCTTCCGCGAAGAGGCGCTCAGCGAGCTGGACGCGCAGTTCGGCCCGCGCGGTGCGCAGGGGGTGCCGCTCACGCCCGGCCGCTCGATCGCGGTCGACCCGCAAAGCATCCCCTACGGTACCCCGGTCTGGCTCAGCACGCAGGGGCCCACGCTCAACGAGCAGAAGCTGGTGCTGGCGCAGGACACCGGCAGCGCCATCGTGGGCGCCGTGCGCGCCGACCTGTTCACTGGCTGGGGTGGCTGGACCGATCCGGCCTACACCGTGGCGGCGGCGCTCAAGCAGCCGTTGCAGCTGTGGGTGCTCTGGCCGCGCTAGGGCCGGATCACAGTGCCATCAGCTCGGTCTGCACCGGCCAGGCCATGGCGGCCTGCTGACGGCTGGTGGCTCCGAAGTCGTGCTGCAGGCGCAGCGTGTAGCGGCCAGGACGGCTGGCGCACAGGCGGTAGCCGTCGGCCACGGCCTGCAGGGTCACGCCGCTGACCTGCTCGGTCTGCAACTGCCAGCCGGCCAGTGCCGGATCGCTCAGGCGCAGGCTGGCGCAGAAACCGCGCTTGAGGTTCGAAAGCACCACCAGGCGCTGTTCGACCGGCAGGTCGCCGTCGATCTGTGCCGGGTGGCTGTTTTCGATGACGCGCATCACCGGCGGGATGACGATGCGGAAGTTCAGGCTGGCACTGGCATGGCTGCCGCCGGTCACGAGCATGGCCTCCGCCGCGCCAGGCACAGGGGCCAGCAGCAAGGCCAGGGCGGTCACGGAGCCGGCCAGCCGGGTCAACAATGAGGGATCGCGCCGGAACATAGCCGGTGTTTCGGCGCATTCCTGCAGGACTTGAGCCTGTTTCGGCGGCGGAGCGTGGGGGCGACAGGATCCGGCGCCGGGCCGCCCCAAGCCGGCTCAGCCCCCCTGGGGGGAAGCGACCCGCGCAGCGGCGGAGCGTGGGGGCAACACCCCCGTTCAGTCGGCCTTCTGCACGGGGATGGCGAGTTTCGTTTCTTCGCGCAGGCGCACGGTGATCTTGACTTGGCCGTCGTCGACCACGCTCCAGGGCAGGGGCAGGGTATCGTTGCGCACGGTCACGGTGCGGGTGCCGGCGGCGACAAAAGGGAATTCGAAGCGGCCCTGGGCGTCGGTGCGCACGGCGTAGCGGTTGTCCAGCAGCACGGTCACGCCGCTGGCGCCCTGTTCGCTCGCCTCCTGCTTGCCGCTGCGGTTGGCGTCGAGGTAGACCACACCTTCGACGCGGCCGCCGCCCTCCTGCGCGCGCCCGCCCAGCGGGGCCAGGCGACTGCCGGCCTGCAGCTCGTAGCGCAGCACGGCGTAGAACGAACGGTCGGCGGTGGACAGCACCGTCACGGGCGGGGCCAGCGGGTCGATGGAGGGGCTGCTGCTCTGGCCCAGGCTGCGGTTGAACTGGGCCTCCAGGCTCCAGCGGGTGTCGATGCGCCAGTTCGCGCCCACGCTCAGGCTGAGCTGGCGCTGGCCGCCGCTGCGGCGTTCGGTGTCGAAGCTGGCGCGCAGGCCGGCGCGCGATCCCAGCGGCGCACCCAGGCTCAGAGCCGCGGCCCAGAGGTTCTGGGCTGCCTGTCCGGCGTAGGCGCCCACGTGGCCCAGGCCGACGCTGGTGGCCACGGTCCAGCCCTGCGGCACGCGCCAGTCCTGGTCGTAGCTCAGGCGCTGCTCGCTGGCCTGGCTGGTGCCGCCCGAGAAGTCCAGCCGCCAGCCCGCCGCGCCCCAGGCGTTGCCGTGGCGCCAGTCGGTGTAGGCGGTCCAGGCGCGGCCGTCGAAATCGCGCATCGCCATGCCGGCGCCCAGCTGGCTGCCCGCGCCCAGGCGACGCCGGCCGCTGAGGGTGGCGTAGTAGCCGTCGGTGGTGTCGCCGCTGACCGACTGCAGCCAGTCCAGCGAGCCTTCGGCCGACCACTGGCGCGTGCGCCAGGCGCTGCGCACATAGACACCCTGCGCGTCGCCGGCCATGGGCTGGCCGGCCCAGTGCAGGTCGGGGTCGAGCCGGTACAGGCCGGCGCCATGACGGCGCGGGCCGTCGTCCCATTCGGCGTCCACCCACAGACCCTGGCGCTCGCCGCCCGCGCGGCCACCGCTGGCCTGCACCCATTGCGCCTGCAGACGGCGGTGGTCGGTTTCGTGGCGCGCCGCCAGCAGGGCTCCGTCGGCGTCGAAGCGTTCACCCGGCAGCTGCGGGTCGTCCAGCAGCGAGACGCCGCGTGCGGCTGCCACCTGCGCGGCGAAGGTCCAGCCCGGCCGGTCCAGCGGGTCGGCTGGGGTGGTCTGCACCTCAGGCTGCCACTGCAGGGAGGCGCTGTGGCGCCGGCCAACGCCGCTGCGCCAGACGCTGCTGGGCTGACCCTCCAGGCGCCCGGGCTCACCCGTGGCGGCCTGCCATTGCCAGCCCCTGTCGTTGCGCGTCCATTCGCCGCCTAGGCCCTGGATCAGCGCCGACGGCAGGTACACGCGCGATGGCAGGCGGCTGATCGGTGGCAGCGGGCTGTTCAGGATGCCGGCTTCGTGGTTCCCGGTCCAGCCACTGCCCAGGGGCAGGCCACGCTGGCGCAGGGTGATCGTGCCGCGTCCCGCGTACGGGCTGTGGCTGCCGTCGAGCGTCAGCGAGCCGTGATTGGGTGTTTCCAGCAGGCCATAGACCGCGTAGCCGATGCGGCTGCGGTGGCTGGCGTCGAACGGTTCGGTGCCCAGCCTCGTTTCCAGCCGCAGGAAGCGCGGCCAGCCGGTGGCATCGTAGGCCGGGGCTGCATCGGCCGCGTCCAGCGGCTCGGGCTGCAGGTCTTCCAGCACACGGTCCTGGTAGGGCTCGGCTGTGCCGGGGGATGCGGAAGCGGCCGGAGCCGCCGAGGGGGCCTGTGCCAGGGCAGCGGGCGCCAGCCACACAAGCCCCAGGCCGGCTGCGAGGGCCAGCGGACGGGGTGTGGGCGACCGGCGCGCCCGCCGCCAGAACCGCATCACCGGGTCAGCGTCAGGTCCAGGGGCAGGCGCTGGTTGCCCCACTCCAGCGCGCCCTTGACCGTCAGCGGAAAGCGCGGTTTGGGCGCTGGCTGGCCGTCCTCGGCCACTGGGGCCAGCGCTACACGGCGCGTCTCGCCGGGCAGGATGGGCAGGTCCGCCGGGGCCATCTCATACGTCTTGCCATCGGCATCGGTGGCATTGACAAAGCCGCCCAGGCGGCCGTGCGCGGTCCCGCTGTTGCGCACTTCCAGCAGCACGGTAGGCTGGCCCTGCACGGTTTCGACCCGCGTGCCGGTGAGCGCCAGTTCGGGCCGGGCGCCACCGATGGCCGCGTAAACGATGACACCGATGCGCCCCCCTACGGGGAAGCTCACCGCGCCCTGCACCCGCGCGGGATCCAGCCCCTCGACCATGATCGCGAAGCGGCACTCGCGCGGCGGCGTGCCGGCCGGCGGGCTGATCTCGAAGCGGTAGCGGTAGCGCGCGCCGGGTTCCAGCGTCAGCTCCCTGCGCTCGATGGCCACCCACGGGCGGCACGAATCGGGCGCCAGCTCGTTGCTGAAGGTGACCGCGTTGTCGGGGCCGAGCGTCCAGTCGTTGGTGTAGAAGCGGTAGCCGCCTCTCTGCTGGCCCACGTGCTGGATCTCCAGCACCTCGCGCAGGCGCTGGCCGGGCTGGGCCTGCACTTCAAAGCGCGGCGGCGAAATGTAGGCGGCAAAACCCTGTGCCTGTACAGCCGGGGCCAAGGTCAGCAGGCCGGTCAGGGCGGCGGCACCCGCCAGCTGGCGGTGCGAGGTGCGCCCGCCGAAGGCGAACGGCCACGAGAAGCCGCTGACCTTCCTCATGGGCAGGCAGCCACGAACGGCATGGGCGTGGGAGCGTGGCATGTCAGTCCGCATCGAATTCAAAGTGGAAGTTCAGGCGCCGGCTGGCCGACGCCCAGTCGGCCCCGGTGCGCAGGCGCACGGTGATCTGGTCTTCCAGCGTCGGGCCGGGCAGCGTGCCGGCGTATACCAGCGCACGCTCGCCCGAGGTCAGGCGGCCAGGCAGCAGACGGCCCTGGCTTGTCCAAACGACCTCGACGGTGGAGGTCTCGTCGCGCGGCAGCACCATGTAGAGGCGGCCGCTGCGGCCGGTCCAGGCCGCGGTGTCGATGCGCAGGTTCACACGCACCCACGCCTCCATGCCGGGGTCGGCGCCGCCGCGCGAGGACAGCGGGCGCCACTGCATCTGCGCGTTGGGCGGCACGGTGTGGCTGCCCGAATCGTCGAGCCGGTGCGGGTTGGCCTGCGCGGCGCCGGCCAGCAGCAGGCCGGCGAGTACGGCGGCGGCTCGTCGGGTGTGGGTGCTCATGGGGCGGTCAAGGTGTAGGTCACCTGCCCGGTGTAGGTGCCGGCCGCCCGCACCGCGCTGTTGGCGTAGATGAAGCTGTGGCAGTTTTCGATGTAGCGGTTGGCCGGTACAGTGGTCAGCGTCTGCGTGGCGCCGTTGAAGGTGCCGGCCGGAATGACGTTGGGCACCGGGCTGCCAGGCGCCGAAACGGTCCAGTTGATCTGGCTGAACGGGATGGTGTCGCCGTTGGCGTTGACCAGGTTGGCCGGCGAAGTCACGCGCAGCGTGGCGCTGGCGGGATCGCTGTTGCGGTTGCTCCGATACGAGGCGCCCACCAAGATCTGCGAGGCCGGCGTCGGGCAGGTGGTGTAGTTGTCGTACAGGCTGCGTGACTGCGTGCTGTTGGTGGTCATGGGCTGAGGCGTGCCGCTGAGCAACTGGGCGCCGGTCAGGTCCACTGACACCGTGTTGACGGTGCTGCTGTTGACGTCGAGCACGCCATTGCC
>JACCDS010474882.1_pt1 | contig 11562 bp, 8 predicted proteins | sample 7446441 | NCBI WGS metagenome assembly JACCDS01 (sample SAMN15323445, study PRJNA562643) | freshwater metagenome | isolation source: river surface water | place: USA:Blue River Watershed | collected 2017-08-17 | reverse complement strand
TACCAGGTTCCACTCCTTGGCTTCAACCAGTTTTCCGAACTGATTGTGATGGATCACAAGACGTCAGAACTCTTGGTTGTGAGCGTCATATTTGTCACCGGCGATGACTTAGAGGCAAAGTACCAGGCAGCTATCTCAGCAATCGAAAACCTGGTTGAGAAAATCAAGCAACCAACTAGCGCTCAGGTTTCGGAGTCAAACTGGCCAGATCCAGTGTTTTCAAAAAGGGTTAGTCAAGACGAGTTCCTGCATCAAGTTGAGAAGGCCAAACACCACGTAAGGCTCGGTGATGTCTTCCAGGTGGTGATCTCCCAGAGATTTGATCAGGAAGTCACATCAGATGCTCTGGATGTGTATCGCGCCATGAGAGCTCTGAACCCAAGCCCCTACATGTATCTCACTCGTTGGGAAGATGAAGACGGACCTTTTGCGATTGTGGGTTCATCGCCAGAAGCGCTTGTGAAGGTATCGGGCAAACAGGCAATTACTCATCCGATTGCGGGGTCCAGACCAAGGTCACAGGATGCCGCTATGGATCTAGCTCTCGGGGAAGAGCTGCTCGCCGATGCCAAGGAGCAGAGCGAGCACCTCATGCTCGTTGACTTAGCCAGAAATGACCTTCTCAAGGTATGTAAGCCAAACTTGCTCCAGGTGAGCGAGTTCATGCAGATTCACCGTTTTTCGCACGTAATGCACTTGGTTTCCACGGTTGAGGGTGAGCTAGCAGAGGGCATGGGTCCGGTTGCAGCTTTGAGGGCGACTTTCCCAGCGGGAACACTATCTGGAGCTCCCAAGCCAAGAGCATTGGAGATTATTCATGACCTCGAGCCTGTTGACCGAGGACTCTTTGGTGGTGTGGTTGGTTATTTCGATTTCTCCGGAAATGCTGATTTAGCAATCGCAATTAGAACAGCGCTCATTCGAGATGGAGTAGCTCGAGTTCAAGCCGGTGCCGGAATTGTTTTGGATTCGGTCCCTCAGAGTGAATATGAGGAAACCCTTGCCAAGGCTGCGGTTGTTCTCAAGGCAGTTGCTGCAGCGAATGGAATGCATGGTGCGTAACTACAAACCCTTCGCGATCGTAACCATTGCCATCAGCTGGGTGTTGGCCAACACCGGCTGGCTTGTTATTGGCGATGATGCTCTGGTTGGGACTGAGCTGGTCCAATTACTCAATCTGCTTCCAGCAATATCTCTATTGCTGATTTTCATCTCTTCCTATCGCAAGCTTGAGCGAACTTTAATGTTCATAGCCTCATTCACCATGGCAGTTTTTGTCTATCTCGCGGTTGCAACGGACTTTTCAAGCACGGCAGCAGCAACCAAGATCTACGAATCACTGTCGGGCATTCAAGGAGCTGGTCCCGCGGATGTCGAAATAGCATCGGTGGTCAATCAAATGCCATGGCTAGCGGCAGCAACAGCCGTGATTTCGGTCGGCTTTAGCGCTCTCAGCGCACTAAAACCTGCAGCCAAGTCTCTAGCCAAGCTCCAAGAAGTTGAAGACAATCGTGCCCTCTGGGACGAGCAGAAGGATTGATTGCTAGGATTTTCCAAGTTAGGAAAGAGGATTCATGTCTCACAGCTCTGAAGATCCAGGTCACGGCAACTCGGTAGCAGCTTGGACCAGCGTGACAATCATTTTGGTCGCATTCAGCGTTGGGACTTTCTTCTTCTTCCTTGAGAATGAGCCGCTGGTCTGGGCATCAGTTGTGCTGGCTCTGGTCGGTGTGGCCGCTGGTCCGATTTTGAAGAAGATGGGCTACGGCGTAGACGGAAAGCACTCCAAGAGCCACTAGTGCTTGACGGGCTCTTTCAGCAAGCGCTGCTCTCTTCTCAACGCCGACAAGAGTCGATTTCAATAACAGATTTAGAGAACTCCACTGGGTTTTCGCGCCAACCCGTTGATGTCTATCAGGCACTTGCTCCTAGCTCCAAGATCAAACTCATTGCCGAAATCAAGCGAGCATCTCCCTCAAAAGGCGCTCTTGCTGCCATCCCAGATGCTGGCGAGCAAGCCCTTCGCTACCAAAATTCTGGAGCTCATGCCATCTCGGTGCTGACCGAAGAGACCGGGTTTCTTGGCAGGCTTGAGGACCTAAGTAGCGCACGGAGCAGGGTATCGATCCCGCTACTGCGAAAAGACTTCATCTCTACCGAATACCAAATTCTTGAGGCTAGGGCCGCCGGGGCGGACTTCGTTCTCCTGATTCTCTCTTGGCTTAGCGGGCCTGATTACGCGCGCCTTTCAGATTTTGCAGCCAGCCTGGGATTAGGCGTGCTGACAGAAACGCACACCCTGGATGAAATCAAGATTGCGAATGATCTGGGGGCCCGCTTGCTCGGCATCAATACTCGCAATCTGGTTGATTTCAAGACGGATATCGGGCTTTTTGAAAAGATGGCATCGGCTCTCGATCCGAAGGCAATCAAGGTTGCCGAATCCTCAGTGAAAACTGTTTTTGACGTCAAGCGTTATCGCGATGCAGGTGCTGACGTTGTGCTGGTCGGAGAAGCCTTGGTTACCGGAAATCCCGAAACCCTCATTCCTGAGTTTGTTTCGATTTAGGATTCTTCGATGGATGTGAAGCTTTCAGAGCAGGTTGGACCGTACTTCGGCGAGTTTGGTGGTCGATTCGTACCTGAGCCACTGATTGCAGCCCTTGATGAACTTGAGGCGACCTACAACAACGCTCGAAAAGATCCAAGCTTTATCTCTGAATTAGCAGAACTACATCGCACCTACACCGGTAGGCCGTCGATCATTACCGAGGCGAGGCGTTTTGCCGCCGAGTTTGGAGATGTTCGCGTGTTTCTCAAGCGCGAAGATCTCAATCACACCGGAAGTCACAAGATCAACAACGTTATGGGGCAGGCGCTGCTTGCTAAGCGAATGGGCAAGAAGCGTATTATCGCTGAGACCGGAGCGGGTCAGCACGGAGTTGCGAGTGCAACGGCAGCAGCCTTCTTCGGGCTCGAGTGCGTGGTCTACATGGGCGAGGTTGACACCGAGCGACAGGCCCTCAACGTTGCACGCATGAAGCTTTTGGGAGCAACGGTGGTTCCGGTTACGACCGGTTCTCGCACTCTGAAGGATGCCATCAACGAAGCGCTTCGCGACTGGGTGGCAAACGTCGACACCACGCACTACCTGCTCGGAACTGTTGCAGGCCCACACCCTTTCCCAACCATGGTCAGAGATTTTCATTCGGTGATCGGCAATGAGGCCAGATCTCAAATGCTGGAACTAACCGGCAAGCTTCCCGATGCCGTTGCAGCCTGCGTGGGTGGAGGATCCAACGCGATCGGTATTTTCCATGCATTCTTGGATGACTCTGATGTTGAGCTTTGGGGTTTCGAGGCAGCCGGCGATGGCGTCGATACGCCTTTTCACGCGGCAACCCTTTCTAAGGGTGTGCCGGGGGTTCTCCACGGCGCTAAGAGTTACATGCTGCAAGACGAGGATGGCCAGACCATGGAGTCTCACTCTATTTCTGCTGGACTCGACTACCCGGGTGTCGGACCAGAGCATTCCTGGCTCAAAGATCTTGGTCGAGCCAACTACTTTGGAATCACAGATGCTCAGGCCATGGACGCCATGAGGCTTCTGAGCCAAACAGAAGGCATCATTCCCGCTATAGAAACCGCTCACGCCCTGGCTGGTGTAAAGAAGCTTGTTGAGGTACTGAAGCCAGGATCGAGCATTCTGATAAACCTCTCGGGTCGCGGGGATAAAGACATGGAGACCGCAGGTCGTTACTTCGGTTTATTGGGGGAGAAGTGAGCAAGGTAGCGGAGGTTCTTCTAAAGAATCGAGAGAGCGGTAGGGGAACGCTGGTCGGCTATTTCCCTGCTGGTTTTCCCACAGTCGACGAATCTGCTAAAGCCTTGATTGCGATGGCCAAAAATGGCTGTGATGTTCTAGAGGTTGGTGTCCCTTATTCTGATCCAGTTATGGACGGCCTTGTGATTCAGCAAGCGACCGAAACCGCGATCCAGAACGGATTCAAACTTGGTCAAGTGTTTGATGTGATCCGCAAGGTCCGGGCCGAAATTGACACCCCAATTTTGGTAATGAGTTACTGGAACCCAGTGCTTCAGTTTGGAGTCAGGGATTTTGCCGCCAACCTGAGATCGTCAGGCGCGCAGGGGATGATTACCCCAGATCTAATCCCAGACGAGGGAGCTGACTGGATCGAGGCCTCCACCAGTGAGGATTTGGACCGAGTCTTTTTAGTAGCACCATCAAGCTCGGATGCACGCGTAAAGAAGAACGCAGACTTGTCATCCGGCTTTGTCTACTCGGTCTCAACCATGGGTATTACTGGAGAGCGTGCCGAGCTAGACAAGATTGCCCGCAATTTGGCAGCGCGGGTGAAGAGTTCGTCCAACACGCCCACCTGTGTTGGAGTGGGCATCTCATCGGCAGACCAGGTTCGTGAGGTAAATAGCTATGCCGATGGTGCAATTGTTGGCACAGCATTCGTGAAGGCTTATCAATCCGGCGGGCTTGGTGCACTTGAGGCTAAGGCCCGTGAACTGGCTCTCGGCTTAGGATAGGCATCGTGAACTTTCTGATCAGCATTCCGTCACCTGAAATCAGCTACCTGGACCTAGGTCCGGTGCGCATTCACTTTTATGCACTGTTCATTCTGACAGGCATCGCGCTTGCTACCTTCATGGCGGACCGAGCTCTAACCAAGCGCGGTGCGGAAAAGGGTGTATTTCTAGATATCGCACTCTGGGCTGTCCCGGCGGGAATCATCGGTGGCCGCTTTTTCCACGTGATTACCCACCCCAGAGATTACTTCTATGAGGGCGCGGACTTGCTGGCAGTGTTTCGCATCTGGGAAGGCGGCATGGCAATCTTCGGTGCCATAACCCTCGGTGCAGTTGGAGCCTGGTGGGGAGCTAGACAGGCTGGCATTCGCTTCTCAGTTGTTGCAGATGCGGTCGCTCCCTGGGTTTTGGTAGCGCAGGGCATCGGAAGGCTAGGAAACTACTTCAACCAAGAGCTATTTGGAATTCCCACCACGTTGCCTTGGGGCCTAGAGATCCCGAGCACCAATCCGGCATATCCGAATGGACTTCCTGAAGGGTTAACTTTCCACCCGACATTTTTGTACGAGATGATTTGGAACTTCGCTGGCGCGGCCGCGATCCTTTACCTCGCATCGAAGTTCAAAATGCAATGGGGCAAGGTATTTGGCCTGTACCTGGTGGTCTATTCGTTCGGAAGAATTTGGATTGAAAGTATCCGAATTGACCCCAGTGAGGTTATTCTTGGTCTTCGCATCAATATCTGGTCGGCGTTGATCGGTGTTGCGATAGGTATCATCATTATTTGGGTTCAATCTCGCCGTCACCCCGGCCTTGAGCCCTCGGTATACGCAGATGGCAGAGAACCTGCCGAGCAAATGGCCGAAGTAGATTCCGCTGACAACAACGCGGAGCAAAAGAGCTAACTCACCAGAACTTTTCGGGCCAAAGATGTCCTGATTGATTAACTTCGATTGGAGACTGCATGGCTGTGCTAAGCCCATTCCAGCGTTTCAACGCTGGTCCTGAAGCGCAGGGTTTATATGACCCAAGCGCTGAAAAGGATGCCTGTGGGTTAGCAATGGTTGCCACGCTCAGGGGCACCCCTGGTCACGACATTGTTGACATGGCCCTTCGCTCCCTTAGAAACCTAGAGCACCGAGGAGCCGTAGGTTCTGACGCTGGTACTGGCGATGGCGCTGGCATTCTCACTCAAATTCCAGATGAATTCCTAAGGGCGGTCTCTAGTTTTGATCTCCCAGCACTCGGTAGCTACGGCGCGGGGCTAGTCTTTCTGGACGCGACTCAAGCTGCAAAGGACAAGGTAGCTTTTGCCAACATAGCGTCGAGTGAAGGCCTTGAAGTGATCGGCTGGCGATTGGTGCCAACTCGTCCTGAGGTGTTGGGTGACATGGCTCGAGATGCCATGCCACTAATCGAGCAGGTGTTTGTAGCAGGAAAAGCTGGAGAGTCGGGCATAGTTCTAGAGCGCATGCTCTTTAGGCTTCGCAAGCGCTCCGAGCGTGAGATTGGTATTTACCACCCGAGCCTCTCGATGCGGACAATTGTTTACAAGGGCATGGTCACAACCTTGCAGTTGGAGCCGTTCTATCCAGATCTTTCGGATACTCGGTTTAGTTCAACTCTGGCTTTGGTGCACTCGAGGTTCTCCACCAACACCTTCCCATCATGGCCTCTAGCGCACCCATTTAGATTTATCGCACACAACGGTGAGATCAACACCGTAAAAGGCAACGCGAACTGGATGAAAGCTCGCGAATCTCAGCTTGACTCTGACCTGCTAGGCAATATCGACCAGCTAAAGCCAATCGTGACCCCAGGCGCCTCAGATTCGGCGACCCTGGATGAGGTGCTAGAGCTACTTGTGCTTTCGGGTCGTTCATTGCCGCACGCGATGATGATGATGATTCCAGGCGCATGGGAAAAGCAGTTGGACATGGATCCAAAGCTTCGCGCCTTTTACGAATACCACTCAATGATTATGGAGCCTTGGGATGGGCCAGCTGCGGTCGTCTTCACCGACGGCTCCTTGGTTGGTGCGACCTTGGACCGCAATGGTTTGCGCCCAGGTCGCTTCCTAGTGACTGAGGATGGTTTCGTCATTTTGGCATCCGAGATCGGCGTATCTGACATCCCAGCCGATCGAATCGTTCGCAAGGGGCGCCTGCAGCCAGGAAAGATGTTCTTGATTGACACCGTTGCCGGTCAAATCATCGAGGACGAGCAGATCAAAGCAGAGGTTTCCTCTCTCGAGCCATGGCAAAGCTGGCTCGAGGACTACATGATCAATTTGCGCGATTTGCCTGAGCGTGAGCACATTCGATACTCGAGCGCTTCGGTGAATCGTCGTCAGAGGGTTTTCGGTTACACCGAAGAGGACCTAAAGGAATTCATTGCGCCAATGGCCCGCACCGGCCAGGAGCCCATTGGCGCTATGGGCACGGACACTCCAATTGCGGCTATCTCGGACCGGCCTAGGCATCTTTTCGACTACTTCGTTCAACAGTTCGCGCAGGTCACGAATCCACCGCTGGATGCGATTCGCGAAGAGGTTGTTACCTCGCTGACCGCGAGCATTGGACCGGTGTTGAACCTGCTGGATGCTACGCCGGAGCATGCCAAGCAGCTAGTGATGGACTTTCCAGTCCTCAGCAATGATGAATTGGCCCGAATCAAGCACATTGACAAGGCAAACAACATTGGCAAAGCGGTCACCATCTCTTGCCTCTACCGAGTTGACGATGGCCCCGCGGCCCTTGAGGCTCGACTGGAGGAAATGACTCGGGAGGTTGACGAGGCGATTGATGCCGGAGTTACCTTCGTGATTCTTTCCGACCGCGATTCCAACCGCGAGCTAGCGCCAATTCCATCGTTGCTGTCTTTGGGAGCGGTGCACCACCACCTGATTCGCCAGGGGAGAAGAACCCGCGCAGGGCTTTTGGTGGAGTGTGGCGATGCTAGGGATGTGCATCACCTAGCCACCCTGATTGGCTATGGTGCCTCCGCAGTAAACCCATATCTAGCGCTTGAAACCGCAGAGGACATGGTGGTTCGCGGACTAATCACCGGGATCACCCCCGAGCGCTCTAGCAAGAACATGATTAAGGCACTGGGTAAGGGTGTACTGAAGATCATGTCCAAGATGGGCATTTCCACCATTGCCTCTTATGCCGGAGCTCAGTGTTTTGAGGCCATTGGGCTCGCACAGGACTTTGTTGACCGCTACTTCTCTGGAACGATCACGAAGCTCGGTGGTGTCGGTCTAGACATCTTGCACCAGGAGATTCAGAAGCGTCACACTGCGGCCTATCCAATTGAGGGTGCTACAAAGGTGCACCTGCCGCTGGAAGTAGGCGGTGAGATGAAGTGGCGCCGTGAAGGCCCGCCACACCTGTTCAACCCAGACACCATCTTCAAGCTGCAGCACGCAACAAAACAGAAGCGCTACGACATCTTCAAGCAGTACACCCAGGCTGTCGATGATCAGTCGGAGCGTCTAATGACTCTGCGTGGCTTGTTCAAATTCCGCACCGACCAAAGAACCCCGATTTCCATCGATGAGGTCGAGCCGATTTCGGAGATTGTGAAGCGGTTCTCAACCGGTGCGATGAGCATGGGTGCAATTTCTCCCGAGGCTCACGAGACGCTTGCTATCGCAATGAACCGCCTGGGCGCTAAGAGCAACACCGGCGAAGGTGGGGAATCAGTTGAGCGGTTGCTAAACCGAGAAACCCGCTCCGCCGTAAAACAGGTTGCTTCGGGGCGTTTTGGTGTGACCTCGATGTACCTCACCCATGCCGATGACATTCAGATCAAGATGGCACAGGGCGCTAAGCCTGGTGAGGGCGGACAACTCCCGCCACACAAGGTATATCCGTGGATCGCGGATCTGCGCCACTCGACGCCGGGGGTTGGGCTGATTTCGCCGCCTCCGCATCACGACATCTACTCAATTGAAGACCTCAAGCAGCTGATTTATGACCTAAAGCGAGCAAACCGCTCCGCTCGGGTTCACGTAAAGCTGGTTTCTCAGTTTGGAGTTGGCACAGTCGCCGCCGGGGTTGCTAAGGCTAAAGCGGACGTAGTCCTGATCTCTGGTCACGATGGCGGTACAGGTGCAAGCCCACTGAACTCGCTGAAGCACGCTGGCACCCCATGGGAACTCGGGCTTGCCGAGGCACAGCAGACCCTGCTCCTAAATGGGTTGCGTGACCGCATAACCGTTCAGGTTGATGGCTCAATGAAGACCGGTCGAGACGTTGTCATTGCGGCATTGTTGGGGGCTGAGGAGTACGGTTTTGCAACCGCGCCTTTGGTGGTTGAGGGTTGCATCCTTATGCGCGTTTGCCACCTGGATACCTGCCCAGTTGGAGTTGCAACGCAGAATCCAGACCTTCGCGCTAGATTCCAGGGTCAGGCCGACCATGTTGTGAACTTCTTCGAGTTCTTGGCCCAGGAAGTGCGCGAGTACTTAGCACAGCTCGGATTCAGAACCCTTGATGAGGCAATTGGCCATGTCGAATTGTTAGACACCAATGCTGCCATTAGGCACTGGAAGGCAGATGGCCTCGACCTCAGCCCGATCTTTGCTGCAAAGGACTTGGGCACTAACCAGAACCTAAGGCGCTTTACAGAGCAGGATCATGAGCTCGAGAACCACTTTGATTACCCACTCATGGATGCTGCGGCTAGCGCTCTGAAAGAGGGTAAATCGGTTCTGATCGAGCGTGAGATCAATAACACTCACCAAGCAATTGGAACCATGTTGGGTAATGAGCTCACCAAGCGCTGGGGCGAGCAGGGGCTCGAGCCTGGCACGCTAACACTTCGACTAAGGGGTTCAGCCGGTCAATCACTTGGGGCGTTTGTTCCGCGCGGCATCTCAATTGAGGTTGAGGGTGACTGCAATGACTACGTTGGCAAGGGCCTTTCCGGCGGCACTATTTCCGTGCGTCCACCTGCCGGTGCAGGTTTTGTGGCTGCCGAGAACGTGATTGCCGGCAACGTAATTGGCTACGGAGCGACTTCGGGAAAGATCTTCCTCAACGGAGTGGTTGGTGAGCGATTCCTCGTCAGAAACTCCGGGGCGACCGCGGTGGCTGAAGGCGTTGGTGACCACGCTCTTGAGTACATGACAGGTGGTCGAGCCGTAATTCTTGGTAGAACTGGAATCAACCTCGGGGCAGGTATGTCAGGTGGAATCGCCTACGTCTACAAACTTTCGGAAGCGAAGGTAAATCGAGAGGCTCTGCAGAGCGGAGAGATCTCGCTGGGAACGCCTGAGGCTGCAGAGCTCGAAGAGCTCAGGACAATTCTGGAGCAGCACGTTGCTGCGACCGACTCTGTGAAGGGTCGGGATATTCTCCAGAACTTCGCTACCGAGGCAAAGAACTTTGTACGAGTGCTTCCTCGAGACTTTGCAAGGGTGCTGGAGATTCAACGAAATGCCCAGGAGCAAGGGTTTGAGCTTGATGGTGAAGAGGTCTGGACTCAGATTCTGGAGGTGACTCGTGGCTGATCCGAGAGGATTTATAAAAATCACTGAGCGCGAGACGGCGACGAGAAGACCAGTCTCGGTTCGAATCAAGGACTGGAAAGAGGTCTACGCTGAGCGCAACGGTGAGACCGTGAAGCGTCAGGCTAGCCGTTGCATGGATTGTGGAATCCCGTTCTGCCACCAGGGATGCCCACTTGGGAACTTGATTCCCGAGTGGAACGATCTAACCCACAGAGGACGTAACCGCGAAGCGATTGATCGCCTGCATGCCACCAATAACTTCCCTGAATTCACCGGCAGGCTTTGCCCCGCGCCATGTGAGTCGGCCTGTGTGCTAGGCATCAATCAGCCTCCGGTAACCATCAAGGAGATCGAGGTCTCAATCATCGATGATGCCTTTGATGCAGGCTTTGTGATGCCGAATATTCCGGACCGACTAACTGGAAAAACCATCGCCGTGGTCGGTTCTGGGCCCGCGGGTCTTGCCGCCGCGCAGCAGCTCACCAGAGCTGGTCACACGGTGGCCGTTTATGAGCGAGACGACCGCATCGGTGGGCTACTTCGATATGGCATTCCAGATTTCAAGATGGAGAAGCACCACATCGATAGGCGCATTTTCCAAATGGAGGCAGAGGGAACACGTTTCCGAACTGGTGTAAATGTTGGTGTCGACATCACCTGGGAAGAACTTCGGAAGCGCTACGACGCAGTGCTGATTGCAACCGGAGCCATGCTCCCGCGAGACATTCAGGTTCCGGGTAGAGATTTGGCCGGTGTTCACTTCGCAATGGAATACCTAACCCAGGCCAACAAGGCTGTGGCGGGGGATAAGCTCGCCGAGCAAATCTCAGCTCAGGGTAAGCACGTTGTGATTCTCGGAGGTGGAGACACCGGTGCAGACTGCCTCGGAACTGCGACACGCCAAGGGGCACTGAGCGTGACTACATTGGCTATTGGCAAGCAACCGCCGAGCGATCGCCCAGCAGAACAACCGTGGCCGATGGTTCCAAATGTATTTGAAGTAGCCAGCGCGCACGAAGAGTTTGGGGAGCGTCTCTATCTGCACTCAACCGTTGAATTTGTTGGTGAAAATGGCAAACTAACCGGCGTAAAGGTGGCCGATACCGAGTTTGTTGACGGCAAGAGAGTTCCGAAGCCGGGCACGGAGCGGGTAATTCCAGCTGATCTGGTTTTCCTGGCGCTGGGGTTTGCTGGCCCTGAAACCGAAAACTTAACCGAGCAGTTACAAACTCCACTCGATTCCAGGGGTAATGTTGCTCGAGGAAATCGGTATGAAGTTGCCGATGGTTTGTTTGTCGCTGGTGACGCTGGCCGAGGCCAGAGCCTAATTGTTTGGGCTATTGCCGAGGGCCGTGCCGCTGCTAGTGCGATAGACGAGTATCTCGAAGGTGAGACAGAGCTTCCATTCCCTGTGAAGCCAACTGATAGACCAATTTCGGTCTACAGCTAGTCCAAAGAAGGTAGTAATTACTAAATGAGACGCG
>JACCDS011631910.1_pt1 | contig 11565 bp, 11 predicted proteins | sample 7446441 | NCBI WGS metagenome assembly JACCDS01 (sample SAMN15323445, study PRJNA562643) | freshwater metagenome | isolation source: river surface water | place: USA:Blue River Watershed | collected 2017-08-17 | reverse complement strand
CTTCGCGGATGTCCATCGCGATGAAGTCGGCGGTGGTTTGGCCGTCGAGCCCAGCTTGGGCGCGATCCAGGGCGGCGGCGGTGAGTTCTAAGGCCGCGTGGTGGCGGGCGTTGGATACAATCGTTTCATCTTGGATGCTGAAGTCGCCGAGCACGAGTTTGACCAATTTGTCTTTGAGAGCAGAAATGCCATTGCCTGTGAGGGCACTGATTTGTAAATCGCTCCTGTTTGATTCCTTGTTTTCTTTTATGGGGTCAAGATCGGCCTTGTTTTGGATCAATAGAATATGTTTGTCTGGGTGCAAGCCTTTCAAGGAAGCTACCCAAGAGGATGTTTCAGTGAAGTTGGAAACATCGCTTGCATCTGAAAGGCAAAGGACAATTTTAGCTTGTTCGATTTTTTGCTGGGAGCGCTCGATGCCAAGTGCTTCAATGGTTTCGGTGGTTTGGCGGATGCCGGCGGTATCGATGAGGCGAAACTGGATGCCTTCGATGTTGAGGACTTCTTCGATGACGTCGCGGGTAGTGCCGGCAATGTTAGAAACAATGGCGCGTTCTTCGCCAAGGAGCTGATTGAGTAAAGTACTTTTGCCGGTGTTGGGCGCGCCAACGATGGCTACCGGAACGCCTTGTTTGATGGCATTGCCGAGTTCAAATGAAGCGGCCAAACGGCGTACCATTTGCAAAACGGAGGCTACTAATTGTTTGAGGGAGCTGCGGTCTGCAAACTCGACGTCTTCTTCGGCAAAATCGAGCTCGAGTTCGATAAGGGCCGCAAAGTTGATGAGTTGCTCGCGGAGTTGTTGGAGTTCTGAAGAAAAACGGCCGCGCAATTGTTGCAATGCCACTTGATGGGCCTGCTTTGACTGCGCGGCAATGAGGTCTGCCACAGCTTCGGCCTGCGAAAGGTCGAGGCGGCCATTTAAAAAAGCCCGCTTCGTGAATTCGCCAGGCTCGGCCAAGCGGCAACCAACCTCCACCAAGCGCTGCAAAAGCAACTGCTGAATGTAGGGCGAGCCATGGCAAGCGAGCTCTACGCTTTCTTCGCCCGTAAAACTCTTGCCGTGGTCAAAGAGCGTAGCCAACACTTCGTCTAGGCGCTCGCCACTTGAAGAAAGCATCCAGCCCAAATGAACGGTATGACTCGCTAAGGGTGTTAAGTCTTTTGAAAATGCCTTGGATACCATAGCCTTGGTACCTACACCAGAAACCCGAATAACGGCGATGGCGCCCATGCCATTGGCAGTTGCTAAAGCGCATATCGGATCTGTGGAAAGGTCATTCATGTGACAAAGTTACGAATAAAAAATCCCTACCTTTGCCTTCAAAATCAACACTTATGTCACTCCAAGCAGAAATCAAAGACATCTTAGGCCAATTTGGCATCCAAGAAAACAATAGCGGCGCCTCTACAGGTACGCAATGGATCAAAACCACAGGCGCAAGCATCGCTTCTGTATCGCCAGTAGATGCACAAGTTATTGCGAACGTCACTATGGCTACGCCAGCTGAATACCATCAAGTCATCGACAAAGCGCAAGCAGCTTTTGTAGAATGGCGCAAAGTTCCCGCTCCAAAACGCGGTGAAATCGTGCGTCAGTTGGCTGAGCGCATTCGCTTTTACAAAGAGCCACTAGGCAAACTCGTTTCTTACGAAATGGGTAAGTCTTTACAAGAAGGTTTAGGTGAAGTACAAGAAATGATCGACATCTGCGATTTCGCAGTTGGGCTTTCGCGTCAGCTTTACGGCCTCACCATGCACTCGGAGCGCCCGGGTCACCGCATGTATGAGCAGTATCATCCGCTCGGAATTGTCGGCATTATCTCTGCGTTCAACTTCCCGGTTGCTGTTTGGAACTGGAACACCGCCCTTGCTTGGGTTTGTGGCGACGTTTGCGTTTGGAAGCCATCTGAAAAAACACCACTTACTGCCATTGCGTGTCAGCGCATCACAGAAGAAGTATTTGCTGCCAATGGCGTTCCAGAAGGCGTTTCTGGCCTCGTTATCGGCGACGGCGAAATCGGCAAGCTTATGGCCAACGACATGCGCGTTCCTTTAGTTTCTGCAACAGGTTCGACCCGCATGGGTAAATCAGTTGGGGCAGCAGTTGGGCAGCGTTTGGGTCGTTCTTTATTAGAATTAGGCGGCAACAACGCCATCATCATTACACCAAGTGCAGATCTTAAAATGGTGGTGCCAGGTGCCGTATTTGGTGCCGTTGGTACGGCAGGTCAGCGTTGTACGTCTACGCGCCGCCTCATTATCCACGCTTCTATCTACGACAAAGTAACCGAAGCACTTACTTCTGCCTACAAGCAATTGAGCATCGGTAACCCACTCGATCAAAACAACCACGTTGGGCCACTGATCGATCAAGACGCAGTCAACAATTACCTCCTCGCCATTGAAGCCGCTCAAAAAGAAGGCGGAAAAGTTTTGGTTGAAGGAGGCGTATTGACGGGCCCTGGTTATGAGTCTGGCTGTTACGTAAAACCTTGTATCATCGAAGCAGAAAATCATTTTGCGATTGTACAGCACGAAACATTTGCCCCAATTCTTTACGTCATGAAATACACCGGCGACGTCCATGAAGCAATTGCGATGCAAAATGGCGTGCCACAAGGGCTCTCTTCTGCCATCATGACCAACGAACTCAAAGAATCTGAAGCTTTCTTAAGTGCAGCAGGTTCTGACTGCGGTATCGCCAACGTAAACATCGGTACTTCAGGTGCTGAAATCGGTGGTGCATTTGGTGGTGAAAAAGAAACCGGTGGTGGCCGCGAGTCTGGCTCAGATGCTTGGAAAGTTTACATGCGTCGCCAAACCAATACCATCAATTATTCTGATTCCTTGCCACTTGCACAAGGCATCAAGTTCGATTTATAAGAAACAACTTACACAATCAAAAGGGGGCTAATGGTCCCCTTTTTTTGTTTTGTTCTTGACCAACAGAAAACGGGCTGAGATAAAAAAGGTGTTTGAATTGAAAGAGGTATTGTCTAGCGCATAAAACGGAGCGAGTACATACATGCCCGTTTGTACATGCAGCTGCCAAACTTTGATGCCCACACTTGGGCAAACACCAAAACGCAACTGCTTCAAATCAGTGCGCACTGCTGCGCTGAGCCCGTAAGTGAGGTCAAAATTGCCAGTACGACGCCATAAACCAATATCATAACCTAAAATTGGATTGAGTCTTGAGAAATCAAAAGTGGCATTGAAGCCATGATGAAAAGCTGTTGTATTCGAGTTCAATAAGCCTTTCTTGTTTTTATACTGTAATTCCCAACCGTACTCCAATGCATAAAAACGACCGCTTTGCAAACCAAAATAAGAACCAGTCTTTAGTGTTCTTTGTTGAGGATAAAATAACGAATCTGGATTTGCGAAAAGCGTACCCGAAAGAAACACAAATAAAAATCCAAATAAAACGAAAAGACTCTTGCTATTTTTCATCGGTAATATGCTCTTTTGCTTGCTCTAAATACGCATCAAACACCACGCCTTCACTGATTTTTGGGAGGGTATTTTGCAACATGTTGGTATAAAATGTAACCGCCATAGAATCGTTACGCGTTTGCTTTGATATGAGTTTTTGTTGACGGTCATTGGCTAAAACGAACAATAGAATTGTCCCGACTAAATACATCCATTGTAAAATACCCAAAAGGGCACCCGCCAGGTTGTTGAGTATAGACAGCTTGACCACCTTAAGTGCCGTTTCGAGCAATTTGCCTCCAAAATAAATAGCGGCGCCAATACCCAAAAACAAGACCACAAAACTGAGCGGCATAAGCGTTGTTTTCTCCCAGTGTAAGGTCTTAATGCCCCATTCAACAACGACATCAGTGAGCTGAAAAGCGGCGTATAGCCCCACTACAATGGCCAATAGCATGAACAAAGACATGATCAGGCCGCGTTTGTAGCCTTTGTAGGCGCCATAAGCTAAAGGAGCAAAAAGAAAGAGGTCAAAAAGATTCATGCACGAAAATTAAGAGAAAGTTTGTAATCTTGCGCTATGCTGAGCCCTTTCAACGACGAATATTTCATGAAACAAGCCTATCAGGAGGCCTTGAAAGCCTTTGAGGCCGATGAAGTTCCTGTTGGTGCAGTCATTGTTTGCAAAAATCAAGTGATTGCCCGCGGGCACAACTTAACGGAACAACTCACCGACGTCACGGCACATGCCGAAATTCAAGCCATTACCGCTGCAGCTCAATATTTAGGTGCCAAATACCTCAAAGAATGCACTTTGTATGTCACGCTTGAGCCCTGCTGTATGTGCGCCGGTGCGCTGTATTGGTCACAAATTGATAAAGTCGTGTTTGCTGCTCGAGATGCCAAACGCGGCGCAAGCGCCACAGGCACCAGCTTGTATCATCCGGCCACGCTCGTAGAAAATGGCATCATGGAAGCAGCGTGCAGTCAGTTACTTAAAGATTTTTTTGCTAAAAAACGCTAGGCCGGGATGACCACTTAGTCGTAGAGGGTGTCGTGGAGAATTTCCATGGTTTTGTCCAAGTTGAAATTGGCCAAGTGAATCGAAGCATATTGAATCAAGACACGCAAGCCTTCTTTTTGCACCGCACCCGAGAAATGAAGGTCATTGGCCGGCCAAAACTGGGCCTTCAAAAATGCGACAAGCTCCTGATCTTGAATACAACTTGCACCTCCTTGAGACACATGACAAAAACGCCCTTTCTGCAGGTCAAAAATAGCCCTCTGCTCCTCTTCTACAAGTGGCGCATAACCCAAAAGCATGAGGTATTGAGCCAAGAATTGCGTCGGGAATTTTTGTTCCTTATCGGAAGTTTCTAACGCTACCAACTGATCTCGAATAAAATAAAAAAGCTGCTGATCAGTGCCTTGGTAGCGCAAGGTCTGCTGCAAGATATCAGTCATGAAAAAGACCAATAACACCTTTTGGGGGCGCTCAAACAAAGCTTGTGGCGTCCAGGCAAAATCGAGCTGATTAATGATGCCGAGGTCAGATTCTGGGCGCTTGAAATAACTGAGCTCATACAAGCCCAACTGATTGAGCGCCTTGCGTTTTTTCAACGCCCCCTTGAAAATAAAAGATTGAAAACCGCGCTCGAGCGTGTAAAAGTGCAAGACCATACTACTCTCCGAATAGGCTTGCTTATCGATGAGAATGCCGAGCTCTTTTGCTTTCAATGATGACTTGGGTCTTAGGCGAAAACCTTGATTTTGGCGTCCACTTCGGTGAGTTCTGACCAAGTGCCCATGTAGGTAACCGCGCGCACTTTGCGGTTGTCTATCCAGACGTATTCTTGGCCATCTTTGATGCGCGGTTTATCCATGACCAAGCCGTGGTACTTGAAGCCATTTTCTTTGAGCCAAATTTCGGTAACCTCGCGGTCTTTGGCTTCTCGGGCCGTAAAGAAAGTAATGACATTGCCTTCTTCATACCACTTATTGATGACTTCCCTCGAATTAGGAAAAACTTTTGCCCCTGGATACAAATGACTCTCTTCATTTTTGATGTCGTCGCAGATGGTGCCGTCGATATCGATGAGGAAAATTTTGGTAGGGTTTTCTTCTTCTAAATGAAGCTTTGCTACTACCGCATGCTGAATTTTGGTTTGGTCGCTGACCTTACAATTGGGTTCAAGCTCAAATACGACCTCTGAGCCTTCACTTACAGCATAGCGACCACTTACGATTTTTTTAATCGATAAATCGCTCACCTTGTAGGCGCCATTTTCTGCTACAATAAACCATCCTTCTTCGCTGTTTGGCAGCTGTGGATCTACTAACTGATAACTCAAAATTCCTTTCATAACCTGTAATAAAATACAAAGTTAGCAGGAATTTAAAAGCCGTTATTTACTTGATGCCCTAAAGTCGATTTTGTAATAGAAAATCGGGAAGAAACCAAGCTGTGTTTTCTCTGCAAATGGTTCAAAGTTCGGATTATTGATTTCTTGAGGTGTCAAAGCTGGCTTATAAGCTAAAGTTAAGAGATTCTTTGTTCCCAAAATATTGACTAAATCCAAGCCAAACTCGTGTGTAACACGGTCTGCATTTTTGCGCCAAGAAATCTTGAGGTCAGCACGGAAATAATCTCTAAACTGACGCTCATTGAACATAGAATCCATGAAAATGATTTCTTTAGATGCGTTAGTGGCTGCAATATCGACAAAGCCATAGCGTTTGCCCCCAGCTGCAGTTACTTTTCCTCCAATGCCAATAATACTGCGCTCGCTCACTTTGAATTCTTTACCACCTAAGAAATTAACTACATAATTTCCATTGTAAGATGTGTTGCGCCAAACTAAATCGCTTCCGCGATACTGAGAGTTGTAAACTGTTCCAGAGAACAAGAAGAAAAACGATTTGTCAAAATATTTCTGAACGGTTAACTCCAAACCATAGTTGTAGCCATCTCCAGTATTTTGCAAAGAATCTATGAATAATCGAGAAAAACCGCTGCCCACATTGATCATAGAAAAAGATGACGGTGCGATTGTTACAGGAATATTATACAAATACTGGTAGTAGGCTTCTGTTTTGATATTGAATCCTTTATTAAACGATTTTTCATAACCAATACCTGAATGTGCACTGCGCGAAAAATCCATGTTCATATTGCTATTCGGATTATTCGTACCCGGCAACACTTTATATGCATAAGTATAGTACGGCTGAATCATGCTATGTAAACCCCCACCTGCAAAAATGGCCTGACCATTATCCATGCGGTATTTCCAACCCAAACGCGGCTCGAACGGGCTTACGCTGTTGGTAAGGGTGAAATACTGGGCGTGCACCCCTGCCGTGAAATCCATGTGGTCTGAAATGCGCCATTTCCATTGCACAAAAGGCTGAATAATGGCTGCTGAACCTTGATAGTTCCAACGCATTTCATAATTGTCTGGAATGTCAAGATTATAAAGACAAGAATCATTGAAATTCATTGAAATGAGGTCAAAACTTAGACCTGCTTTGAGCAAATGTTGCTTATTGAATTTATGGTTAAGTGCCGTATAACCACTGATCTTTTGAACCTGAAATTTGTAGGCCATCATTGGATAAATGGTATCAAAAACAATTTCATTTAACAAAGTATCCAACTTACGGTCTCTGAGGTAATTGTGATTGGTTCTTTGATTTTCTTGGCTATATGCAAGTGTCGAAGAAATAAAGGTTTTCTCACTTAAACTCTTCTTGTAATTCAAGCCAGAAGTGATCATGCTGGTGCCAAAATATTGGTCGCGGTCGCCTTCGCCGTAAAGGTCTTCTGTATATTCTTTAAAACCAGAAATTTCTATTGCAATATCTGAGCTTCCGCCCATGCCAAATAAGGCCAATTGACCTCCGTTCTTCAGTACCCAATTGAATTTAAACGCGCCGTCATAATACTTTGGAATGGCATCGGTGCCTAAATTGATATTGAGTTTTTGAAAGATTGTGAGCGTAGAGTAACGACCCATTACCAAGTAACTTGACTTACTGTTTTTACCCAGAGGACCTTCTGCTAAGAATTCGGTGCCGAGCAAACCAAACTGCCCCGTAAATTCGTGTTGGTTGTTGTTGCCGCTTCTGAGTTTTAAGTCAAAAACACCAGATAAGCTATTCCCGTATTCTGCTGGGAACGCGCTCATAAAGAAGTCAGAGTTTCCTAAAATTTTATTATTCAAGAGCGAAACAGGACCACCAGAAGTACCTGAAATGGCAAAGTGATTCGGGTTTGGAATGTCGATGCCTTCTACACGGTAAATAACACCAAGTGGCGAGTTGCCACGCACCACGATATCGTTGCGAGAATCGTCGGCACCGTTTACACCCGCAAAATTAGAAGCCATGCGCGCAGGGTCCATGCGCGAACCCGGATAACGGTTGGTTTCTTCAACGCTAAATTGTTGGGCAGAAAGCACGGCCATTTCATTGAGGACTTCACCTTGTTTGCGGCCAACTACTCTTACATCTCGTTGTTCCGATACTTTCTCTTGAAGTGGAATTTGAACAATTAATTCCCGACCAGAGGTAACCTCGATGGTGAGCGTTCTTGCGTCGTAAAAAGGAGAGGAGGCCTGAAGTTGATGCTTTCCTACAGGTACTTTTAAAATGGCAAAAGTACCATCGGCACCAGCTGCAGCCATGTATTTTTGGCCATCAACCTCAACGATCAGCTTAGCACCCGTGAGCGGGAAGTTAGATTCGCTGTCAAAGACGGTTCCGCGGACTGTTTGGGTGGGTAATTGCGCAAAAACGAATAATTGAATACAAGAAAAAAGTAGTAGTAAGTGTAGTTTCATGGTTAGCAATTTGAAAACGAATATAAAAAAAATTGTCAAGAGCGGCACGCAATGCATTTTTGCACGGTTTTTGTCTATTGGCGCAATATCATTAACTTTAGAAAAAAAATTACATGAAAACTATTGCTCTATTTACTATGCTTGTTGTTGCTCAACTTGGTTTTGCACAAAAAGCAGCGCTTACTTGGTACACCGATGTCAACGAGGCTAGCGCTATTGCGAAAAAAGAAAACAAACCAATGATGTTGTTCTTTACGGGCTCAGATTGGTGCGGATGGTGTCATCGCCTGCAAAATGAAGTTTTCAAAACACCTGAATTTGAAGCTTGGGCCAAAGAAAATGTAGTCCTTGTAGAACTTGACTTCCCGCGTTCTAAACCACAAACAGAAGCCATTAAAACTCAAAACCGTGCGCTCCAACAACAATTTGCCGTTCGTGGCTACCCTACTTGTTGGTTTGTAAAGCCTGAAAAACTGAGCGATGGCAAAATGAATTTAGCGCCAATTGGATCTAAAGGCTACGAAGCTGGAGGCCCAAACAACTGGATTACCGGAGCCGGAACACTCATTAAGTCAAAATAAGAGCGACAATCTTATTCGAATTTCAGATCTGAAAATTCATCGTAATTAAAACCCCTGGATGCCAAGAAGCGAAACAGCTTTTGCTTGCGTATCCAGGGGTCTTTTTCTTTTTGGAGTTCTTGCCATTTTCGCTGGGCAAGATCTTGAAGAATTCCCAAATAATTTTCCTCTTCATACATTGTAGCAATTGCCTCAGCAATTAACTCGCGATCTAGGCGCTTGAGTTGAAGGCCTTGCTTGATTTTATTGACCCCCCAATGCTTGATGCGCAACTTGCCCACCGCATATGCTTTGGCAAAACGGGTATCATCTAGAAATTTGTTGTCCAGGAGTGAATTGAGCACCTGCAATATTTCGCCTTCTTCAGCGCCCATGCGCTTGAGTTTGTCGACGACCTCTGCACTACAGCGCTCCTGATAAGCACAAAATGCCTCAGATTTCTGAAGCATTTGTGTAAGGTCATAGGCACGAGGGGCCGACATTTAAAGCGGAATTTCGTTGTTCTCTTTATCGACGAATGTATACTGCAACAAATGATGAGCAGTAACACCACGGACTGGAATCCAGGTTTTGAATTTAAAGAACCACTGCAACTGACGGCTCCAGAGCCCTTTTTTGAAGAAGGCCTCTAAATACGGATGCACTAGAAGTGTGACGCCGCGCATGCCGCGATCATTGAGTAGGTAAGCCAAATTATTTTCGATTTCTTCTGCGAATAAAATGCTGGCCTGAACCTCACCGCTACCATTACAAGTAGGACAGGTTTCGTGCGTTTGAATGTCTGTTTCTGGGCGTACGCGCTGACGAGTAATTTCGATGATGCCAAATTTTGAAGGTGGAATCATGTTGTGCTTGGCACGGTCTGATTTCATGAATTCCTTCATTTTGTCAAAGAGGATCTTGTTGTTCTCGCGGTCGTGCATGTCGATGAAGTCGACACAGATGATGCCGCCCATGTCTCGGAGCTGCAAGACGCGCGCAACTTCTTCAGCCGCCTCGATGTTGGTGGCGAGCGCATTAGACTCTTGGCCATCTGCACCTTTACGGTTTCCGCTATTGACGTCAATGACGTGCATGGCTTCAGTGTGCTCAATAATGAGGTAACCACCACTAGCCAAAGGCACTTTTTTACCGAATAACGTTTTGATTTGCTTGTTGATACCAAAGCGCTCGAAAATACCGATGCGGTTGTCGTAATGACGAACGATTTTCTCGCGGCCAGGTGCAATTTCTGAAATGTAGTCCTTCATTTGAAGGGCCATGGTTTCGTCGTTGACGTGTATATTGGTAAAATTTCCATTGAGCAAATCGCGCAAGATGGAATTGGTAGTGTTGAGTTCTCCGAGTACGCGTTTCGGCGGTTGAGCGCCTTTGAGGTTGGCGTGGAGGGTGCGCCATTTTTCGAGGAGGTTGCTTAAATCGGCTTCGAGGTCTGCGGTCGATTTGTTTTCGGCAACGGTGCGAATAATGACACCAAAATTCTTGGGTTTAATGCGGTCCATGAGTTCTTTCAGACGGTCCTTTTCGGCGCTGTCTTTAATTTTTTGACTCACAGATATTTTCTCTGAAAAGGGTACGAGTACTAGATAACGGCCTGCGAGCGTCACTTCGGAGCTCAAGCGTGGACCTTTTTGGGAAATGGGTTCTTTCGCCACCTGAACAAGGATGGCTTGTGAAGAAGAAAGTGTATTGGATACCTTGCCTTCTTTGGAAATTTCCTTTTCTAGTTTGAAGTATTGGAGGTCTGCAACATTTTGCTTTCCGTTGATGCTGTCTTTTACATACTTTGAAAAAGATACGTATTGAGGGCCGAGGTCATGATAATGCAAAAAGGCATCTTTTTCATAACCGACATCAACAAAAGCCGCGTTGAGGCCATTGGCAACACGACGTACCCGTCCGAGATAGATGTCGCCTACAGAGAAGTCTGTGTTGCCGCGATCTTCGTGCAACTCGATTAACTTCCCGTCGCGTAGCAATGCTATCCAGACGCCGTTTGAGCGGGCGTCTACAACGAGTTCTAAATTCACTTGAAATTGTTTATAGGTGAAACAATGAAAGCTCAAAGAAAAATCAATGAGCTCTCTATGCGTTTACATGAAAGAAAGAAGGATTATTTCTTCTTCTTGTGGCGATTTTTTCTAAGTCTTTTTTTACGCTTGTGCGTCGCCATTTTGTGTCTTTTTCTTTTTTTACCGCTTGGCATAATGAGAAGGTGTTATATGTTTAGTACTTTGTTACAAAAAAAATGCACCCCCGTTAAGGGAGTGCAAAGGTAATACAAATTTCAGTAAAAAAGAAAACTTATTTCACTTTCACCTTGTTCTTCACCTCATCTACAAAGGTTTTAGATGGCTTGAAAGATGGGATGTTGTGCGCTGGAATGATGATGGTGGTGTTCTTAGAGATGTTGCGTCCTGTTTTCTGTGCGCGCTCTTTGACCACAAAACTCCCAAACCCACGTAGGTACACGTTTTTTCCGTCTGCCATAGAAGCTTTAATGTTGTTCATAAAAGATTCTACTGCACGAAGTGCTTCTGCTCTTTCCAATCCGGTTTCTTCTGCAATATTTGCAACGATATCCGCTTTTGTCATATCTCTGAGTTAATTGATTAGGTGATTAATTGCGGGGGCAAAAATACTCCACAGAAAGTATATATGCGTAATTTTCGGACAAAATTTCTAAAATAAATTATGCAGGCACT
>JACCDS010529653.1_pt1 | contig 11566 bp, 9 predicted proteins | sample 7446441 | NCBI WGS metagenome assembly JACCDS01 (sample SAMN15323445, study PRJNA562643) | freshwater metagenome | isolation source: river surface water | place: USA:Blue River Watershed | collected 2017-08-17 | reverse complement strand
TTAACCATACCACAGTTTACCAATCACTGCACACTGACTGCCATGCGGTGGGGATTGATACCTCATTGGTGTAAAACGCATGAGCAATCCCTGGAGCTGAGCATTTACGGACTCAATGCACGATCAGAGACCTTGGATGAAAAACCGCTGTTTCGGGATGCGTGGAAATCACAGCCTTGTTTGATACCTGCCAGTGGTTTTTTTGAGTGGCAATCGGTAGGTAAACGCAAGCAACCTTATTACATCCATGCTTCGGATGGTTTGCCATTGCTCTTTGCGGGAATATTTGCTGTTTGGCTGGATACCCAAACGGGGGAAGAGATGAAATCGTACACCATCATCACAACCGAAGCGAACGAACTGATGGCAGAAATACACAATGTAAAAAAACGCATGCCGGTGATTTTGGGAAGCGCTGATGCAAAGGCTTATTTGCTGGGCGATGCCTCGGTGCGACAAACCCTTCTGAAACCCTGCGATGACACAATCTTAAACGCCCACCCTGTGGCGTCTTGGCTGAACCAAGTGAGAGTCAATCGCAACACGCCCAATGCACTGTTGCCCGTTGAAAAAGATTTTCCACAGACATTATTCTGAGATTTTCGTATACTATATTTGCGCCCCAATGAAAACGCTCCGTCGGCTGACTCTGATTGTATCAATTGCCATTACCGCTGTGTCCTGCAACCAAACAGACAATTCAACAGCGAAGAAAATCAAGGATTCTTCCAACACCAAACCTGCAGTGGTTTTGATGCCCATCGACGCGGCGTGGACAGCTTTTGCACATTACATTGCTGGGGTTCATGATACCAACAATGATAGTTTGGAAAAAACAGAATTTTGGAAAATGCATGCGGCCAAAACCGACTTGCGCTGGCGCTTACTGACCCAAAATGTGGGCCAACCGATTTCTACTTGGGTTACCGAAAAAAAATATTTACCAACAACTGCCCCCAAAACGTTGTTGTATCCCTTCGCGGGGGGTGATTTTTATTACGCCAACTTGTTCTATCCAAACCGCGATACGGTGATCATGATTGGTCTAGAGCCCACAGGTTCTCGCTTTCAACCCGATAGCATCGCCGCCGACAAAATGGAGGACTACCTCACCACTTTGGATCGTTGTATGTTCTTCCCCCACAAACTGGGTTTCTTTCGCACGCTGAGTATGGACGATGATTTCTCCCATGATTTGATGAACGGCACATTGCATACCTTCATGTTCTATTTGGCGCGCAACGGGTTCAACATTCATTATGTCGATTATTTCGACGTGGATGCAAACGGTGCCAAGATTGCTGTAAAAGCAGGCGCAGAGCCCACGGGTGTCCGCATCGGCTACAGCAGACCTGGCGATAAAAAAGTGCGCGAGCTCGTGTATTTGAGCAAAGACATCAGCAATACCGGCAACAAAAAGGATCCCAGTGTGCTGGCTTTCCTCAAACAGCGTGGCAATGTGGTTTCCTTTTTCAAAGCCGCGAGTTACTTGATGTACAAAGACTATTTCTCCGACATCACCAATGTGGTGCTGGATCAGTCGAAGATCATTCTTCAAGACGACAGTGGGATGCCTTTGTCCGCCATGAAGGCCGGTGGATTCGATGCCGAGGTTCTGGGAGAATACACAAAAACAATTGGGTTGTTCTCCAACTATTTCCAAAAGGATATGCGTGCGGAATACGAGGCGAAGAAACCGGCGAAGTTGCCTTTCACCATTGGTTACAATGCCGAATTTGGCGAATGTAACTTGCAGTTGGGCACCAAAAAATGAGCAATTTTATTTGCTTTAAAGCCGAGTGGCTGTGCGATGATCCCGATCGGGCCGACATCATTACGGCGTTCTTGAGCGAATATCCGTTTACCCATTTTGAGAATGAAGGACAGTGGCTGAGGGCATTTGCCGATGAGAATGATATCGCGGAGAGTGAATATGAGGGGATCGAAGAGGCTGTGATGGACTATTGCGATCGCATTGAATGGAGCATTGTAGAGAGAGAGAACTGGAATGAAATGTGGGAGAAGAATTTCTTTGATCCTTTGCAAGTAGGTCAGTTTTATGTGCGTGCTACATTTCATCCGGAAGCACCCGAAGGTGTTCGTGCGATTACCATCGAACCGAGAATGAGTTTTGGTACCGGTCACCACGCCACAACCCGTTTGATGCTTACAGCGATGCAGGCTTGTGCGACAGACTTTATCGACAGCAAAGTGCTCGACATGGGTTCGGGTACAGGCATTTTGGCAATCGCTGCTGAAATGTTGGGAGCGAATGAAGTGCTGGGTGTAGAAATCGACGATTGGGTGGTGGATAATGCGAACGACAATTTGGTCATTAACCAAACATCGCACAATACCATGGTTCATGGGGATGTAAAAGCGTTGTCAGCGGTTGGGGATGCCTATTACGATGTGGTTTTGGCAAACATTCATCGCGAGGTAATTTTGGCCGATATGGCGGAATATGTGCGGGTATTAAAGGTCGGAAAAAAACTGTTTGTGAGCGGTTTGCAAGCGGTGGATGAGGCGATGATTGTGGCCCATGCCATGGGACTTAATATGAAGCATTTGAAAACGGAAGAATCGGACGGTTGGTTGATGATTCTGTTTGAAAAAATTGCATGAGGGTGCGGTAATTTTGGGGTAATTTCGTACCTTTATTACCCTTGAGCAGTGTCATTAAATTATTGTCGGATGCGGTAGCAAATCAGATTGCTGCAGGAGAGGTTGTGCAACGTCCGGCCAGTGCCATCAAGGAGTTGTTGGAGAACAGTTTGGATGCTGGTGCAAGCAAGATTCAGGTGCTGATTAAGGATGGAGGGAGCACGTTGATGCAGGTCATCGACAACGGCAAAGGGATGAGTGAAACGGATGTTCGGTTGTGTTGGGAGCGTCACGCAACATCCAAGATACAGAAAGCGGAAGATTTATTTCACTTGAATACTTATGGGTTTCGGGGCGAAGCGATGGCTTCGATTGCTGCAGTGGCCCAGGTGGAGATGAAATCGCGCAGGGCGGAGGATGAGGTGGCGCAGTATATTCGGATAGAGGGGAGTGAGGTATTGGAACAACGGGCAGATGCTGCGCCGGTGGGTACCAATATTTCGATTAAGAACTTATTTTACAATATACCGGCGCGAAGGAATTTTCTCAAGAGCATTGCGGTTGAAACAAAACACATTGTTGAGGAGTTTTTGCGTCAGGCCATGGCGAATCCACAGGTAGAATTTGTGTATCACAACAATGGTCAGTTGGTGTATCATTTCAAGTCGCAGTCGCCCAAGGAGCGCGTCATGGAGACATTGGGCAAGAAGCAGGGAAATGAGTTGCTTTTGGTTGAGGAGGATACGGACATTGTGCAAATTCAGGGTTTTGTGGGCGCCCCGGGGTGGGCGAAGCGCACCCGGGGCGAGCAGTATTTTTTCATGAATGGTCGATTCATCCGTTCCAGTTATTTTCACCACGCAGTGGCTTCTGCGTACGAGGGATTGATTGAATCGGATGCGCATCCTACATACGCTTTGTATTTAAGGGTTCATCCAGGAAAAGTGGATGTGAATGTGCATCCCACCAAAACGGAGGTGAAGTTTGAGGATGAGAAACACATTTATAATTTGATCAAAGCCGCTGTAAGAAAGTCTTTGGGTTCATTTGTGGTGCAACCGAATCTCGACCTCGGTGATTTTGACCACCTAGATGCTTTTTTGCGTCAGCCCATTGCGCCGCGGAGCGGCGCAACACCACCGCAGTGGCAAAACGGCACCCCCCCAAGTACCGAAAAACGGAATCCTGCCTATAACCCGTTCGGCGACAACGGAGGAGGATACCAACGAAACAGCCACCAAGATTGGCAAAAAGTGTTGGGATCCGTTGAAATCACCCAGTCAAGATCTTCTTCCCAAAATACGCCCAACGCCGAGATTTTTGGTCCGGTATCCCCCAATCTTAGTCCCGAAAAAGATGTTGTTGCCGGAATATTTCCACTCGGCGAAAATTACCTCGTAGCCAATGTCAATGGTCAGCTGTGGGTGGTCGATAAAAAACGCACCCAGCAGCACATATACTACCAACAGTATTTACAACAATTGCAGGCCCAGTCCGGACTTAGTCAACAGTTGTTGTTTCCAAGAACCATTGAACTTCCACCAGCACAAATTCCTTTGGTGTTGGACTTGATGCAAGAATTGCAATGGCTTGGGTTTGATCTGTCGCATTTTGGTGGAAATACCCTCATTGTCAATGGTGTTCCGGCCATCCTATCGCAGGGTGATGAACAAAAACTCATTGAGAACTTGCTCGAAGATTACCAAAACACCCAAGGGGATGTTAAACTGGGTAAATATGAAAGCATGGCCCTTTCTATGGCAAGGCACGTTGCGCAACGAAATCCCGTCATGCAAACATCTGAGGAGTTGCAATCGCTGATGCAGCGGATGTTATCTTTACCCGATTATCACACAACCCTCAACGGGAAAACACTCTATATCGAAATCTCCGCCAATCAGTTGTTCGAGCGCTTTCAAAATCAGAAATTCAAGTCCTAACCATGCCCCAGTTACCCCCAGCCCTCAAAAACCTGCTCATCATCATGGCCCTCGTGGGCTTAGCCCAAGTGGCGTTACCCAATATTGGCTTCAATCCCAATCAACTCTATTTGTTCTATCCTGATAGTTATCAATTTCAATGGTGGCAGATCTTTTCCCATGTTTTCTGTCATGGAAACATCGGACATTTTATCTTCAACGGCATCGCACTCTTTAGTTTTGGATTGGTGGTGGAGCTTCGTTTGGGCTCGCAACGATTTTTACAGTTGTTTTTCTTCGCCGCGCTGGGGGCAGTATTTTTTCACTTCGCCGCAATGGGGTATACAATTTTCAATCAAATCGGCACATTTTTTCCAAACCACGCCTATGGATATGAAGCGGTTCCCTACGGTCCAATGGTCGGTGCCTCTGGTGCGGTTTACGGTGTGATGGTGGCTTTTGCCGTGCTCTATCCAAACGAGACATTGATGTTTTTGTTTATCCCATATCCCATCAAAGCCAAGTATTTGGTGCCAATCATGGTGGGGTTGGATGTGGTGCTGGGCTTGGGTAGCTTCTCGGGTGATAATGTGGCCCACTTTGCGCACATCGGGGGTGCTTTGGTGGGTTTGCTCATGATTTTCATTTGGAAGAAGAAAGATCGTATTCGCATGCGGAAATTTGAATCATAACAATTTGATGGCAACATTGAGGGAGTGGATATCGAATGGTAAAACTGGCGTACAGCAGCTGGTTTTTATCTGTGTAATCGTTTTTGTACCCGCTTGGTTGATGCAAATGCTGGATTTGAATGCTGGACTTTGGTGGCTCACTTACACCCCATCAACATGGGTTAAGCCATGGTCTTTCATTACTTATATGTTTTTGCATGTGGGTTTTTTTCACCTACTGGGAAACATGCTTTGGCTATATTTTGTGGGAAGCATTTTGCAAGATTTGGTCGGGCCCAAGCACATTTATCGCTTGTTTTTGGGCGGTGGCATTTTGGGGGCTGTTTTTTTTCAAGGCATCTATTCTTTTTCTGCATATGCAGAACAAGGAATCCCCTTTCAATTGTTGGGAGCCTCCGGAGGGGTATCGGCTGTTGTGATTGGCACCGCGATTTTTACACCGAGATACCGATTATTTTTATTTGGTTTGGTGGAAGTTGAGCTTCGATGGATTGCCTTGGCAAAGGTTTTGTTGGATTTTGGTGGGTTGGCAAGCGGTAGCAATGTGGGTGGATACACAGCTCATTTGGGGGGAATCGCGTGGGGTGCGATATATGTTTTTGGCGTGTTGCGGGGTGATTTTTTATTGGGACTCTTTGATTTCTTTGATAATTTTTCGGCAAGTTTAGGCGCTGCGTTTCAAAAAAAATCTCCCAGAAATACCACTTTGCGCTTTGAAAAAGGGAACAAAACAGTAGTTTCGAATGCAACGCGTGGTAAGGGCGGTCCATCCGAAGCCGAGGTGAATATGATTTTGGATAAGATATCACAAGTGGGATATAACAACCTAACCGCGAAGGAAAAAGAAACTTTGTTTAAAGCCAGCAAAACCGATTGAAGACACCATGAAACTGCTGAACATCATTGCTTTTCCTGCCACAGTTGTTCTGGGATTGCTATTGATGTTGTCTGGTCTCGTGCCGAGTATTTCGCCAAATGTAAGTTCTTGGTTGCCCTTGTTGGGATTGGCATTTCCGGTCTTGTTCTTGTTGGTTTTACTGACATTTTTTTACTGGTTGGTTCAACGCAAATGGCGCAGTTTATTCGCTCTTTCTTGTTTGTTGTTGAATTTGGGTCCGGCCAGCTTGTACGTTCAATGGAATGATTTGCAAGCCGAGCGAAGCGAGGCGGAAGTCAGAGAAAGCACCCTTGATGTTGAGATGAATATGGGGTCTCAGCGACTCAAAATCATCAGCTACAATGCGCAGCTGTTTGGACTGTATCAAGATGAAGCATCGGTGAGTATTGTGAATACTGAGTACATGCCTGCCATGGATTCTTTTTTGCATGTGATGAAAGCAGAGAACGCCGATGTGGTTTGTTTGCAAGAAGTCTACGCAAAATCAGGAGGACTAAAAGCCTTGGCCCGTTTCTTGAAGGCTGAGAGTGGATTCGATTATAGCCAGTCGTATACTTTATCGAACAGTCGCCCCTATGGCATGATTGTATTGAGCAAATACAAGATTAAGCGTTGGCAACCCATTTCGCTCGGACCAAATACAGGGAATATGGCGATGTGGGTGGACATTGAACTGGCATCGCTCAGCGAAAAACGCCGCAATGCGCGCATCCGTGTGTACAACTTGCACCTGCAATCGTTTCGATTCGCCAAACAAGATTATGCAGTGATGCAAAAGCAAACGCAGCAGCAACAGATCGACATTGAAGGCAGCAAAGGAATCATCAGCCGATTGCGCCTCGGTTATAAACGCAGGGCTGAACAGGTGGCAATCGTGAAAGAAAACATGATTGCCTGTGATTTTCCCAAAATCATCTGTGGTGATTTTAATGATATTCCGGTGAGCTATACATACCGACAGTTGAGCGCGGGCATGAAAGATGCCTTTGGCGAGGCAGGACGGGGACTTGAAACCACTTACAAAGGTTCCATGCCCAGTTTTCGCATTGATTACATTTTGTATGACAATCCCATGAGGGCGATCGGTTATCACAGTGTTGATGAGGTGCCTTCTGATCACAAATTGATTGGAACGGAACTGCAAATTGGCGATTTGTTTAGGGCTTATTGACCCCTCAGCAACCCACCAAAGAAAGTCCGCCGTTTGCGAATTTGTCCATGGAACCCAGAAAGGGTCAGAATATCTTTGTATCTTTAGTATCTTTGCACAAAATATTTTATGCCGTATTTCTTTACCTCAGAATCCGTGTCGGAAGGACACCCAGACAAAGTAGCTGATCAGATTTCAGACGCCTTGATCGATCATTTTTTGGCTTACGACCCCAGCAGTAAGGTGGCTTGTGAGACCTTGGTAACCACCGGTCAAGTGGTCTTGGCAGGAGAAGTGAAATCCGAGGCCAACCTAGACGTACAAAAGATTGCTCGCGACGTGATCGCCAAAATTGGCTACACCAAGAGCGAGTATATGTTTGACGCAAACAGCTGTGGTATTTTGAGCGCCATCCACGAGCAGAGCCCTGACATCAATCAAGGTGTAGAACGCAAAAATCCGGAAGATCAGGGTGCGGGTGACCAGGGTATGATGTTCGGATATGCCAATAACGAAACTGACACCTACATGCCATTGCCATTGATGTTGGCCCATATGTTGTTGGAAGAATTGGCCGCAATGCGTCGCGAAGGCAACGTCATTGGTTATTTGCGTCCCGATGCCAAGAGCCAAGTGACCATTCAGTATTCTGATGACCACAAACCGTTGAACATTGATACCATTGTAATTTCAACCCAGCATGATGATTTTGATGAGGATGAAGCGATGTTGCAAAAAATCCACAACGACTTGGTGAATTTGTTGATTCCCCGTGTGATGTCGAAATTGCCAGCACACATTCAAGCGTTGTTTGGTTCTGAAATCAAATACCATATCAACCCAACGGGAAAGTTCGTCATTGGCGGTCCTCATGGCGACACAGGATTGACAGGTCGCAAAATCATTGTCGATACCTACGGTGGTCGTGGAGCACACGGTGGTGGTGCGTTCTCAGGCAAAGATCCCAGTAAGGTAGACCGCTCTGCAGCCTATGCAACCCGTCATATTGCCAAGAATTTGGTGGCTGCCGGTGTGTGTGATCAAGCATTGGTTCAGGTTAGTTACGCCATCGGTGTTGCTGAGCCTGTAGGATTGTTTGTGGATACATATGGAACAGCGAAAGTGAATATGACCGATGGTGAGATTGCAGCCAAGATTTTGGCCATGCCCGAATTCAGTTTGCGTCCTTACCACATCGAACAGCGTTTCCAGTTGCGTACCCCAATTTATTTGGAGACCGCGGCTTACGGACACATGGGACGTGAGTGCAAAACGGTGGAAAAAACCTTCAATGCCGGCAAAGCCAACCAAAAAACCGTGAAAGTAAAATTGTTCCCTTGGGAAGAAACCAATGCGGTGGGTGCGGTGAAAGCAACCTTCGGATTGGCGTAATCATTATCTAAGAATTGTTTTAATATGTGTGGAATTGTTGCCTACATCGGAGATAAACAAGCCTACGACATCGTTGTAAAGGGTTTGAAGCGATTGGAATATCGTGGTTATGACAGTGCAGGCGTTGCGTTGCTCAATGGCGACATGCGCATCTACAAAAAACAAGGCAAGGTCGCCAACCTGGAAGAAGAAGCCCTGGGCAAAGACGTTTCTGGCGGGATGGGCATGGGTCATACCCGTTGGGCCACGCACGGAGAACCCAACGACCGCAATTCACATCCGCACCTGAGTGAAAGCGGTGATTTGGCCATCATCCACAACGGCATCATTGAGAACTATGCCACGTTGAAAACCGGCATGGAGAAAAAGGGACATACCTTTCATTCCGATACCGACACCGAGGTCTTGGCGCATCTGATTGAGGATGTCATGCAGAATACGGGTTTGCCTTTGGCCGATGCGGTTCGTTCTGCCCTCAAGCAGGTGGTGGGTGCTTACGCCATTGTGATTTTGAGCAAGAACCACCCCGAGCACCTGATAGCAGCCCGCAAGGGAAGCCCATTGGTGGTGGGTTTAGGAGAAGACCGTGGGGAGTTCTTTTTTGCCTCCGATGCCACCCCCATTGTGGAGTATACCAACAAAGTAATTTACCTCAAAGACGGGGAAATTGCCATTGTGGAGAACCAAGAGTTGATGGTGAAAAGCATCGACAATGTGGTGCAGGTACCCTATGTGCAGGAATTGGAGTTGAGTTTGGAGCAATTGGAGAAAGGCGGATATCCGCACTTCATGCTAAAAGAAATTTACGAACAGCCCCGTTCCGTTTTTGATAGTTTCCGGGGACGATTCGATTTACAAACCGGTGAAATTCACATGCGCAGCATGGAAGATTACCAGCAGCGTTTGAAAGAAATCAAGCGCTTGATTTTGATTGGTTGTGGCACCAGCTGGCATGCTGGCTTGGTGGGTGAATATTTGTTTGAGGATTTGGCCCGGGTACCGGTAGAAGTGGAATACGCATCAGAATTCAGGTACCGCAATCCGGTGATTTACTCCGATGACATGGTCATGGCCATCTCCCAAAGTGGAGAGACAGCCGATTCTTTGGCAGCCATGGACTTGGCCAAGCGCAAAGGCGCTACGGTGTTTGGTGTCTGCAACGTGGTTGGATCCAGCATTCCCCGTTTGAGTGATGCCGGGGCCTATACCCATGCCGGTCCGGAAATTGGAGTAGCCAGTACCAAGGCGTTCACGGCCCAAGTGACCGTGTTGGCCTTGATGGCGGTGGGCATGGCCAAACTCAAGGGCACCATGAATTTGGTGGCCATCAAATCTTTCTTCGAAGAATTGGAAGGCATTCCCCAAAAGATTGAGAAAGCCCTGTTACTGAACGACCAAATGATTGAATTGGCCAAGAAATTCAAAGACGCCAAGAACTTTTTGTATTTGGGCCGAGGATACAACTTCCCCGTGGCCTTGGAGGGCGCCTTGAAGCTCAAGGAAATCAGTTACATCCATGCCGAGGGATATCCCGCAGCAGAGATGAAGCATGGTCCCATTGCCCTGATTGACGAAGAAATGCCTGTGGTGGTGATTGCCACCAACTCTGAGCATTACGAAAAAGTGGTGAGCAATATCCAGGAGGTGAAAGCCCGCAAAGGACAGGTGATTGCCTTGGTGAGTGAAGGTAACCGTAATTTGGACCACATGGTAGACCACGTGATTGAAGTACCCGAAACCATTGAACCATTGAGTCCGTTGGTGAATACAGTACCCCTGCAATTGTTGAGCTATCACATCGCTGTGATGCGGGGTTGCAATGTAGACCAGCCTCGCAATTTGGCAAAATCTGTAACGGTAGAGTAATCAGTGAAAATCACCGATCACATTTTAGCGGCCAACAACAAACCCCTCTTTTCTTTTGAGGTATTGCCCCCATTGAAAGGTGAATCCTTGGCACAAATGATTCAGGGCATTGAGCCCCTGATGGAATTCAAACCGGCCTTCATTGATGTCACCTACCACAGGGAAGATTTTGTGCTCAAACCATTAAAAGACGGCACCTTTACCAAAAAAAGCATCAAAAAAAGACCCGGTACTGTGGCCATTTGTGCGGCACTCATGAACCGGTTTCAAATTGATGCGGTGCCCCACCTCATATGTGGCGGGTTTACCAAAGAGGAAACAGAAAACGCCCTCATAGAATTGCAATACTTGGGTATAGAAAATATTTTGGCCTTGCGGGGCGACAACCTCAAACATGACCCCCAATTTGTGCCTGAGGAAAGAGGCAACCAAAGCGCCTTGGAACTCATCCAACAAATTCAGGCCATGAATCAGGGTCAGTACCTCGATGCGGAACAAACCGATGTCACCACTAGCAATTTTTGCATTGGTGCCGCGGGCTACCCTGAAAAGCACCAAGATGCACCCAACCTGGCCTGGGACTTGGCCTATTTGAAGCAGAAAATTGATGCCGGGGCAGATTATATCGTGACCCAAATGTTTTACGACAACCAGAAGTACTTTGATTTTGTGCGGGCCTGCAGGGACTGCGGCATTGATGTACCCATCATTCCCGGTTTGAAACCCCTGGCCACCAAAACCCAATTGCATTTGTTGCCGCATTTGTTCCACATTGATATTCCCCAAGTATTGGCTGAGGGCGTGGCAAAATGCAAAAACAATGCAGAGGCCAAGGCCTTGGGTATTCAATGGTGCATAGAACAGTGCAAAGGACTGATGCAAGCTGGTGTGCCCATTTTGCATTTTTACACCATGAGCCGCAGTGAAACTACCTACGCGGTGATGAAAGAAATTGGATAAATCACTATGACAAACACATACGTTCCTTACAAGGTAAAAGACATCTCATTGGCAGAATGGGGTAGAAAAGAAATCAAAATGGCGG
>JACCDS012341854.1_pt1 | contig 11567 bp, 11 predicted proteins | sample 7446441 | NCBI WGS metagenome assembly JACCDS01 (sample SAMN15323445, study PRJNA562643) | freshwater metagenome | isolation source: river surface water | place: USA:Blue River Watershed | collected 2017-08-17 | reverse complement strand
GTCGGCTTTGCCGACTTCGCTGTGTCTGACGGCCTGGGGCTGGCGCGGTGGAACTTACTTCGCTCGCTTACGCTCACTGCGTTCAAACAGCCACCGCGAGTCAGTTAACGAAGCGCGCCAAGGCGCGCCCAGCCCCAGGCCGCCAGACACACCCACCCCGGAAAATCGCCCCCACAGGGCCAGGCCTGCCGCAGCCAACCAGCACGGTGGAGCACCACCAGTGGAGTGCCAACAATGCTTCAGCCTAGGCGCACACGCCTTGGCCGCTCAAAAACTGGCCAGCCTGTGGTCAGGTCAACTCACTTGATGGCAGCGAAGCGCTGCTCCATCTCCCGTCGCATGGTTTTGCGCACCTCCGCTGCCGCATGGCGCCGTCGCTCGTCTGGTGTGAACGGGCGCAGGGGCGGAACCGCCACAGGTTTGCGCTCATCGTCCACCGCCACCATGGTGAAGAAGCAGCTGTTGACGTGCCGCTTTTCCTGCGTGCGGATGTTCTCGGCAATCACCTTGATGCCAACCTCCATCGACGAGATGCCGGTGTGGTTCACAGAGGCCAGGAATGTCACCAGTTCGCCCACGTGGATGGGCTGGCGGAACATCACCTGGTCCACGCTCAGCGTGACCACATACGTGCCCGCATAGCGGCTTGCGCAAGCATAGGCCACCTGGTCCAGCAGCTTGAGGATCGTGCCCCCGTGCACGTTGCCAGAGAAATTCGCTGTGTCCGGCGTCATCAGCACGGTCATCGTCAGTTGGTGGGCGGGCAATTCCATGGAGGGGTCCTCAGGGCTGAATGACTCGGTGTCGTGATGTTCCCGATCTTACGGGAGTCAGCTCTCGCTTCTCGTCAGTAACCTAGGGTTTTCCTTACCCTACTTTTTTGTAACGGATTGGCCACGAACACGTGGATCGGTGTACTATTGATTCTGTAATGAATCAACGTTTCACAAATGAAACGAAAAGGATTGCAGATGTCTACGGATTCTTCTTCCAGCGTCCCTGCCATTGAGTTCATTGGTGTGGAGAAGCGTTTTGCAGCGCGGGGTAAGTCCGCGGAGGTGCTGGCCGCGCGTGACGTGAATTTTTCTATTGCCCCAGGCGAAGTGGTGTCCATCATCGGGCCATCCGGTTGTGGCAAGAGCACTTTGTTGAACATGGGTGCTGGGTTGTCAAAGCCCTCCAAGGGCACAGTGAAAGTTGGCGGTGAGGTGGTGACAGGGCCCAACCGTCATGTGGCTTTCATGCTCCAGAAAGACCTTCTCATGCCGTGGCGCACGATTGCGCAAAACGTCGAGTTCGGCCTGGAACTGCGAGGCGTGAAAGCGGCCGAGCGGCGCGAAACTGCTGAGCGTCTGTTGGCGCAGTGTCACTTGAAGGGCTTCGGCAACCACTATCCGAATCAGCTTTCCGGCGGAATGCGCCAACGCGCAGCCATGGCACGTACCTTGGCCGTGGACCCATTGGTACTGCTGATGGATGAGCCGTTTTCGGCGCTTGATGCCCAGACCAAGATGATTCTGCAGCAGGACCTGGCGCAGACCGTCAAGGCCCATGGCAAGACAGTGGTCTTCATCACCCATGACTTGGCAGAGGGTGTGGCGCTGTCGGACCGAATTCTGGTGATGAGTGAGCGTCCCGGGACGATCGTCGAGGAAATCATCGTCGATATCCCTGACCGAGAAAACCCGATGCAGCGTCGCAAGCACCACAGCGTGGGGGACTACGTCTCCCGCTTGATGGACTTGCTCAAGCTTGATGCACACGCAGACGTGCACTGACCCTTTCATTCCAACCCAACCACAACTCCCGGAGCCCGCGATGAAAAGTTTGTTGTCTTTCCAGGCTACACGCCGTCTGTGTCTCTCTTTGGTGGCAGCAGGTGCGCTGGCCGCTCCTTTTGCGGCGAGCGCGCAGCAGCAGGAAGTCACCTATCTCTTGCCCGCGCCCGGCACGCTGCCCGCCTTCGGACCGTGGATGCTGGCGCAGGCCAAGGGTTATTACGAGCAGGAGGGCCTGAAGGTCAACTTCGTTACCGCGCGCGGTGGAGTGGATGTGGCTAAGCAGATTGGCGCAGGCAACGCCGTGATTGGCGGAGCCATCGGAGACACACCGATCATTGCCCGGTCTCAGGGCATCCCCATCAAGGCGGTGGCGGTGATGGGCGCCGGCTCGTTGACGCAGTTGGTCAGCCACAAGGACGAGAAGATCGAGAGCCCGCGCGAACTCAAGGGCAAGACAGTGACCGTACTGGCTTATACCGACACCACCTATTACGCGCTGCTGGGTATGTTGAGCAAAGTAGGTCTGACGAAGAATGACGTGAACATCCAGGCCGCTGGGCCCGCAGGTGTGTGGCAGCAGTTTGCAGCGAAGAAGGCGGTGGCCATGGCTGGTGTGCCCGACTGGACCGTGAGTTCGATGGAGGCCGGTGCACAGGTCGACATCATGCCTGCAGACATCTATTTCAAGAGCATGGCCCAGGCCATCCTGGCATCGGACGAGACGATCGCCAAGAACCCGCAGCTGATTCAGAAGCTGGTGCGTGCGACGCTCAAGGGCATGAAAGACATCATGGCCGATCCGAAGGCCGCAGCTGTTGCGTACGTCAACCACGTTCCCTCGCACAAGGGCAAGGAAGCCAGCATCGAGAAGGCGTTCGAGCTTTACAACAAGTACGTCTACGCAGCGCAAAAAGTACCCGGAACCATGGACGAGGCGCGGCTCGGGGAATTGCAGAAGTTCTACGTTGCCAACGGCATCGTGCCGAAAGAGGTTCCGCTCAAGGAACTCTATACCAACCAGTTCGTGGCGGCCAAGTAAGCCGACACGGGGTCTTCGTATCCTTTTTGAAGCAAGAAGATGCAAAACGAACGTTTCGTCACCACTGCATGGAGCCTGGCGGTCTTGGTGACATTTGTCTTGGCCTGGGAGTTCGCTCCGGGCTTGTTGGGGGTTCCGGAATTCGTGTTGCCGCCATTCAGCGCGGTACTGGGCGAATTCGGACGAATCTGGGGTGGCGAACGTTTGCTGTGGCACGCGGGCATCACCGCACTTGAAGTGGTGATTGGCTTCGTGCTTGGCTCTGCTCTCGGGGCGGCTATCGGATACGCGCTCGGTGTCTCTCCACGCGTGGAAGCGGTTTTGTCTCCTTACCTCCTGGCCTTGCAAATTGCACCGAAGGTTGCATTCGCGCCACTGTTCGTGATGTGGCTGGGGTACACGGTGTACCCGAAGATCCTGGTGGCGATCCTCATCGTTTTCTTCCCCGTGCTGATCAACGTTCTTTCGGCGATGCGGGCCATGGATGGGGACCTTATCAACCTTGCGAGGTCATTTTCAGCCACTCGGTTCCAGGTGTTTCGCATGGTCGAGTTCCCCACCACGCTCCCCCCCCTGTTCTCGGGTTTGCGCATTGCCAGCACGCTTGCAGTGATCGGGGTTGTCGTTGGTGAACTGGTTGGCGGCAACATGGGTTTGGGTTACCTGCTTGTGTTCTTCGAGGGGCAGGGAAATACCGCTGGCGTGTTCGTGGTGATCGCCGCGCTGACGGTGATCGGTATCGTCGCCTACTACGCCGTGGTGCTGGCTGAGCGAAAAGTTTTGCACTACCTGCCAAGCGCTCAGCGCGCAGGCGCCTGAGCGCAGTGGGGCACGCCATGACACAAGAGATTCGTCTGGAGGGTCGCAAGGTCCTGGTCACCGGTGCGGCGCGCGGCCTGGGGGCCAGCTTTGCAAAGGCGCTGGTGGAGGCCGGTGCAAAGGTGGCGATCAGCGACGTGTTGCATGAGCAAGGACGGGCGCTGGCGCAGGAGCTTGGTTCCGCGGCCTGCTACGTACCGCTTGACTTGCTTGACGGCGAAAGCATCCGTCAGGGAGTGGATGCCGCCGCCCGACACATGGGTGGAATCGACGGACTCATCAACAACGGCGCGATCACCAGCTCTGGTGGCCGAACGATGAACGAACTGTCCATGGAGACATGGGACTTGGTGATGGATGTCAACGTGCGCGGCACGTGGCTGGTCACGCAAGCTGCCCGGCCGCACCTGGCTGCCAGTGGCCAGGGGCGGGTGGTCAACGTCGCGTCGGACACGGCGCTCTGGGGTCCACCCAAGCTGCTCGCGTACGTCGCAAGCAAGGGCGCCGTGATTGCCATGACCCGATCCCTCGCTCGTGAAATGGGCGAAGAGGGAACCACCGTCAATGCCATTGCCCCGGGGTTGACCCTTGTGGAGGCCACCGAATACGTGCCGCAGGAGCGTCATGACCACTACATGAAGGGGCGAGCAATTCAGCGTGCCCAGGTTCCTGACGACGTAAACGCCGCTGCGCTGTTCCTGTTGAGCAAGGGCAGTGGCTTTATCACTGGTCAATTGCTGCCCGTCAACGGCGGCTTCGTCATGCATTGAGGAGAGTCCAAATGAATGCACCTTTGCCAACTGCCGAAGTCGCGGCCAATCAACCACTGTTCAATGAACGCGGCTTGCTCGATGCCAATATTCCGAGTGAGGCCGAGATTCAGGCTTCCATGCTGCAACAGTCTGGCCAGAGCTTTGCCGAATGGATGGAAAGCCGAGTGGCACGCAGGTCCACCCGCCGGTACGACTGGGACGCGCTGAAGTTCCAGGCGGACTACGACCCCAAGTACCGCCGCGCCCAGATGCGCTACGTGGGAACCGGTGGGACCGGCGTGGCCAAGGACAGCAATACCGTGCCGTCGGCCCACTTTACTTTTTCGACGATGGTCATCCCGGCGGGCAACATCGGTCCGTCGCACATCCACTACGACGTGGAGGAAATCTTCTTCGTGATGCGCGGTGCCATGAAGGTGATCTGCGAGAAAGACGGCCAGCGCTGGGAAGCTGTGCTGGGTGAGCGTGATCTGATTTCCGTTCCTCCGGGGGTCTACCGTGAGGAGCACAACATCGGCGACGAGGATGCGCTGATGTGCGTGATGCTGGGTTCACCCAAGCCCATCACTCCGGTGTACCCGCCGGACTCCCCGCTGTCCAAGATCAAGCGTTGATCACGCAAGCCAATCACCGACTTCCCGGAGCAGCCGTGCAGATCAGCCCGCAAAAAGCCCTTGACCGTTTTCCTGCGCAGTGCGTGGAAACGGCAGATGGCCGCATCCAGTACCGAAGTGCTGGGAAAGCGGCCGCTGTCACACATGTGCTGCTGCATGGCATTGGATCGGGTTCTGCCAGTTGGGCCTATCAGTTGCTTCAGGCCCAGGACCGACCGGACCTGCGTGTGCTGGCCTGGGATGCGCCAGGTTACGGGGCAAGCACCCCGGTCGCGCCGTCATCGCCTCTGGCTCACGACTACGCTTTGCGGATGTGGCAATGGCTTGATGCCATGGCTGTGACGAATGCCGTGGTGCTCGTTGGCCACTCCTTGGGCGCGCTCATGGCTGCCAGCGCGGCTCTCGTTCGACCAGCACAGGTCAGCCGTGTGGTGCTGCTTTCGCCAGCGCGCGGGTATGGAGACGCCAATCCGCAGGAGCGCGAGGAAAAGTTGGCCAGCCGCCTGGGGACATTGGAGCGGTTGGGGCCTCGCGGCATGGCTGCAGCCCGTGGCGCGGCCATGCTGTCGCCGTCCGCTGCGCTAGAGCTGGTCGAGGCTGTGCAGGAAACCATGGCACAGGTAAATCCCACCGGTTACGCGCAGGCGGCCCGCATGTTGGCCAACGGTACCTTGCTGCGCGACGTGGCTGCGCTGACGTGCCCTGTCAGCGTGGCAAGTGGCGAGGCCGATACGATCACGCCGCCAGCGGGATGTTCGCTGGTGGCCCGGGAGGCGGGACAGGACTGGTTGAACCTTGGCTTGGTGGGGCATGCATGCCCGCTGGAAGCCCCGGCAGCCGTCAATGCCTTGCTGGGTCTAACCCTGTCCGAGACGAAGGAGGCGACCACATGACCGATGACACCAAGAACGACGACCGTTACACCGTTCCTGCCCTGGCCCGCGGCTTGCAGCTGCTGATGCAGTTCAACCGCGAGGAACGGCAGCTTTCCGGTGCCGAGTTGTCTCGCCGCCTGGACTTGCCGCGCGCTTCTGTCTTTCGCATGCTCTACACACTGGAACAGGGTGGGTTTGTCGAAAAGGCAGACGACGGCGTCAGCTACAAGTTGGGGCTGGCGGTGCTGCGCCTGGGATTTGAACTCCTGGCGTCGATGGAGCTGACCGAGCATGGCCGAACGGTCATCGAGGAGTTGCGCGATCGCAGCGGCTACTCGGCACACATTGTGGTCCGCGACGCACGCGATGTGGTCTTCATCGCCAAGGCTGCCGGTCGCAACGCCATGTTCCATTCCATACAGGTGGGGGCACGTCTGCCGGCTCACGCCACGGTGCTGGGGCGCCTGCTGCTTTCCGACCTGGACATGGCTGCGCTGTCACTGCTTTACCCAGACACGCCTCTTCCGTCCTACACGCCCAAGACCCCGACCACCCTGGCCCAGCTCAAGGTGCTTATCGACCAGGACCGTGCCAAAGGTTACGGCGTCAGCATGGGCGGGTACGAAACCGGCATTTCCACCATCGCGGCCCCCGTGTTCAACGATCGGGGCGAGGTGGCCGCCGCCATCAGTATCTCGGTTCCGGCACAGCGCATTGATGACGAAGTGCTGCCGCCGCTGGTTGCCATGGTCCAAGAGGCTGCTTCCCAGTTGACCGATCGCATCAGCCACCTTCCTAGCCGGGGAGGTTGGCCACAGAAAACCTCAGACAAAAGAGTTACATGAGCACGACACCCACCATCACCGTTGGCGAACTGGTCGCACGTTTCCTGGAGCAATGCGGGGTCAAGGCCGCCTTTGGCGTGATCTCGATCCACAACATGCCCATCTTGGACGCCTTTCATACCCGAAACCGGATCCGATTCGTTTCGGCTCGAGGCGAGGCAGGGGCCTGCAACATGGCCGACGCCTATGCTCGTGTCAGTGGCACGCTGGGCGTATGCGTTACCAGCACGGGAACGGGCTGCGGCAATGCCGCTGGCGCGATGGTGGAAGCAATCACGGCAGGCACCCCCTTGCTGCATCTGACGGGGCAGATTGAATCCCCCTATCTGGATCGCGATCTGGGTTACATCCATGAGCATCCAGCCCAGTTGGCGATGCTCAAGGCCGTGGGCAAGGATGCGTTCCGCATCCGCAATCCGGAGACCGCGCTGGCAACCCTGCGTGAAGCTGTGCGTATTGCTCACACACCGCCCTGCGGGCCGGTGAGCATTGAAATCCCGATCGACGTCCAGAAGATGTTGATGCCTTTGCCGAATGACCTGTCGCCCGTGGCCGTCCCAGTGGTGAAGCCCGATCCGGTGGCCGTTGACGCACTGGCTGAACGGCTCTTGAAAGCGAAGCGTCCTTTGTTGTGGCTGGGTGGCGGTGCGCGCGGTGCCGGTCCAGCGGTGGAGCGACTGGTAAAAATGGGCTGGGCTGTGGTCACGTCGGTGCAAGGACGTGGCATCCTGCCCGAGGACCATCCGGCATCGCTGGGTTCCTATAACCTGCAAAAGCCAACGGAAGAGTTCTACGAGACCGTGGATGCCCTGCTGACGGTCGGATCCCGTCTGCGCAGTAATGAAACGCTGAATTACAAGCTCAAGCTGCCTCGCACGCGCTATCGCATCGACGCCAACGTTCTGGCGGACAACCGGGGTTACGACGCTGACTGTTTTGTCCATGGAGACGCGCGCCTGACCCTGGACGCCCTGGCTGACCGGCTAGAGGGCCGTATGCAAATCGATCCGGAGTACGCTGGCGATGTCAGGCGAACCCGCGCCGAATCTGCTGCGCTCGTGGATGCCACGCTGGGCCAGTACGTCAAGCTCAAGAACGCGTTGGGTGACGTTGCGGGAAAGAACATCTGGTGGGTGCGCGACATCACACTGTCCAACAGCATGTGGGGCAACCGCGCGCCGCTGCTGGACCATCCGCGTGCGGGCGTACATGCCCTGGGCGGTGGTATTGGCCAAGGCCTTGCCATGGGCGTTGGTGCCGCAGTGGCAGATGCCGAGTTTGGGCTGGGGCGCAAGACCATCTCCCTGTGTGGCGACGGCGGCTTCATGCTCAACGTGGGTGAGCTGGCCTGCGCCGCGCAAGAGCGTGCCGACGTCACGTTCATCGTGATGAACGACAGCCGCTATGGCGTGATCAAGAATATCCAGGACGACATTTATGGCAGCCGCCATTGCTACGTTGAGCTGCACACGCCTGATTTCGCTCAGTTCTGCGCGAGCCTGAAGGTCCCGCATTTCAGGCTGAGCGACCCTGCGGCCACCCGCGAGACCCTGGAGCAGGCTCTGGGCATGCGTGGGCCGGTCGTGGTGGAGGTGGACATGAACGCCTGGGGGCCCTTCGCGGTGAAGTTTGCGGGCCCGCCCAAGAAGAAGGATTGACCATGCAGCAGGTGACATTGATCGGCTTCGGCGCCATTGGCCGCACGCTGTTCAAGCGCATGGCGGAGCACCCCGAGGTGCGAATCACGCACATCGTGGTACCCGAAGCACATTTGCATGATGCGGCGCAGGTCTTGCGGGAAATGAACCAGGCGGGTGTCACCGTGTGCAGTGCGGTGCCCGAAAACACGGCTCTATTGGTGGAGTGCGCCGGGCATGCCGCGTTGACTGATCACGTTCTCCCCGCCCTGGAGCGCGGCATTGAGACAGCGGTACTGTCGGTTGGCGCGCTGTCGGAAGATGGGTTGCCAGAGCAGCTGGCCGAGGCGGCCCAAAGAGGGGGCACTCAGGTTCACCTGTTGGCCGGCGCGATTGGTGGGGTCGATGCCATTGCTGCTGCCCGTATTGCAGGGCTTGATGCCATCACATACACAGGGCGCAAGCCTCCATCCGGTTGGCGGGGTACACCGGCTGAGTTGTTGGTTGACTTGGACAGCATTGCCGAACCTACCGTGATCCTGGAGGCCTCTGCCCGCGAAGCGGCGCGTCTCTACCCCAAGAACGCGAACGTGGCCGCGACCATTTCCCTGGCAGGTTTGGGGCTGGATGCCACACGGGTGAGGTTGGTTGCCGACCCGACCGTCACCGAAAACATTCACGAGATCGAAGTTCGTGGCGCCTTCGGTGAGATGCGCGTGACCATGCGTGGCAAGCCCCTGCCAGAGAACCCAAAGACGTCTGCGCTGACGGTTCTTTCAGCCTTGCGTTTCCTGCACAACCGTACCTCACCGGTGACGATATGACCGAAAAACTGCAGAGTTTCTTTGCCGGGCAGTGGCGCGACGCGTCGGGCCCGGAATACACGACCGAGTACCCGCACGACGGAAGCACGGTGGCTCGTCTGCACGCAGCCACCGTGGCTGACGTGGACGAGGCAGTGCATGCCGCCGAGGCCGCACGCCAGCGGCCCGAGTGGGCTGGGCTGAAACACCATGAGCGCGCAGGTATGCTTTACCGCATTGCGCAGGGTATCCGCGAGCGTGCGGAGGAGCTGGCCCACCTTCAGCGACTGGACAACGGCAAGCCTATCAAGGAGTGCCGGGCACTGGTGGCCAGCGCGGCCGGGACGTTCCAGTTCTTTGGTGCCGCTGCTGAAACCTGGGAAGACACCATCACCCCGGCCCGTGGCGACTACCTGAGCATGAGCGTACATGAGCCGCTTGGGGTGGTGGGGGCCATCACACCGTGGAACTCGCCCATTGCGAGCGAGGCTCAGAAACTCGCCCCAGCGTTGGCTGCGGGCTGCGCCGTCGTCTTCAAGCCAGCCGAGATCACGCCGCGCATGGCTATTGAGCTGGCGCGTATTGCGCAGCAGGCCGGTGTGCCAGACGGCATCATCAGCGTGTTGCCGGGCAAGGGCTCCGTGGTGGGAGACGCCCTCGTCAAACACCCGCTGATCAAACGCATTGCCTTCACGGGCGGAACCAATGTGGGCATGGGCATTCAGCGGCAGGCTGCCGAAAAGCTGATGCCTACTTCCCTTGAGCTGGGTGGCAAGTCTCCGACCATCGTGCTGCCAGACGCCGATCTCGACCACGCGGTGGCCGGCGTCCTGTACGGCATCTTCAGTTCGTCAGGTGAGTCCTGCATTGCCGGGTCGCGCGCCTTTGTGCACGAGAGCGTTTACGAGGCTTTCAAGGCCCGACTGCTGGAAGGTGTCAAGGGCTTGCGCGTGGGAGACCCGTTGAGCGAAGACACGCACATGGGGCCACTGGTCAACATGGCGCACCGCGCCAGCGTGGAGCGTTACGTGCAGATGGGGCGGGACGAGGGAGGACGGGTGCTGTGTGGCGGCGTTCGCCCTGCAGGTGGTTACTACGATGCAGGAAGCTACTACCTGCCTACGATCCTTGAAGGGCTGCCAAACAGTGCGCGCATGTGCCAGGAGGAAATCTTCGGGCCGGTGCTGGCGCTACTGCCCTGGAAGGACGAGGCCGATCTCCTGGCGCAGTGCAACGACAACATGTTCGGCCTGGCCTCCGGCATCTGGACACGCGACTTCAAGAACGCCTGGCGCATCGGCCGCGCGCTGCAGACCGGCACCGTCTGGGTCAATACCTACAAAATATTCTCCATCAGCACGCCCTTCAGCGGTGTGAAGATGAGCGGTTACGGCCAGGAGAAGGGGCGATTGGGCATTCTGGAGTACACCAGCCAGAAGAGTTTTTATTTCGGCTTGAACGAGCAGCCCAACCCCTGGGCTTTTTCCTGAGGATCGCACACATGCTGCACCGTCGTCATCTGCTGGCCCTGGCCGCTACTGTCACCCTGACCGCGCCTTCGTTCGCGCAGACCGTCGCTGAAAAAGCGCTGGCCGCCGACAAGTTCACCCTGGTCGCGCCTTTTCCGCCGGGTGGCCCTATCGACACGCTGGCGCGCGTTCTGGCCGATGGCCTGGCCAAACGCTACAACCAGATCGCGGTGGTCGACAACGCTCCTGGCGCGGCTGGCAACATCGGTATGGACAAGGTCAAGCGCGCTAAGCCCGACGGCCACACACTGCTGGTCATTCCCGCGGGCAACCTGACCATCAACCCGACGTTGATGCCCAAGTTCCCGTTCAGCATCGAGAAGGACTTCGTGCCCGTGGCCATGTTGGCCAAGACGCCGAACGTGCTGGTGACCAACCCCAACACGGGCATCAAGACCGTGGCGGACCTGATCAAGGCGGCCAAGGCCAGACCCGACAGCCTGTCCTACGCCTCGCCCGGCATCGGCAGTGGCTTGCACCTGGCTGGCGAGCTGTTCAAAGACCAGGCCGGCTTGGACATGCTGCACGTGGCGTACAAAGGCACCCCCCCGGCGATCAACGACGTGATCGGTGGTGTGGTGCCCCTGATGTTCAGCAACCTGCCCACGGTGCTGCCGCACATCAGGAGCGGCAAGCTGGTGGCGCTGGCAGTGACCGACAGCACGCGCACCACCACCGCACCTGAAATTCCGACCATGGCGGAAGCTGGTGTGAGCGGTGTGGTGGTGCCGTCCTGGTACGGCCTGCTGGCGCCGGCTGGCACCCCGAACGACGTGGTGGAGCAGCTTGCACGGGATGTGCAGGACGTGCTGGCGCAATCCGCGGTCAAGGATCGGCTCAAGGCGCAGGGCC
>JACCDS010565024.1_pt1 | contig 11567 bp, 5 predicted proteins | sample 7446441 | NCBI WGS metagenome assembly JACCDS01 (sample SAMN15323445, study PRJNA562643) | freshwater metagenome | isolation source: river surface water | place: USA:Blue River Watershed | collected 2017-08-17 | reverse complement strand
GTGACGTTGCTCCAAATCTCATAAATGCGTTCCCGAGGAATGCCGTTGGTGAGGAATTCACGATAGAACGCATCACCCAGCCGAACTGGTCCAGGGCCCGAATAGTAGGTTTCAACGGTATCGAACAGGGTAATCACATGAGGTGTAGGGGCAAAAACAACTCGCCGGACAATCTCATCAACGAAAACAACGCAGGGGCTGACTGCGCCATCGGGCTTTTCGATCAGTTCATCAGCAGGGAAAAGCCAGGCCAGCGCCTTGGTCTTACGATTCGTCAGGCTCAGCACCCGTGGTAAATGCCGTCCCATCGCCGCACAAAGCTCTTCAAACTGTCGTTTCTCCCAGAACGCGATTTGTGCGGTTAGCGGGGTTCGTCCGGCAGCGCGAACAAATGCCTCGGCCTGATCAATCATGTCAGATAGGGTAGATAGAAGCCCTTCCAAAGCGACCCACTCATCAGCCAGCGCTTTCTGATCGACGACAAAGCATTTGGTCGCAAACTGCCGAGGCGACTGCCCCGTCACATACGCCGTCGCTCTACCAAGTATCGAAAGGCCAGTGAGCAACCCAGCGCTCGGATCGAAGTTGACCGCGATCGCCACATGGAGTTGTGGTGATGGCGCCAAGCTCGCCAGCACGGCGGCGCTGTCCACCGTCGTGGCCGAAGAAATCAGGGCCTGCGCTCGCGCGGGAATACGGCTTCGTTCCTTTTTGAGATGACTGTGTTGCTGGAAGGCAGGATGTGCGGAGGGGGCGCTTGCCGCACTCGCAGTGTCCTGAATGGCATTAATCTGGAGCGTCTTTCTTGCACCACGTGTCATACCCGCGATTTGGCTCAAGTGTCCAGTCAGCTTCGCTGCGGGGTAGCAGTAGTGGTTCGGCTGAGCCGTAATTCGCGCTTTGTCCTTCGCATTTGCCCACTTTTCGTGACCCAACCAGTCGCAGGCACTACACCTGCCATCGACATGCCATTCAAGGTTCTGCCACCCGTTGGTTGATGCGTCGCCAACAGCGATGACCCGGAGCAAGTCCTCCCGGAAGAAATGCAGAACGGTGGGCAGATAGAAGCGCAAGTTGGCGTCTTCGCTATCGGCGATCAGAGCATTAAGATACTGAATCGCTGTCGCTGGGGAGGTGCCCGACATCAACGCGTCGAATTCAGACTGACCTTGCTTGAATCGGGTCCACAGGTAGCTGCGAATCGTTACGAAATACTCATTCTGCAATCCCTGGTCGGCGATCCAGTTCGCCAGAAAAAGTGCGTAAAGCGCGACTTCGGCGGAGTAGCTCGGATTAGCCTCGCTAGTGTGCTTTACATCAATGATGCTCAATGCACGCCGCGTCTCAGTTGCTGGGTCAATTCGCCGACGACATCCGTCTGGCCCCACCTGCTCGTCATCGGCTGTGGCCTGGCGCACGACGATGATGTCAGGGATAAGCCCTGCGATTGGCGGGACCTGAGTGATCTGTCCGGGTTGCAGACCAATATTTGCCATCACGGCGTTCTGGAAGGAAGAAGGCTCGAACTTCCCTTGCAGGATGATTGACGGCAAGGCTGTGACCTTGCCAAGCAACGACACGAGCGGTGCCTTGACTGGTTTGTTTGAGCCTCCCTTGTCCGGCTGGTAGATGACCAGACTGCCGAACGCCTGAATCAACTGATCGTTGCGCTCATCCTCAAAATCCCGTCCTGCCGTTTGGAGGACACCGATTCCAGGACGTGCCTGCAACGGAACTGGCATGCGATGCGCATCAAGCTCCGAGTCTTCATGCAAAGACAGATAAAGTTCGCGATCGCACTTGGTCCGCAGGAACATGGACAAAGTGCTTTTGGAGATTCGTTTCTTTGCAGTGCTCGGCATATCAGATCACTTCCAGACAGTTAGGCATTTGTAGAATCGGCAATCATTCCGTCACACGCTCATACGCTTGTCGGACCACGGTGATCGCGGCCGGCACATCGTCTTGCGAATCCAGGCTTTAAGGCGTTGTTGGCCGCCGATCAACATCCAACGAGTGATAGTGGCTGTATTGTCCTCAGCCGCGACATAGGCCGCTGAGCCAAGGAAGTGCCCCTTCATATTTGGGTCGCTACCAACGATAATCACACCCCTCCACAATTGCTGGCAGTACGCCGTGCCCGAAGTGTAATCGCGCTGAAAGATCGGCACGATGAATTGCTTCGCGCCCTGAGCAGATTGGTAACCAGCGTGTCTTCTGCTTTCATGCTCGGGCCTCAGTAATACTGCCGGATGTAGCTGTAGGCCTTCTCAAACAGCTCCTCATCCGCGTGCAGCTTGTATTTGAAGAGGGCTTTGCGCAGGGCCTTCTTGACCTCGCGTTCGCCGGCCTGAGTACCTTGCCAGCCCGGGAAACGGACCAGTCGCACGATCTCGTCGATGTCCGCGACGACGCGTTCGACCATGATCGGCGTCTCGGCGGTCTTCACCTCGTTGAACAGTTCGGTCAGCGCCGCCTTGCCGCGATCCTCGTCCTCTTCGGGCGGGACCTCCTTCTCGGCCTGCAGCGTCTCCTTGGCGATCTCCAGCAATTGCTTCAGAAACTCGACGCTGTTGATCTGTCCAGATTCGAAGCGATCCTTCAGTGCATCAAGTCGTTCGGAAAGTTTCTTGAACTTGGGGTTGCCTCCATGCCCGCGCAGCCGGCGTTTGAGCTTGATCTCGATCTCCTTGGCCTTCTTGGGATCGGGGTTCGAAAGCACGGCCTCCAGCAGATCGGCGTCCAGCACCAAGGTGTCGAGGTCATCCCGCACCGCGTCGACATGCACGTTCTGGTGGATCAGCTCGATGGTCTTGGCCCCCAGCGAATGCCAGATCAGCTTGCCGTGGCCACTGGAGGGCAGCACCGACTGGTACACCTGCGACAACCACTTGTAGTCCTTCTCGAAGGGGCCCAGAACGGTGTCGGGTGACAGCGCCTCCCAGATCTTGTTGAGCACGCTGTACTCGGCGGCAAAGTTGTCTCTTACCTCGTTATTGGGCAGACACTGCTGCGCGGCGATCAGGCCCTCGTAGCCTTGCAAGCTGCGGTCGCAGCCGGCAAAGAAGGCCAGGCATTTCTGCATGGCTTCGGGCAGCTTGTCCTTCAGCTCCTGAATGTTGCTCACCACCTGCTTGACGCTCTGGTCGTCAAATTCCAGTGCTGCGGCCACATCATCGAAGATGCCTAAGTAGTCGACGATCAGGCCGTGGGTCTTTTGCTCAGAGTAGGTGCGATTCACCCGGCAGATGGCCTGCAGCAGCGTGTGGTCGCGCAGCGGCTTGTCCAGGTACATGGCCTGCAAGATCGGCGCATCGAAGCCGGTCAGCAGCTTGGCCGTGACGATTATCAGTTTCAGAGGGTCCGCCGGGTCGCGGAAGCGATCGAGCAGCCGTTCTTCCTCATCGCGTGAACGGTCATAGGCCGCGTACTCTGGATGCTCCTTCTTGTCGGACGCCTGCACCGACATCACGATGTCGGTGGCCTCGGGCGGCAGCAGCTTGTCCAACTCGGTCTTGAACAGCAGACACGAATCCCGGTCAAAGGTGACGATCTGCCCCTTGAAGCCATTGGGCTCCACTTTGGTCTGAAAGTGCTCGACGATGTCTTCGCATACTTTGCGGATACGCTCAGGTGTCTTCACCAGCACGGCCATCTTGGCGGCGGTTTTCGCGAGATTGTCTTTGTCCAGATCCGATAGGCCGCCGGTCAGGTCTTTGTACGCGGCGTCCAGCGCCGCCTTATCGATATGCAGGTCGATCAAGCGCGGCTCGAAGTGCAATTTCAGCGTGGCCCCGTCGCGGATCGATTCCTCGAAGCCGTACCGGCTCATGTAGCCTTTCTCGTCCTCGTCGGCACCAAAGGCGTAGAAGGTATTGCGGTCGGCACGGTTGATCGGCGTGCCGGTCAGGCCAAACAGAAACGCATTGGGCAGGGCCTCACGCATCTTGCGGCCCAGATCACCTTCCTGGGTTCGGTGGGCCTCGTCCACCAACGCGATGATGTTGCTGCGGTCGTTCAGGCTGCCTGTTGCCTCGCCAAACTTGAAGATCGTGGTGATGATGATCTTGCGCACGTCCTGCGCCAGCAACTGCTGAAGTTTCTCGCGGGTGTCGGCTTTCTCCAGATTCGGGATGTCGGCCCCGGTGAAGGTGCCAGTAATCTGGGTATCCAGATCGATCCGATCCACCACGATCAGCACCGTGGGGTTCTTCAGGCCGGCATGCATGCGCAACTTCTGCGCGGCGAACACCATCAGCAGCGACTTGCCCGAGCCCTGGAAGTGCCAGATCAGACCCTTCTTGGGGTAACCCGCCAGCACGCGTTCGACGATCTTGTTGGCCGCCTCGTACTGCTGGTAGCGGCAAATGATCTTGATGCGGCGCTTCTTCTTGTCCGTGGCAAACAAGGTGAAGCTTCCGAGGATGTCCAACACCACATGCGGGCGCAGCATGCTCTCGGCCGACAGCTTGAGCGATTTCAGTGGATGATGCTGGCCATCATCGCCATTACCATCCAGATGCCACGGGCCCCAGTCCTTGACCCGCAGGCCGATGGAACCATAGTGGTAGGCCTTGCCCTCGGTGGCCACCGAGAACACATTGCAGACGAACAGCTCCGGCACGAACTTCTCATAGTCGTCGTGCACTTGCACCGCGCCATCCACCCAGCTGATGCACTTCTTGACCGGCGTCTTGGCCTCGATCAGCACCAGCGGTAGCCCGTTAACGAGCAATACGAGATCGGCTCGACGTTCCATGGGGCCGGCGCGGTAGGTGTACTGTTGGGTGACGATGTACCGGTTATGCGACAGATCATCGAGGTCGATCAGCCGCACCGGCACATGCTCGTTGTTGTGGCCAAAGGGCATCGAGCGCTCGCCGCGCATCCAGGCAGTCATTTCCTCGTTGGCGCGGATCAGCCCATCCGAGCGCACCGACAGCACGATGGCGCGCAGCTTGTAGAGCACCTCGTCGGCGCGGTCGGGATCGGCAGCAATCTCGGGATTCAGGCGAATCAAGGCATCGCGCAGCCAAGGTTCGACCAGCACTTCCTGAATCTGGCGCGGAACCTCAGCAGGGGCGGCGTAGCGCCAGCCGATGCCTTTGGGGCTGGGGCCGTAGCTGACTTGCGGTTCGTGGGCGGTGCTGGCCGGGATAGACTTGATCGGGCCAGCGAGCATGTCGCGGACATAGGCTTCCACGGTATTGGATTCTGTAAATGACATAGCCACCTCCTCAACACACCAGATTCTGGTTAAGGAAATAGCGCTTCATCTTCATCGCATCCGCGTGTCTCGCTTTCGCTTTGATAACCGCCGCCCGAACGCCATCCACTTGAGCGATGAAATCATCTTGTTCATCAAGATCAAGCCTTGGGACAGCGAGAGAAAAAAGCTTGTCACTTTCCAGGCGCTTGGTACCGTGCGAAGACTCCGACACAAGTCGGAGATAGCGTGGCGCCGCGTATTCGAACCAATACTGAATGTACTTTGGCCGATATTCGTCGCTGACCACCAGCGCTTTCATATCCTGATTAAACGCCGCAGGCACCAACGTCCGTGCAACAGGAAACGTATGCGCCAGAATCATTCCACGAACAACGATCATGATCGTGTCGTTGGGCATCAGCTTCGATCCTGCCTCAACACCTTCAGCCGTGAGAGTCTCCTCAGCGGAATCAAGCTCGGACAGTTTCATGTCCTTAGGGCTGACCCACGGAATTGGGCCACCCCAGAAGGCGACGTTCCCTCGCGAGGGAGTTCCTCCGCTATGCCACTTTCCGATTTCAGAAACCTTTCGGCATTCCGAGTAGACCGCCTCAAAGTGATCAATCATCAGGGAACGGCGCAGCTTGTCCGTAGCCAAAGATAGAGACTCTGTGAATTCCAGGCTTTCTTCAAAGGCAGCAAGAGCTTCAACAAGGTTCGCCTGCTCATCAGAGGGCGGCAACGCAAACTCAAACTGCGCCAAGTCGGAAAAGTTGATGTACGGATTGACCGAACCTTTTGAGTTCTTTACCGAGAAATCATTGAATGCGTCGGTCTGCATCAGGAACGGCAATAAATCCGGTAAGAGCTCCTCGGGGTTCTTCGATTCCAGCACGAAGGTCGTGTTGGCACAGATGCCATCGAAGTCAGCGACAGCGACTTTACGCAAATAGGTTCGACGGGAACCATACAAGACTTGCCCCGGCTTGAACCGCATGTGGAAGGCCGGCCCCAAGTAGCCCGAACCAATCTCACCCCAGCGACGAAGGCGAAGGTCATCAGTGTCCATGTGGTCACCGGCAATGTAGCGCTCTAGACCGGAGGTTTCCGGATCGGCCTTCTCTTTACATTGACGCACCACGTTGCCGAACTTCACCCGACGCCAGCCGGGTTTCAGGGTTTTATTGTTCTTGTCAGACACGCTCGATGTCCTCCGCAATCAGTCCATCCAGGGTTTCCACCAGCGAGTCCATCTGTTGCCAGAACGCGCGGCCATCGGTTTGCCACTGGTCCCAGGCCGAGCGCAGCGTTACCGTCTCACCATTGCTGTCGGTGGCGACGGCGGCGGCAATGCGCTTCACGTACAGCGGGATAGAGAGGATGCCCGCATTGGTGCCGATTTCGGCCAGGGTGGCGACCTTGGCGAAACCGGGCACATCTGCAAAGGTCTTGTAAGCGCTGAGAATGCGCTGCTGGTGCTCAGGCTTCAGAAAGCTCTGTGCGCGTTCCCGGGTCACCTCATTCACCGCGTCGATGAAGATCACCTTTCCCTTACGAGCGCCGACCTTCTTACGCTTGCAGATAACGATGCACGACTCCATCGGGGAGTTGTAGAACAGGTTGGGGCCCAGGCCGATGACCGCCTCGACCCAGTCCTGCTCGACCATCTTGGCGCGCATGGCCTGTTCTTCGTTACGGAACAGCACGCCGTGCGGCCAGAGCACGGCACATCGCCCCTTGGCGGTGAGGCTGGTCAGGATGTGCTGCTGAAAGGCGTAATCGGCACGACCCTGCGGTGGCGTACCCAGCGAGTTTCGACCCCACTTGTCACTGCTCCAGGCCTCGCGATTCCACTGCTTGATGGAGTACGGCGGGTTGGCCAAGATTACATCGAACTGGCGCAGGCGGTCGCCTTCGATGTGCTTGGGTTCGGCCAAGGTATCACCCCGGATGATCTCGAAGTCCTCCACGCCGTGCAAGAACAGGTTCATGCGGGCGATGGACGAGGTGATGAGGTTGCGCTCCTGCCCGTAGAGCTTGAGCGTGCGGTATTCGCCGTCAGAGCGCTTAACTTCATCCAGCGCCGAAATCAGCATGCCGCCGGTGCCGCAAGTGGGGTCGTAAATCGACTCGCCCGCTTGCGGCGCTAAAAGTTGCGTCATCAAGTGAACGACGGTGCGGTTGGTATAGAACTCGGCCGCCGTGTGGCCTGAGTCGTCCGCGAACTTCTTGATCAAGTACTCGTAGGCGTTGCCCAACTCGTCCTCGGGGACGTTGCCTACCGAGAGTGTCTGTGTCGAGAAGTGCTCTATCAGGTTCTTCAGGGTTTCGTCCGGTAGGCGCTCGCGGTTAGTCCAGGGAGCGTCACCGAAAATGCCGTCGAGCAAGTCTGGGTTGGCGGTTTCGATGGCGCGCATGGCCTTCTGGATGGCCGCTCCCACGTTTTTCGGTGTCTGGCGCACGTCATTCCAGTGCGCACCCTCCGGGATCTGGAAACGGTGGTTTTCGGCAAACTGGGCATAGGACAGATCGCCATTGGAGTTGGCCAGTGCAGCCTGGTATTCCTCCTCCCACACATCCGAGACGCGCTTGTAGAACAGCAGCGGGAAGATGAACTGCTTGTAGTCGCCGGCGTCGATTAGGCCACGCAGCAACACGGCGGCACCCCACAGGTAGCTTTCGAGCTCTTGTTGGCTGATGCGACTCATTGTGACCCCCTCTCCGCCCCGGTCATGCCGTAGTACAGGTCCAGATGCGACGAGGGCGAAATGAGCTTAAACGTCGCCCGCTGTTCTGTAGATGAACTGGAAAATCCATCAACAAATCGTCGAAAGCAATCGATCCAAAACCAAAGGTGGCTTGGGTCATGAAGAACTGTCCCGACTTTAGATTTCACGTCTAGCGCGGTGTGTTGCCATTGGGCACTGAGCTCTGATTTCAGGCCCTCCCGCTGGCAGAGGGTTGATCGCAGCTTCAGTGCCGAATCAGCCATTTCCAGCGTCCCGAGCCAATTGCGGTCCTCCCAGTAGAGGTCCACCTCCAGCCACATGTTCGCGTCGGGATCAAGGTCCGGCAAAGCGCATAGCGCGGCCGCAATTTCAAGAATTGCAGTTCGTCCCTCCGAATCAAGTCTCTCTAAGACAGCAAGCTTGTGCAACGCTGGCGTAAGTTGTTGGCTGAAAAATGTTCTTACATTACCCAGCGCAAGGTCCTGGTCCATCACATAGCTCATATCCAGCCCCCTTCTGTCATGACCCGCGCGAGACGTTCTTCGGCTTCACGGCAGCGGGTGAGCGCGTCCTTGAATGCCGCAATGGCGTCGGGCAGCGGAGGGATGTCTTCTTGTAATGGCGGCAGGACATAGCGCGAGATGTTCAGGGTCCAGTCCTCGGCTTTGATCTCGTCGAGGCTGACCACGCGGACCGCGTCTTGCACATCGGCAAAGCCGCGATACCAGCCGAGGATCTCGGTGGCGTGCTCAGGCTCTAGATAGTTCTGCGCGCGCCCCCGGCGGAACAAGCGTGACGCATCGGCGATCAGCACCTTCTTCTTGTGCTTGACCGGTTTCCGCTTGCGCAGCACTAGGATGCACGCCGCAAGGCCGGCGCCGTAGAACAGGTTGGGTGCCAATCCGATCACGGCTTCGACCAGATCCATTTCCAGCAGCTTCTGGCGGATGCTGCCTTCCACCCCCTTGCGGAACAGGGCGCCCTGGGGCAGCACTACGGCCATCCGGCCGCTGACGTCGGCCATCGACTTGACCATGTGCTGCACCCATGCGAAGTCACCACTAGAAGCGGGCGGCAAACCGGCAAAGTTACGGCCGAAGGGATCGTTCAACCACAAATCCTCGCCCCACTTTTCCAATGAAAAGGGCGGGTTCGCGATCACGCAGTCAAAGCTGGCGAGCCGGTCGCCCTCGAAGAAGGCCGGGTTGCGCAGCGTGTCGCCGCGCACCACCTGGAAATCCTCGATGCCATGAAGGAAAAGGTTCATCCGCGCGATGGATGAGGTGGTGAGGTTTTTCTCTTGCCCGTAGAGCTTGCCCCACAGCCGCTTCACGTCGCCATGCTGTTCCTTCACGTGCTGCACGGCGGCCAGCAACATGCCGCCGGTACCGCAGGCCGGATCGTAGATGGTCTCGGCTTCTCTGGGATCGAGCATGTCGATCATCAGCCGTACCACGCTGCGTGGGGTGTAGAACTCACCCGCCTTTTTGTTGGTAGCGTCGGCGAATTTCTTGATCAAGTATTCATAGGCATCGCCGACCAAGTCGGAAGCAACGTTCTGATTTCCCAGGGGAAGTGCAGAAAAATGCTCGATCAAGTCCTTGAGCAGCGCATCCGAGAGACGATCTTTGTTTGTCCACTGGGCATCGCCGAACACACCATAGAGCGTGTCAGGGTTAGCCTTTTCTATGCCACGCATTGCATACTGAAGGGCCGCACCGACATTCGTCGGCTTGGCACGGACATCCACCCAGTGACATTCGTCCGGAATCTGAAATCTATGTGATTCGGGGAAGCAGGCGAGCTGCTCGTCACCAGTCTCATCGACGATTTCCTGGTATTCCTCGTCCCAGACATCGCAGATTCTTTTGAAGAAGAGCAGCGGAAAAATATAAGTTTTGAAGTCGGCAGCATCGACCGGGCCGCGAAGGATATTAGCGGACTCCCAGAGATGCGATTCAAGAGATGTTAGAGATACGACCATCAGTTTTCTGTTCTTTTTATTTCTACGATTTGGAATTTTTTGGAGATACTGCCTGCGAGATGTAGCGCCACTTCATCTCCAACAATGGCTCCAAGTAACGTTTGTGCGAGAGGGCGACTCTCATTGACAATACCATTTGCAAAGTCATCTTTGCCCTGGGTGATTTGAACCGTCAGTACATCGTTTGGATGAGCCAAATCTACGTAGCGAACCACATCACCCACTTCGATTTCAAGGTCGTCTTCGGTGTCGATCAGCACCGAGTTCACAGCATCCCGGTCCAATTTGGCTTGCACCGTGTTCTCAACCGGTTCAATTCCCGGGGTTACACGTGCGGTTGGCTGCCCTGCACCTTGGCCTTCTTCAACCCAAGCTTCGCCTGAGGCGTACTCGGGCTTCCAACTCTCGCGCAGATCCTCAAGAAAGCTGATGAGCTTCTCGGTTTCTTGTCTTGGAGTACGGAACCAGTCTGTCGACCAGATGCGCCAAATACGACCACGCCATCCCAGCGACTCGAGGATCTCTTGGCGGATGCGATCACGATCGCGTACTGACAAGGCCGAGTGATAGGTGGCACCATCACATTCGATCGCCGCCAGATAGGAGCCCGGGGCATCTGGATGCTTGACTGCGATGTCAATGCGATATCCTGCCACGCCCAGTTGCGGCGTAACTTCATACCCGCGCAACTTGAGCATGTCCATCACGGAGATTTCGAAATCACTGTCTGGCTCGCGATCCGTCTCTTCAATGCTCGGTAAAGAGCCTGTGCGGGCATACTCAAGATAGTTTCGTAGAGCCTTGGTTCCGTCCGGTGTGGTTCCATCCATTACGATGTCTTCCGGTCGCAGTGAGGTATACAGGGCGATCGATTTTTTGGCCCGGGTGAACAACACGTTAAGGCGCCTCCAGCCGCCTTGACGGCTGATAGGCCCAAAATTTTGTCGAACAGCGCTGGACCCAGGAGGCTTGCCAAAAGTCGTTGAGATGATAATGGCGTCGCGTTCATCACCTTGGACGTTTTCAAGGTTCTTGATGAACAAAGGTTGACCCTCTGTCGCCCAATGATCCCGATAGGAGTCGGCGCCACGAACGGACTTCAGGCGCTCTTCGAGTAGTTCGGCTATCAAGTCCCGCTGCTTAATGTTCAGGGTGACAATGCCCACAGATTCGTTTGGACGGGTTGCGATGTGTTCAACGACTGCTTCTACGACACGCTTAGCTTCACGAAGATTGGTTTGGTTCTCGTAAATGGCATCTGCCAGGTAGACGGCACGTACCCCGAGCTTTCCGCCCTGCCCATAGGGCGATGGGAAAATCACCAAATTGCCACGGTAAAAACTGTGGTTTGAAAATGCGATCAGTGAATGGTGCTGTGAGCGGTAATGCCAGCGCAGTGATCGAGTCGGCCTAAAATGCGAAGAGCAGACATCCAAAATGCTCTCGGCATCCGTAGTACTGAAGTGATCGTCTCCGCCGTCACTCTCTTGTGTCATCCGTGAAAAAAATGATGTCGGTGGCAGCTGTTTCGGATCACCAACCACCACCAATTGACCACCGCGAGCAACTGAACCGATAGCCTCTTCGGGCTTCAACTGGGATGCCTCGTCCATGATGACAAGGTCAAACTTAATGACCCCGGGAG
>JACCDS012085825.1_pt1 | contig 11569 bp, 26 predicted proteins | sample 7446441 | NCBI WGS metagenome assembly JACCDS01 (sample SAMN15323445, study PRJNA562643) | freshwater metagenome | isolation source: river surface water | place: USA:Blue River Watershed | collected 2017-08-17 | reverse complement strand
CCACCCTTTAACCAGCCCTTTGTAAAGTATCTCATGCTCGTGCCGTTTTTTCAAGGTAGTGAATCACATCACAATCTATATCACAAAGATCTAAAGAGATAATGTCTGCCACAATATCTGATCTAATTGAGTTCATCACTGCTCTGGTTAATTCCTCTTCAATATCTAACTCAAGGTTGACATACTTAACCCATGGTTTGCGTAATGTATATGGACCTATTTTCATGTATCCATCATAGCACTAAGACCCTTGGTTACGCAAGTCTCTATGCTATCTCCGTACCTATGATTAAACATTTGACCAGTCTCCCAAGGAAAACCTTCTTCTGTAATTAAATAAGTATTGATAGAGTCAGGGTTTGTATCACCTGACACTCTTCCAATCATATAGGTTTTAATTAAAGTTTGATTAACATAAATAGGAACATGAATAGGCATTATTTAACGCTTTCAATACATGTCATAACAGCCTTAGCCCAATTCTTAGCCCCTGGATATTCCATGTTAGAAGTTACACCACGATTTGCATGCTTGTACCAAGTAATAACTAAACCATTTTTCTTGTACACAAAGTTTGGTGCACAACCATCTGGATGAGGACCTTCATACTCTCCCCAACCTGAATCACACCAGCAATAAGGACGCATCTCAAATATATCATTAACAAATTCTGGATCACCAGAGTTTGATGTTAGAAGGTTTGAGTAGCCATACTTACCATATTTATCTCCACGGTATTCAGCAACAACTTCTGCAATTAAATTAAGACCTTCTGTAGCCCAATTAGCATCATAAGTCTGTATGGGAGTATTACTAAGTAGCATCTGTCCTAATTCCATTAGTAACCTCCAAGGCATTCATTGCGGGTATGAAACAATCTAATCTTTGTCATAATTTTGCGGGATGGAGCATAAAGATCATCTTTACAAGTACTACACCTATAAGACCATTCCCCAGTAAAGAAGTCATGCACATATCCCTTAGCATTAGCATACTTTTTGGCCACAAAGGTTTGGAAAGGATCAGGTATATCGTAATGCTTAAGCATCTCTCCTCCAGTGAAGATATGATCTAATATAAACAGCGCCGTAGGCTACTGCTGCAAAGATAAATCCGTATTGATTTGTAACTAATGCATAGGCTATCCATAAGCACTCGTTAAATAATAGTACAAACCATCCCCATAGTGTTTTCCTGCCCACAAAATAAATACCAGACACACCAATGCAGGCAAGTACCCAGTGTGCGTAATCGGCAATCCATTGAATCATATAATCAGTATATCGTAAACTGAGCAAAAAGTCAAACTATTGGGTTATTCTGACTACGCAAACTGTAAAAAAAATCTGCCACATGGTATTGAAAGTGAATTCCTGGATGAGACATTTGAGGCTGTTTTTTATAATCTATAATAGAATAATCAGATCCAGAATGCCAACATAAACTATCCTTAAATTCAGAGTCGTGGTCTGAATTGCAAGTATTTTTTATAAATATGTTAAGTTGATCTGTTGCACTTTTTGGATAAAAGGGAACAAAATTTTTTAATTTAAAATTTTTTAGTTTCACAAGTTCTTCCATTATCATAGAACTTGGCCTGTCCCATGTTGTCCAATATAGTTTTATATTGTTTACTAAGCAGAATGACTCTAGAGTATAAATATAATTTACAGCATTTAAAATTAGTTGGTGTGGAGATACTGAGTCCTCTATATTTCTCTTGTCTTGTGTTTCCATAACAACGATGCTTCCGTCTGTTTTAATTGTTGGATTACAAAACATCAACTCTAAATAATCTTTTGTTCCAACATTTTCTCTTTTTACTCCTGACCTATAAAACTCTTTGTCTACTACAACCATATTTCTAACAAAGTCTGGCATTAAACAAAAAATTTCTTTTGGCATCTTGTTATTCATGCAGTATTGAATTATATGGTTGCATATGGTTGCTACAGACCCTCCAGGATTTCCTAGATTCGTGACACTTTTGTTCATACTGTTACCAAGGATGTTGGTCCATCTTCCTTCTTCTGGAACCCCAATGCCGAAAGTAATAGAGCAACCAGAAGCAAGAACATCAGCCTCCATATCTATTTCCCCACGCAGACCAAGGCTATTAATTTCGTATGTATTATATTCATCTACAGTTGGTAAAAAAGACTCTCCGTTTGACTTATTTTGAATAATATTTTTTGCATATGGAGAGTAATAGCCAATCTCAAGAGTATCTGTAAAGTATTTTTTTAAATACCAATCATCGCCCCTATTTGCCTTATAGAAAGACAAAATATTTCTTGTAAATTCACCCATGATACTATGGCTTTACCCTGTCTGCTTTAGATAATAGTTTATTATATTCATCATAACAGTCAGCCATCTCTTCTATCTTAAAATATTGCTCACTATATTCTTTAACTGTTTTGCTAGACACCAAATACTCAATTGACTTTTTATTGCCAGACATTTTATAGTTTGATGGGTTTTTTTTAAAACCTAGTAAATCACATACCATTTTTGTTGTTTCTTCAGGTAAATTAATTAGGTCATTGTAGTCAATAACCAGATCAGCATTACTATATAAATACTTATAGAGACCAACATAGTATTCTTTATAGTCATTTTCGGTATATGTTTCTGGATTGTAATGCCTTTTCATTGCCACAAGAGACTGAATACTCTCAAACGGATCTCTTGCAATAGTTATAACAAAATTGTCTTCAGTGACTGGATAGTGGCTAAAGGTTATTTCTTGAGAAGAGTATGCCAGTATAAGGTTTTGCAGGTAGTGTGTTCCAGATCTTGGGTATGTTATTATTTTGGGTGTGTGCATGCTATGATATAAGTCCCATAGATAGGTGATCCAGGCAAACATCTGCAACGACATAGTCGGCGTGGTCTACCACTATATCATAATGAGTTGCATCTTTGTTGCAAAAAAAACATTTGGACTTTTCCATCTAATAATTATACCATTAAACAAAATCAAACCATATTGGCATGATATATCTCGAACCATTTGCTGGTCCTACATGATACCAATAGTGAGGGTTGCCAGGGTATATAACTAGATCACCAGCCTTTGGCTTAAGCGATAGCCCTTGATTAATAAATGATAAACCTCCACCATCATACTCATCATTTAAATATACCCATCCTGCTAAATGGTTTGAGTCCTTGTGACCCATATCATCTATTGGAATAGTTTGACTATTGTTATGAACCCACTGAGCAAATCGAGAATTCCTTGGCTTTAGTTTTACCCCGAATTCTTTTTCTAATATGGCCTGAATATCAGGGATATATTTTTCTGAATAAGTTAGAGAATCATAATACAATAAAGATATTGCAGGATTTCCAGAACTATCTGGCTGCAAAGGACGATTATTACTTGTCTCTGTACTATTTATAAGTCCTATAATGTGGTCACACTCTTCTTTACTTAGATAGTTATTAAATACTTTGATATTACTAGGACTGCTTCCGATGTTATTGAAGTTTTTTACTGTTAGGTCAGAGTATCCTATAACGTTACCTTCAGGTACAACAATATCATTAAAGTTTCTTACCATATCTAACAACTTGCTAATATCTTCTTGATCAGTATGAATCATAAAGTCATAAATGCCAAACTTCTCAGATAGGTCTCTTATTTGTGCAACAACATCGACCAATTTTCCTTTTATTAAATGGTTTTGCTGTCTAACTGGGGCATTCTTGTCATACTTAACATACTTTTCATCGTCTGGATGCGTAGTAATAAGTGGGTCAATAATAACTATTGGCTTTACCTTATCTAGATCAATCTTTTTAAACTGGTCTCTAAATAGTAGGTTATCATCAACATATATATATTCACAATGCTTGTTCGCTATACCAATTGTTGTATCTGAAGAGCCAACAACTGCCATGTGTGTCTTGTGCTCATGGTTTTCCATTAAAGCCATTATCTTATCCATCCATACTTCAGATATGGCAACTCTTTTTTCAAGAGTGTCAATCAGCGACGGATCATGCATATAGTGATCTATTACTAACTTTTCAGAATGACCATTACCTTCGTCACCCCATCTTCCAGCAACCATATTTACTCCAATTCTTCCAGGAGCAAAACGATTTAAGGTTTCAAGAATCTTTGCAGCATAATCTGGGCTTACGCCATATGCTGGTAGAGCGATTGTCATTATCAGTTGATTGGTTTTTTCTAACGCCTCTTTTATTACTAACGAAAAGTCAATACCTCCTGGACCATATGGAAGCAAAACAGATTTTACGTTAGCACCATCTAACTCTTGGGCCATCTTAAGAATTCCATTAAGGTCTAAGTGCTCGATACTATCATTGATTTGCCAATGTCTTCTCCACATCCAGTGAAATGTTATGGGCTTATTCTTATTTTCCATTGTTGATTACTCTTCCTTTAGTCTTAAACCAGGAACCTATCTTTGAATAGGAGACCTTGCTTCTTAATAGTTCTGCAAAACTTTCATGTGATATGTCTGATCCAATGTATTCTTGTCCTGTTTCAAGATCAATCAACTTCCATTTTCCTGGTGCTCTTGTATGTAAGATTAGATCAATTGGATAGTCATAATCGTTAACTTCAGAACCATCTAGTAGTTTTCTTTTCTTTGTATGGTCTGTCATTATTCAACTACCGTAAACCAAATAGGCAATGTGTATCTATCACCAGATAGAACTTTTGTAACCTCATGAGCATAGTGCACATTTCCAGGGAATACAACTAGATCACCAGTATTTGGCTTAATAGAAAGATCGTGTGTTTCAAACTTAATCTCTCCACCCTCATAGTTATCATTTAGATAAATAATAATTGGCAAATGATTCTCTGTTACATATCCAAGATCATCTACATGCGTATTTAAGTAAGATCCAGTTTCCCAGTGAACAACACCCAAGAACTCTTCTTTTTCTACTATTTTAATATCTTCTAAGTTATACGCTTTTATTATTTCATTTTTAACTCTATTTATAATATTGTACTTATCAGGAAGGCCATCATACTTGTGCATGTATGTTAGTGGCTCACCATTAGGACCTTTTTGAGAAACAAAGCGATGTGAGTGTCTTTCTTCTAGGCCATCCATAAGATAAGATATTTCTTCTTGTGTTAAAAAATTAGGAATAGTTATAATGTTGTCTGTGGAGTTTCCCAATTTATTAAAAAATTTATGATATGCCTCAGTTCTCTGGATTGAGTCGGGGTGATTTCCTACTGGCTTATTATTGATTGCGTATGACATATAACTATTATACACCATAAAGACATAGCCTCAAATAGAGACTAAATTGCCTTCTCCAAGAACTTATTATAAATCTCGTAGGTCTTTGAAAGGTCTTGCTCTTCTATTACCTTCCTTATTGTGTCATAGGTTTTAAGATTTTTACTAGTTTTTACATGGTTTCTATATGCTTTGTCTGTAACATTGTTTTTATACCTATGTTCAACTATTTTAACTGACATCTTATCGGCTATCTTTGTTATTGTTTCAAGAGGGTAGTTTATCAAAGATTCGTACTTTACTATGATATCAAAACGATCAACAATATCCATATCATTTTCAGTAAACCAGTTAGAAAAACAGTATTTTTTGGGGGAAGACAAGAAGTCGTCGATACTACCCTGCTTATAATAAAGAGCATCCATAGCCACATAGGAAGACAAAAAGTCTACTGGGTCCCTTACTATTGTTATCATTTTGTTATTTTGCAACTCATGACTTTTTTTAACATATATCCCTGTATGCTGCTCGATCCTATCTTGAAGATAGTGAGATCCTGATCTAGGTATTGTCACAATAGAATACTCTGATGTTGGGTTTTTAATCTTGGTGTTTGGCTTATAGTCTAAGCAATCAGGACACACAAATGGATCATCGCTTGGTTTGGAGTATAGTGCTTGGCACTGAGTACAAGATACTTTGTATGGTTCCATAGTTCTATAATATCATACCCTGTGATATACTTTTTATATGAAAATATTTGAGCATGGCCTAAGTAAAGAACTGTGCTCAGATATATTCGATTGGGCTACCTCATATTATTATGGAAGACAGAATTCTCACCCTCTTGGATTTCCAAAGCCCATTGTCACAAAGACCAATGCCTCTTGGGATCCTAAGATTGTTAAAGATAGCAGACCAGTTATAATATATTTTCCACCTGATGAGATTGTTGCAAAACTAAAAGAAGAGTTTGTACGATTAGACATTGTTACCATGAATGATGCTTTACAGATAATGGTTTTCTTATGGACACCAGGGGCATACATACCTTTGCACAGCGATGGCTTTGCTGAAACAGATAGAAAGGTTTTTACATCTTACATAAACCCTGAATGGTCACTTGAGGATGGTGGAACCTTCAACTATCTGGACAAAAGTGATAACAAGTGGAAGGTGTTAGTTCCATCTCAAGGCCTTTTAGTATATAACGATAACAATGAAAAACACTACACAACTCCAGTGAGCGATGGAAGTCTGCGTGTTTCCCTCCAAATGTTTACAAGAACTTCGTAGGCTTTAGGTTCGGCGCAAAATAGAAGTAAAGAACCTTCTTATGCCCTAGACGGGCACTAGTGGTTAATATACTGACTTAGGCTTAGTTTTTATGTCTTTCTAAATAAGCAATTGCATTTTGCATTAACTCTATGCTGTCATCAAAGTTTCCTATAGCAAGATTGCATCTACTACAAAGCAAGCCCCTATTACAATTTCCACATAAAGGGGAACTACTACTGGCATTATTGCTGCAACACCTGTGGTCATGATCTATGTGTGCAGAGTTTTTTGCAGATGTTTCTAAAGATATTGAAGAAAAACATATGCAACACTGACCATTTTGAGCCTCAAACATAGAAATAACCTGATCTTGATCTAACTTATAGACATACTTCCATCTATGGTTTTGTTTTTGTTTTTGTATGTACTTATTAAAGTCTGGGTTATCAGCCTTTCTTTTTGCCAATGCCTTGCTTGCTTTTTCTCTACAATAGAACTGATTATTGTAGGCATCATATCCAACTCCAACTGGACCACAAATAGAGCAGTTGCCATCCTGACTCTGCTTAATCTGTCTATCTATGTTTGAAATTTTGTGCCATAAGGATCTATCTGTTGTCATATCTTAACTACCAGGTGATCTCTTTATCTGGATTCAGCAAACTTTGACTATGCCACTCAAGACTTGGCTCAACGGCAACACCTTTATACTGCTGACCAAGCCAGATAGCATCTTCCACTGTTTCAATATAACCAAGGTCTTTCATTTTGCCATGACAAAGGCTACACTCAAGATTTATGGTTCCAACTCTTAACGTGTCACAATTTTTACAATAAACGACATTCTGCTTTATCATTTTCGAGGATACTCCTGTCTTATTTGATGCTTTCTTTCTGCATGTGAGAGTTTCATGAGATCCTTAAGGCTTGCAGCCTTTTCCATATTGCCATCATCATCAGTTCTAATCTTAAGAGAATAAATCTGAGTCCTGTAGTCAGGAAATTTTTTAGCCAACCTCTTAAGCAGTTTGTTATATTCTTCTATCTCAAGCCTATTCTTATGATCTTCCAACTTTTGAAGAATCTTAATGGCTTCAGCATTAAGTACAGAGTTAGAGTCTGTTGCGATTACTTTCCAAACATTCATAAACCAAGTATCCCATATCCCATTTGGTATGTCAAGTAGACAGTTTAGCCTCATGTCCAGGAGAGGTTATTTTAGTAAGCAGGCTCGAAAGACTCAAAGGCCTTTGGGAAGTATCCCTGGATTATGTCATTAACCTTCTTGCTTTCAACATAGTCAAGTCCGCCTGACTTATTGTTGTCGAACATAGCCTGCATTATTTCATGTATCATTTGTGTTGTCATGTGTTTCTCCTTTTCAATCTTATTATCTCAGAAATTGCGGGGGATGTCAAGTATAATAGACTAATGACCCTATTATATATACTATACAGTCCTGTGTATAAGGCTGTCAAAATAGGGATATCAGATGTCTCAGGTAGAAGGTTTGCAAGCCATAGGACCAAGGGTTGGATATTGATCAAGTATTGGTGGTTTTCCGAACGGGATAAAGCAAGAGCAGTAGAATCCCTAGTAGTAAATACACTCACTAAGAAGTATGGTTCTTTCCTGGATAAGGCAGATATGCCACAAGGAGGTTATACGGAGACATTTGATGCGTCGAAGATAACCAGAAAAGGTTTGATACGTATGGTCAATAAGGCTATAAAGGATGTATCGTAATCTTTATTTGCCCTGGCATTTTGGACACTGCTTCGTAATGTCTTTTGTACCATAGGCTACTTGGAACATAGCCCCACAGTCAAAGCATAGGACATCAAGCATTCTTGGACCTATGGTATTTAGCATAGCAGGAGACACAGTATGTGCCAGATGTTGTTACTTGAGTTGCATTGGTTTGTCCACATATAGAACATAGTAAGCCAGTCATGTATCTAGTATATCAGAGAGTTATCCACAGGTTTGAGAGCATGAAAAATGAACTTATCCACAGGTTTATCCACAGATTAATCTTACTGATTATATAAGTAGACATTCTAGAAGTGGAGTGATGTGGAGGATAGTGGAGCATAGAGCGCTTTTAAAGAAGGCGTTCGTAATGTCTGGCGGGTTTAGAGGCCTCATAACAAACCACCAAACCTCAAACCTTCAAACCTTATAGCCCGATTTTGGATGATACCACAGATATAATGGTTTGTCAAACCTTAAAACCATATAAAAAATCTCCCAAAACCAGGGAGAAATTTGCTCATATCGTAATGTTATTTATAGAAACATATCTGAAATTTATAGAAAACCAGGATAAAAGGTTTGTTATTCTATAGGGGTTATTTGTTATAGGGTTTGGTCTTTATCCCCTGGGATTTCGCCTTCGGCGAAGCGGCCTTCGGCCTGCTCACTAAGGGTATAGATCTTTCCCAGTTGCTTTCCTATCTGCTTTGCATTAAGCCCGTCCAAAAAATCGGGGGTAAATGAAAAGTAAGGAGACAAACCTATAGCATGTGTAACAGCAACAAAAGAATTCCATAGGTTATCACTAAATGCTTTATATTCATCTGGTTTGTTTTGTCTATATTGAGCAAAATGATCTCTTGGCATATACCCATTATAACATGGTTTGACAAACCCTGGTTTTCATGATATAAGGTTTGGGGATATGAGGTTTGGATCGTAATCTTCTGGAGGGGGAAGGTTTTAGAGGTTCGTAATGTCTAGGTTTGGGGGTTTTTTAGATCGGTTCGTAATAAGGTTTAAAGGTTTGATAAGTACCTCGGGCCCTTTCGGGCAGGACTATTCGTCCCTTATCAAATCCCCAAGGTCCTCAAACCCTGTGTCCTCAGTATCTAAACCTTCAAGGAATAAGAACCATGTTTCGTTTATGTATTGCTCTAGTGTTGGAGTATGGTTTACAATCCCCTCCGCAAATGCGAAAGCCAGTGGCAAACCTAGATCGTTGTATTCAAAGAAATCTACCCACTCGTCATCTCCCTTGAACTGAATCCATAGTTGTCCTAAGATTAGTGCCTTGTCCTCAAAGGTTGTTGTAAGCATAATTTGTACCTTCCTTAGTCTCTTTGGCTGACTCTGAAATTGTCTGTAATCTATTGTACACCACATGAGGTTGGGACTTGGCTAGGTATTCCCCCACCAATTCCAAATCAACACGAAGGTCTGAAACCATGTTGCCAATTCGCATGGCAACCTTTTCTTCCTCTGTGATTCTGCGACTCATACGCATAGTATCTCCCTTGTATTCATTGTATCAAAAAGTGGGGGAAAGAGCAAACCCCACGTCTGCCCTTCCCACCATATTAATCTAGAGGACCCAATCTCTAGACTTGCTCAACTAAACTTGGTGCATATGCTGCGATGAATGAGGCCCAGTTTACTTTAGTATCTGAGCCCTCCTCATACACGGTCTTATGCAGTAGGTCGACGATGACTGTGAAGTCTCCCAGCATAAGGTCTTTAGGGTCTACGGCGTAGATACCAAACCCCGTCTCCTCTAGCACGGAATCCTGAATAAGATAACTAATCATCATACGTGTAGCATATGTGTCATCTGACCACCTAGGCTTTGAATGCTCCAGGGCCATTGCTAGGTCCCGTTGCCATTCTGTCTCACCCCAGTGGCTGTATAGTACTACTGAAGGATGTGCGTCTGAGTCTTTAAATACGTAGTTAATTCTTGCTCCCATGGTTATATCCTTATCTCTTAGATTCGTTTGTCCAGCCAGTGGCACCGCCTAGCAGTGCTCCTAAAAACCACATGATAAATAGCGCTCCTACAATAATCTCCATTAGTCTTTGTCCTCAATCTCGTTAATCTCTTCAATTTCAACAGGGTACCAATCGTATGCATATTCCTCAATATCTTCATTGAGTTCGATACGACTGACTTCTTCAATTGCTTCCGCCTCTGACTCAGCACGAATTTCTAACTCGTATAGGGTCTCACGCTTGGCTATTACTGTGTATACTGGCATTTACTTCTCCTCGCATTGGTGGGGTTCATCTTCTTCAATAATATCATTACAGTCGTCACATGTCAAGTCAGGCTCTCCTACCTGTACCTGAATGGTCAGACCATCTGGGCACGGCACCTCAGTAATGAAGTATCCTAGTCTATTTACAAATCCCCAGCCATTCCAGATGTAAGTGCCACCGTCATCGCCAGAACCATACATCCAGATATTGGCGGGGGATTGAGACTTAACAAACTCTACCTCATCACCATAGGTTTCAAACATAATGCCTTGGCCTGACTCATCTTGAAAGGAGGCATTCCTGTCTATATGATTATAGATAGGCTTGTAAGTGGCTTCCCACTCTTCCATAGTCATTTCAATAAAGTCAGCCATTAGTCTTTATCCTATCTGATATAGCAAATGATAAGTCGTAGGTTAGTTTATAGATATCTGTTAGCGCTTGCATGTAGCCGTCTAGCCACTCACGCTCATCGTCTTGGTCACAGCGTTCCAACTTGGTCTCTGCTTCAAGCATGAGGTTTTTTAGTTCCCCATGTAGGATGTCAGTGCCTGACTCCCCAATGTCTACTAATCTTTGCAGTCTGCTATCCATTGATTACCTCGATTAAATGTTTAACAGCATAGATTTGTCCCTCGATATCTACCACATGGATAGAGGCAGGGTTTTCTTCAAGGTCTTGTTCAAGACTTATAAGGTGCAGGTTTAGGTATTGCTTAAAGGTTTCTAGGTCCATATATTAATTATAGGGGTTTGAGTTGATTTTTACAACTGTACGTGGTGTGACCTTGCTCACATCTGTAAGGATGGGGGCATTGCCATCTGATTCTGATAATAGGATAACTATTCCCAATCCCCCACAAATACAGGCAGGATCTAAAACCTTGTCTGCACAGGCAGTGATTTGAATCAGGGCATCACAATCAGTACATAGATAATCATACTTAGTCCACATATTAGTCTCCTTGATTAACTAGATAAGCACGGACTTCTTCCAGGGCATCAATAGCCTGTTCACATACTACAATCATATCTTCTCT
>JACCDS010996949.1_pt1 | contig 11569 bp, 11 predicted proteins | sample 7446441 | NCBI WGS metagenome assembly JACCDS01 (sample SAMN15323445, study PRJNA562643) | freshwater metagenome | isolation source: river surface water | place: USA:Blue River Watershed | collected 2017-08-17 | reverse complement strand
GGATTTGGGCTCGATCTTGACGAGCTCGCCCAGTGGGTCCTGCAGACGCCGGGCAATGGAAACAGCACCACGTAGTGAGACATCGAGTTGCGGGAACTCACGCGCGGCCAGTTCAGAGGCCGAGTACACCGAGGCACCGGCTTCGGAGACCACCAGCTTGGTGAGCTTGAGATCGGGGAACTGCTTCATGACATCCTGCACCAGTTTGTCGGTTTCACGACTGGCGGTGCCGTTGCCGATGGCGACTAGGCTGACGCCATGCTTTTTAGCTAGCGCTGCGATGGGGGTCATGCTGCCGGCCCAATCCCGACGGGGTTCGTGTGGGTAGATGGTGTCGGTATCGAGGAGTTTGCCGGTGGCATCGACAATCGCGAGCTTGCAGCCGGTGCGGATGCCGGGGTCAACGCCCATGGTGACGTGCTGACCAGCTGGCGCAGCCAGCAGCAGGTCCTTGAGGTTTTTGCCAAAGATGCGGATGGCTTCCTCTTCGGCGTGTTCGCGCAGCTGACCCATCAGGTCGAGCTCCAGATGCAGCGATAACTTAACGCGCCAGGTCCAGCGGACGGTGTCATTCAGCCATTTGTCCGCAGGGCGGTTTTGCTGTTTGATGCCAAAGCGGTTAGCGATGCGCTGCTCGCAAGGGTTAGGCGCGGTTGAAGGTGACCCGCTTTGCTCTTGCTCCAATTCGCTATCAAGGATAAGCGAGACTTGCAGAAAGCCTTCATTGCGGCCACGCAACAGGGCCAGAGCACGGTGCGATGGCATGGCATTCAATGGTTCGTGGAAGTCGAACCAGTCACGGAATTTGGCACCCTCGGTTTCTTTGCCTTCCACCACCTTGGCGCGCACCATGCCGTGTTCGTTGAGGTACTCACGCAGCTGGCCAACCAGTTGCGGGTCTTCGGCAAAGCGTTCCATCAGGATCTGGCGTGCGCCATCCAGCACGGCCTTGGCATCGGCAAAACCGGCCTCGGCATTGAAGTACTTTTCGGCTTCCGTTTCTGGTGTGAGTTCGGGGTTGTCGAGTAGGGTATCGGCCAGAGGTTCGATGCCGGCTTCACGGGCGATCTGAGCTTTGGTGCGGCGTTTCTGCTTATACGGCAGATAGAGATCTTCCAGACGCTGTTTGGTTTCGGCGGCGTCGATATCCGCTTTGAGCTCGGGTGTGAGTTTGCCCTGTTCGTCAATCGACGCCAGGATGGTGGTGCGACGGTCTTCAAGTTCACGTAGATAGATCAGGCGTTCTTCCAGATGGCGTAACTGGGTGTCATCCAGGCCGCCGGTCACTTCTTTCCGGTAGCGGGCAATAAAGGGGACGGTGGCGCCTTCATCCAGTAGCTGGATGGCGGCTTTGACCTGCTCGGTTTTGACCTGGAGTTCTTTGGCAATCTGGACGTCAATGATCAGTGGCATAGCGATGTGTCGGTATGGAAATAGGGCAAAAGTTAGGCGTGAGCCTCACATTCGTGAGGCTCACCATGGGTGTCGTGTCGGGTTACTGGGCAGCGAGTGCAGCGTCCTGGCTGAGCCAGAGACATTTACCGCCGGATTCCTTCTGGATCTGTTCCAGCACTTTCAGGTGTTCCTGGTGCTCCAGCTCGGTGGCTGTCTGAATACGCAGATCCCGCAGGCGACCGGCATCGGCGCTAAAAGCAATGCTTTCCGCCGATTCTTCAAAGACCATGGCAAAGCCATCTTGACCACGGGTCATGACCAGATAGACTTCAGCAAGTAATTCGGCATCGAGCAGTGCGCCGTGCAGATTACGATGCGTGTTATCGATTTCTAGGCGTTCACACAGCGCATCCAGGCTGTTGCGCTTACCGGGGTAGTTATCCCGGGCCATCTTCAGCGTATCGGTGACATTGTCGCAAAAGGTGGTGACCGGTGGTTTACCCAGCAGTTCCAGCTCGGCATTGAGAAAGCCGACGTCAAAGGGGGCGTTGTGGATTACCAGTTCCGAGCCGGCGATGAAATCCAGAAAGCTGTCCGCGATATCGACAAAGCGGGGTTTGTCGGCGAGAAACTCGCTTGAAATACCGTGCACTGCCTGAGCGCCTTCATCAATGGCGCGGTCCGGGTTTACGTAATGGTGAAAGTGGCGGTTGGTGAGCCGGCGGTTGACGAGCTCCACCCCGGCCACTTCAATGATGCGGTGGCCCTGCTTGGGGTCCAGGCCGGTGGTTTCAGTATCGAGAATAATCTGGCGCATGATGATCTATGGGTAATCAGTGACTATTTTACAGGGTACCCAGCTCATCGATACCCTGGTTGGCCAATTGATCGGCGCGTTCGTTTTCCGGGTGGCCGGCGTGGCCTTTGACCCAGTGCCAGCTGACATCGAATTTCTGGGCGAGGGTATCCAGCTGCTGCCAGAGATCGGCATTCTTTACCGGCTTCTTATCGGATGTTTTCCAGCCATTGCGCTTCCAGCCATGAATCCAGGACTGCATGCCCTGCTGCACGTATTTGGAGTCGGTATGCACTTCTACCGGGGTGGTGTTGTCCGGTTTTAAAGCTGCTAATCCGGAAATGACCGCTTGCAGCTCCATGCGGTTGTTGGTCGTGTTGGGTTCGCCACCATGCAGGGTTTTTTCATGGTCGCGGTAGCGCAGCAGGGTGCCCCAGCCGCCCGGGCCGGGGTTGCCGCGGCAGGCACCATCGGAATAGATCTGGATCACGTCAGGGTTCGAGGGTGTGTTCATGATTGTTGTTGAGTCTGATTCTGTTCTGCAACAAGCGAGGCCTTGCTGCGAATTTTTTTAGGGGATTTGAGCCAGCTAGGGGTGAGCAGGGTCATGCCGGGGATCTGTTTGATGGCCATGATGGCGTAGCATCCACCGGCAAAACCCCACCAGCGGTTTCCGGCCAATTCCAGCCAGTGCAGATGGCTGAACGTGCTCTCACGCTTGCAGGGCGGTGCATAGCAGCCGAAATGACCGCGTGAGACTTCAAAATCCAGCAGCTTCAGCCAGTCTTTGAGGCGTAAAACGGAAAGGTAGTTGCCCGGCCACGGAAAATCGAAGGCGTCCGGTCGGGCGAGGCGGCTGAGGTAATTGCGCACCCCCCATAAGGACACAGGGTTAAAGCCGAGAATCAGAAGTTGACCCTCGGGGCGCAGTACGCGTTGCACCTCGCGCAGAACCTGGTGCGGATCCGGGTGGGCTTCCAGCATGAAGGGCAGCACGATCAGATCCATACTATCGCTGTCGAAAGGCAGCGCGGCGGCATCGGTTTCGACAGTCACCGGTGTGCCGCCAGCGCAGAGGCTGGGGGCTCTGGCTCCGTGAACCCCTGTCAGACAGCGAAATCGGTGCTGAATCCGGTTGCCGGCCATGAGGTCCAGCGATTCACAACCGATTTGCGCCGCCTGAACACCGAACACATCGATCAGCAGCGAATTCGCCGTGGTGGTTGCCCATTGGGTGACGTAACGCCCGGCCGGCGTTTGAATCCAATCGCTCGAGGGGGCGTGGGCAGAAAACTGGCCGGTGTTGGTTGACATCAGTCGGGGCATAGGGAAAATGAAAAACAGGCATCAGTTTACCGTGCAATACCGTTTTCACTCCTGGCGATCTCACTTATGACGACGATTGATTCTCCCCACTGGATCCGTTCCGAACACGGCGCACTCACCGTGGTTGGCTTGCCGGCCTTTGACGATAATCTGATCTGGATTCTGGTCCCGGAAACATCGGTAGAGGGGGCCGCTGGGCCGGTGGCTGTGGTGGACCCGGGCGATGCCGCACCCGTGCTGGATTACTGCCGTCGTGCACAAAGTATACCGACCAGCATCTTGCTAACGCACCATCACGCCGATCATACGGGGGGCGTTGCCGAGATTATCGACTGGATGGTGCAGCATTATCCCGAGCATCCCGTCCGGGTGTACGGGCCGGCGGTCGAGCAGATTCCGGAGGTTACCGACCCGCTATCGGGTGGTGAGGAAATTGAGCCATTTCATTCGTTTGAAGGGGGGCAGCGCATATCGCTGGCGGTGATGGATGTTGCCGGCCATACACGGGGGCATCTGGCCTATCTGTTGCGACCCAACCAAACCATGAAACCGGGCGCCCTGTTTTCCGGGGATCTGATTTTCGGTTTGGGCTGCGGCCGTTTGTTCGAAGGGACGGCGACGCAAATGTCTGACGCACTGGCACGAGTGAGCCAGCTTGAGGGGAGTACCCGCATCTACTGTGCGCATGAATACACGCTCCTGAATCTGCCATTTGCACTTGCGGTTGATCCGGATAACGCCATGCTGGCAGAGCGCGGCATGAAGATCCGTGCTCTCAGGCAGCAGGGGGTGCCGACGCTGCCGTTGCTGCTGTCTGAAGAACGGGCCAGCAATCCGTTTTTACGTTGCGATCAACCCGCGCTGGCCGAGGCGGCAGCGGAATCCAGTGCCGCGCCCGTCGCTGTCTTTACAGCATTGCGCGCTATGCGGGATACCTTCAAAGCCCGCTGAGCAGAGCTGGGCACAAATCCGGCAGGATCCGTGGTGGGTTCACTCAGTAGAGTTTGTACCAGGGCTTGTCCCGCTTAATGCCTTCGGTCAGGAAGCGGCTGTTCGGGTAGTTGAGTCGCAAAATACGGTCGCTGTCTGCCTGTAGATCCGGCAGGCCAAGCTGGCCGTAGCTGTAAGTCATAACGGCCAGCGCTTCTTCAACAGCCGGGGCATCCGGGTAGTAACGGACCACTTCCTGCGCACGGTTGGCGGCGGCCAGCCAGGCACCGCGACGCACGTAATAGTTGGCAACGTGCAGATCATGCGAGGCGAGGGCATTCACCAGATAGATCATGCGTTTGGCCGCATCATCTCGGTATTTACTATTGGGGAAGTTGTCGTAGAGGTATTTGAACGCGACAAAGGACTCGCGCATACTCTTCGGGTCGCGCTCGGTCGGATCCTGCTCCATGACGTAACCGCCGTAGCCCAGATCTTCGTTAAAACCGATCATGCCTTTGAGGTAGTACACGTAATCCAGGTTCGGGTGATTCGGGTGCAGTTTAATGAAGCGGTCGCAGGCGGCAATGGCCGGGGCCGGCTCGTTTGCTTTGTAATGCGCGTAGGCGGTTTCGATCTGGGCCTGCTGGGCGTAGGTACCGTACGGATAACGGGCTTCCAGCTTTTCGTAGAATTTAACAGCCTGTTCGTAGTTGCCTTCGTCCAGCGATTCCTTGGCCGTGGTGTACAACTTATTTGCTGACCAGCCTTTGGTGGGATCAGTGTCTTCCTGAAACAGGGCGCAGCCACTTAGTACCAGCGCTGTCAGGCCGACCAGCAGCAAATGAGGCAGCGGGCGACGGGAGCGTGACTGGAACCGGAGTGAAGAGTGCATGCTGTTTTTAAGAAATAAGCGCGGCATTAGAGCCGGAACTGGCCTGAAAACGTTAGACTACGCACGATGAAAACGCAGCCTTACGCCACAGATATCGAGACGCCTGAAGCGCTGGATGATCTGGAAGACAACATTAATGATGATAGCACGCTCGAGCTGGTGGCCGAGCAGGGCGGTCGCCTGGATCAGATCCTGGCACTGATGGTGCCCGAGCATTCCCGCAACCGTTTGCAGCAGTGGATCAAAGCCGGACGGGTTTTGGTCGATGGCGAGCCGGTGCTGGAGCCCAAACACAAGATTCACGGTAGCGAACAGCTGTCGATTCGCGTCGATCAGGTGCTGACCGATGCCGAGGCCGGCACCTTCCTGCCCGAGCCCATGGATCTGAACGTAGTGTATGAAGATGACCACATCATGGTCATTAATAAACCGCCGGGCCTGGTGGTGCATCCTGCTGCCGGTAACTGGCAAGGTACGCTACTCAATGGACTGCTGGCCTATGATCCGGTGTTTACCCATGTGCCGCGGGCCGGCATTGTGCACCGCCTGGACAAAGATACTTCGGGTCTGATGGTTGTGGCCAAAACCCTGGAAGCGCACACGCACCTGGTTCGCCAGTTGCAGGCCAGAACCGTCAAACGGGTCTACCGGGCCGTCCTCTGCGGTGTGCCGCGCGTCGATGGCACCGTCAATGCGCCGATTGGTCGCGATTCACGTCAGCGTACCCGCATGGCGGTCAGTAGCCAGGGCAAGGAAGCCATTACCCATTACCGCTTGCTGGAAATGTATCCCGGCTGCAGTCTGGTCGAATGTATTCTGGAAACCGGTCGTACGCATCAGATTCGTGTGCATATGGGGTTTATTGGTAACCCGCTGGTCGGGGATGCCACCTATCAGGGCGGCAAACGCTACCCCTTGCCGGAGCCGGCAGCGGGTTTCGGGCGGCAGGCATTACATGCCCGCCAGCTCGGTCTGATTCATCCGGCGACCGGCGAAGCCATGAAATGGACGGCACCGCCGCCGGAAGACATGGCGAATCTGATTAACGATCTTCGGGATCTGGCAGACAGTGCCTAATGTGCGGGGTTTGCCCGGTTTTGCGCCGGCCTGGCCGTTGCCTGACCGGGTGCGCGCCTGGCAAACCACGCGTGGTATCGGTGCGCCTCCCTATGGTGGTTTCAATCTGGGGGCGCACGTGGGGGATGACCCGGGCATCGTGCAGACCAATCGGGCGTGTTTAACACCGGCGATTTTGCCCAAGCCACCCGTCTGGCTATCGCAGGTACATGGTATCCGGGTGCTGACGTTGACCGGGAATGAGTCACCGTTAACGGCACCCGAAGCCGATGCCGTTATGACCACCGTGCCGGGACAAGTCTGCGCCATCATGACGGCCGATTGCCTGCCGGTGCTGATTGCAGACCGTGAGGGTCGAGTGGTGGGTGCGGCTCATGCCGGTTGGCGTGGCCTGGCGGCTGGTGTGCTCGAGGCTCTGGTAGAGGGCATGAGCGCGCTGGGGCAGGTGCAGGCCCGGGATCTGCTGGTCTGGTTGGGGCCGGCGATCGGCCCGACGGCATTTGAAGTGGGGGATGACGTGCGGCGTACTTTTCTGGCGCAATCGCCCGCGCATGCCAGCGGCTTTCAAGCGCAGGCTGCCGGCAAATGGCTGGCCGATCTGTCGGCGCTGGCGCGGCAGAAGCTGGCAGCCCTCGGCGTCACCGCAGTGACCGACAGTGGTGTCTGCACGTATACGTCTGCTGACTTTTACTCCTATCGTCGGGAAAAGGTGACCGGCCGCATGGCCTCCATGATCTGGATTGCCCTCTGAGCCTTATAATCCCCACCCTGACTGATTATTCCCTTTGGCCGTTGTTATGACTTTTGCGCCGTTGACCTGGATTGTGCTGATGTGTCTGGCAGGCATGGCCGCCAGCATTGCCGTTTCCTTGCTGGCGTCACTGGCCACGCACCCGCGCGTTGTGCCGGTGCTGGTGTCCTATGCTATTGGCGCTATGCTGGGCGCGGTTTTTCTGGATCTGCTGCCACATGCATTCGAGCACGCGGCGGATATCCATCAGATCATGGCCACCGTGCTGGGCGGTATTCTCTTTTTCTTTCTTCTGGAAAAGCTGGTGCTCTGGCGCCATTGCCACGAGCACCATTGCGAAGCGCATGAGCATCCTGTGCATACACATAGCCCGAAGGCTTCTGGCTGGCTGATTCTGCTCGGTGATGTGATTCACAATTTTGTCGATGGCATTCTGATTGCCGCAGCATTTGCCGGTGGTACCGACATCGGCATCGTCACGGCGCTGGCCATCATCGCCCACGAAATTCCTCAGGAGACGGGCGATTTTGTCATCCTGGTGCATTCCGGCTTCAGCCGGATGAAGGCAATACTCTTCAATATGCTGTCCAGCCTGGCCACATTGACAGGTGCCGTGCTGGCGTATCTGTTGCTCTCTGGTCTTGAAGCCTGGGTGCCCAGCATGCTAGCCCTTGCCGCCGCCAGCCTGCTGTATGTGTCGGTGGCCGATCTGATTCCGGGGCTGCATAAGCGCCCTGAGCTCAAGGCGACAGGTTTGCAGATTGCCATGATTCTTCTGGGTGTGTTTTCAATCCAGATCGTTCAGACTCTGATCGGGGAGTAACGATCAGGTTGTAAAAATTGGTTCATAGGGGGTAGGGCATCATGATGTCGTTTCAGAATCCATTCTGGCCGGGTATGCAGGGTATGGCCGATCTACCGCAACAGATTGAAGCATTGACCAAGTCGCTGACGGGCTTCCTTGAAGACAAATTACCCAAGGAGCAGATGGCGTCCATGAATTCGCTCACGCCGCCGGTAGAACAGCTGCAACCGATCATGAATGATCTGATGGCGGCCCACCAGCAACTGTGGCAGCAGATGCTGCAACGCAAAGCCGATGCGTCGGCAGAACCGGTGGTTGCCGGTGTCGCCAAAGACCGTCGCTTCTCTTCAGAGGCCTGGTCGACGAGCCCGGTGCATGACTACATGCGTCAGGCTTATGTACTGAACAGTCGTTTTCTGACCCAGCTGGCTGACGTGATTCCCAGCGAAGATGCCAAAGGTCTGGCTCGCATCCGTTTTTTGACCAACCAGTTTGTCGATGCCATGTCGCCCAGCAACTTTGCGGCCACTAACCCGGAGGTCATCCAGAAGGCGCTGGCCACGGAAGGCAAGTCGATTACGGAAGGCATCAACAACCTGCTCAAGGATCTGGCCAAAGGCCGGATCAGTACCTCGGACGAATCTGCGTTTGAGGTGGGCAAGAATCTGGCCACTACCGAAGGTGCCGTTGTTTACGAGAACGAACTGATTCAGTTGATCCAGTATGCACCGCTGACCGCCAAGGTTGGCAAGCGCCCCCTGCTGATCACGCCGCCGTGTATCAACCGCTTCTACATTATGGACCTGCAGCCGGAGTCGTCGCTGGTGCGCTATGCGGTCGAAGCAGGGCATACGGTATTTCTGATCTCCTGGAAGAATCCGGGGCAGGAAGATGCGCACCGCACCTGGGACGAGTATCTGGAACTGGGGCCGTTTTCGGCCATTCCCGTGGTGCAGACCATCAGTGGCAGCAAAACCATGAACATGCTCGGCTTCTGCATCGGCGGCACGCTGCTGTCGTCGGCACTGGCCGTGCTGGCTGCTCAAGGTGAAAAGCCGGCGGCCTCGCTGACACTGCTCACCACTATGCTCGATTTTGCCGATACGGGTGACATCGACATTTTTGTCGATGGCCCATCGGTGGCTGCCCGCGAAGCCGCAATTGGCAAAGGTGGCCTGCTTGAAGGCCGTGAACTGATGACGATGTTCTCGTCCTTGCGACCCAATGATCTGGTCTGGCCTTATGTGTCGGGTAACTACCTGCTGGGCAATACGCCGCAGCCGTTTGACATTCTGTACTGGAATGCCGATTCGACCGGGCTGCCGGGGCCGATGGCCTGCTGGTATCTCCGTAACACCTATCTGGAAAACCGCATGCGGATTCCCGGGGAACTGACACTCTGTGATCAGCCGGTGGATCTGGGACGTATCGATATGCCCACCTATCTATTTGCGGCCCGTGAAGACCATATTGTGCCGTGGCAGACCGCCTATCTGGTGACGCGTCTGCTGCCGGGGCCGCACCGGTTCGTGTTGGGTGCCAGTGGTCATATTGCCGGTGTCATCAACCCGGCCAGCAAGAATCGCCGGAGTTACTGGGTGGATGGCGATCTGAAGGGCGATGCCGAGCAGTGGGCGGCTTCATCCACCGAGAAGCCCAGTAGCTGGTGGACCGACTGGTCCGCCTGGCTGGATGGCTTTAAGGGCGGTGAAAAAGCGGCGCCCAAGTCATTGGGTGGTAAGGGTTTTAGCCCGATTGAGCCAGCGCCTGGCCGCTACGTGCGACAGAAATAGTCCCGTAGAAATTGTATTACGGTGATTTTGCCCCGTTACATTTGTTGTGGTGCGGCAAAACTCGGGATACACTTAGTTTCAAGCGGGGTATTCTGTGTGCAGGCTGTGTGCAGATTTAGCCGGCCTTTGTATCGGTTTTTTTTTAGTTGTTCCCTGATTTCTAATTTGAAAGGATGTTTACATGTCTCAGCACATCGCATTCGTTACCGGTGCCATGGGTGGTCTTGGCACTGCCTTCTGTCAGGCATTCGATAAGGCCGGTTATAAGGTTGTTGCCGCCTATCACCCGGAGTTTGATGATAAGGAAGTCTGGTTGGCCGAGCAGAAAGCCGAAGGCTTTACGAACTTCATTCCGGTTGCCTGTGATGTCGGCAATTACGAATCGTGTGTTGCTGCGGCTGCCGAAGCTGAAAAGCTGGCAGGTGGCGTGATTGACGTCCTGGTGAACAACGCCGGTATTACCCGCGACAAGTTCTTCACCAAGATGGACAAGGGTCAGTGGGATGCCGTGATCAACACCAACCTGAACAGCGTTTACAACGTGACACAGCCGTTTGCCGCCAAGATGGCTGAAAAGGGCTGGGGTCGTGTGATCAACATTTCGTCGGTGAATGGCGTCAAGGGCCAGGCTGGTCAGACCAACTACTCGGCTGCCAAGGCTGGCGTGATCGGTTTCACCAAGGCACTAGCTGCCGAAATGGCCACCAAGGGTGTCACGGTTAACGCCATTACCCCAGGTTACGTTGCCACCAAGATGGTTATGGCCATCCGTGAAGACATCCTGCAAAGCATCGTCGATACCGTGCCGATGAAGCGTCTGGCCAAGCCGGAAGAAATCGCTGGTCTGGCCGTTTATCTGGCTTCGGATCTGGCGGGTTTCATCACCGGTGCCACCATGAACATCAATGGCGGTTTGTACTACCAGTAATTGGACATACTTGGCAGGCAATCTTTTTAGTATGCTGATTGCATGTCGTTGATTTCAAAGCCCCACCGGGTTTTACTCGGTGGGGCTTTTGGTTTTATAATGCGTTGCAAAATAGATAACCCGATGACGGTTTGTCCAATCTAACTGTGTTTTTTGTATCAAGGCCCGGTGTATGACTGAAACTCAACGTTTGATCAAAAAGTATCCTAACCGTCGTTTGTACGATACCCGCACCAGTGCCTACATCACACTGGCCGACATCAAGGAGCTGGTGCTGCAGCACGAGAATTTCCTGGTGGTCGATGCCAAGACGGGTGATGACCTGACCCGAGCGATTCTGCTGCAGATCATTCTGGAAGAAGAGAGCGGCGGTGTGCCGATCTTCAGTAGTGAAGTTCTGTCGCAGATGATTCGTTTCTACGGTAATGCTATGCAATCGGTTCTGGGTCAGTATCTGGAAACGAACATGAAAGCCTTTGTGGATTTCCAGAAGAAGATGCAGGGCAGCAGCAACACCAGCGATAACTGGTCGCAGTTCCTGAACTTCCAGGGCCCGGCCATGCAGACCTTGATGTCGACCTATATGGATCAGAGTCAAAAGATGGTGCAGAACATGCAGACTCAGATTCAGACACAGGCGCGCAATATGTTCCAGGGTTTCCCGAACAAGAGCTAATTCATTAGGCTCATGCGACAAAATGAAAGGCCCTGCGGGGCCTTTTTTCATGGGAAAAGAAACGGGTGGTCAGGGCTGGACTACTGTTGGTGATGTGAGCCCGAGAGTGTCTAGCGCTGGCGCAGCACAATATGCGCATTGATCAATGATGTAATCGCCTGGCGATAGGCGTCGTGTTGCTGGCCGGAAAGAATAGC